>Ga0207992_1000855_pt1 | contig 14594 bp, 10 predicted proteins | sample ETN02SmetaG_FD_185788 | JGI IMG/M metagenome (GOLD analysis project Ga0207992, IMG submission 185788) | Marine microbial and viral communities from oxygen minimum zone, Eastern Pacific Ocean - ETNP2014F10-02SV255 (SPAdes) (version 2) | ecosystem: Environmental > Aquatic > Marine > Oceanic ...
CCAGACGATCTAATATGGCTAAATTCATCTCAGCTATCATTTGGAGTTAATGAAGATGGCAACCATGTGGGGCCATTGTCTTTTGAGATCGACTTGACCCATTACCCTGATGGTTGGTATGACTTAGTAATATATGCGAGCAATCCGTTGAATCAAGAATTCGCATTTGACTGTGCCAGTATAAGGATCGACAATAACCCCCCAGTAGCACTTATCGAAGGTCCGAGCACTATACAGGAAGGAATTGCGGCGGTGGTGATAGACGGGTCTTCATCGTATGATTTGTACTGGGGAATCCAAGGTCTAACTTACATTTGGTCTGTAATTGAAGTTGGGGGGAACTATGTATCTAGTGCGATGTTTGTCGTGGGCACTGATGAGAGGACCATCTCCATCTATCCCACTGAATCGGGAACCTACGTGATCAATCTGGCCGTCGCGGACCAAGCAGGAAATATAGGTATAAATTCACAAATTATAGAAATTCAGAATATTGCTCCAATTGTCAGACTGACAATTGACGGAATTCCAATTTCGGGCAATGATGAATTCATACTCCCGAAAGGGTCAACGGCTCTTTTCGATGCATCGAACTCTATTGATACCTCAAATGATGCATTAAATTTGCGTTATGTCTGGAGAGTCGATAACATACCTACTTACGAAGGTGAGTCGAGAGAATTTATTTGGCCTGATGGGATTGATGATGAGTTCATTTTAACCATCGAAGTGATTGATGATGATTCCGAGTCTTCGCAATTATCGATCTTAGTCAAAGATGGGTCTTCCGATTCATCAATGCCACTATCAATAATTGTACTTATCCTCTCTACACTATTCTTTTCATATTCCATTGTAAATATGCGGAAACAGACTAACGAGTCTGACATACCAAAATGGTAACTAGTCTGACATACCAAAATAGCACTAGTAGAAAGACCAAAAGGCAGAATCATGAGGGGCACATATGGACCTGCCTTTCGAATCATCCGAGTATACGAATAGGCAGGAAAGGCTGTTTGCCCAATTACCCGATTCAAGCATCATCATTATTCCCACAAACGAGAAGAAAATTCGTTCAAATGACGTAGCATACCCTTTCAGGCCAAACTCGTACATGCTGTATTTGTGTGGTTGGAGTGAAGATGAGGGGGTTTTCGTTGCCCATAATCAAGGCAGAGAGATTGTGTCGATCCTCTTCGTCCCACCAAGAGATACCAATAAAGAAATCTGGGAGGGTATCAGGATTGGAGTCGATGGCGCTAAATCATGGCCAGTTTCTGTCACTCATTCAATAGAAAATTTTGAGTCAGAGATTCGGAAAATTTTGAAACAATCCAATCACGTTTTCACTATTCCGGGTATCTCAAAATCTATTGATGATATTTGCAAAGACATTGATGAAATCTCCGATCCACGACCAATCATTGACCCGATGAGGAGGATCAAATCATCAAAAGAGATTCAGTATATGCAGGAATCAGCATCTATAGGATCCCAAGCTCACAAATATGCCATGGAAAATTCTGCCCCTGGAATGGGGGAGTGGGAAATACAGTCTTCTATCGAAGGATATTTCATGAATTCAAAAAGTACATGGAGTTTCCCTTCTATTGTTGGTGGAGGCAGTAATGCAACAGTACTTCACTACAAATCAAACGATTGCCAAGTGAAAAATGGCGATTTAGTACTGGTTGATGCAGGGTGTGAAGTGAAAGGTTATGCATCCGATATCACCAGAACATGGCCGATAAGTGGAAGATTCACAAAACCCCAGAGGGAAATCTATGAGTTGGTCCTAAAAGCCGAGAAGGCTGGTATTGAGGCTTGTCAGGTAGGTTCTCCTTGGTCTTCGATGCATCGTGTGGTTTCCGAGATAATCGCCCAAGGACTCATTGACTTGGGAATCCTAGATTGCCACTTGAAAGAAGCACTTGGCGATGAAACAAAACTCGATGGTCCATTCAGGAACTTCTTCATGCACGGATCTGGTCATTTCCTCGGTCTCGATGTCCATGATGTTGGCGGTGGTCGCCAGGGGGACCCCGGTGCACCGGAAACATTGGAATCGGGTATGGTGCTAACTATTGAGCCCGGACTATATTTTGCAGACTGGAGAGGGGATATAGAAATCCCCGAGAGATATTCTGGGATAGGAATAAGAATAGAAGATGATGTTCTCGTGACCAACGATGGTCCAGTAGTCCTTTCCTCATCTTGCCCAAAGGAAATTAGCGAAATAGAGAGTATTGTCGGCTCGGGATTTTAGTATGGAAAATTGGCGATCGATTCTAGAATGCCAACTGCAAAATTACCCCACCGAACTGTCAGTAGAAGACGCTATTGAGGTATATTCCAACGCTCCATTAAATGATCTTATGTTCGTAGCAATGGAGCGAAGGAGAGCTCAGGTTCCTGGAAAACTCGTAACATATATGATCGATAGGAACATCAATTATACTAATGTCTGTACAATTAACTGCCATTTTTGTTCATTCTACAGATCCCCGGGTCACAATGAAAGCTATACGCAGAATGTGGACCAGATTTGCGAACGAATTGTTGAGCTGGAACGTCTAGGTGGTTGCAGGATTCTGATGCAGGGGGGGGTGAATCCATCATTACCAATTGAATGGTATACTGAACTTCTGGAAGAATTGTCAAAAAGGCACCCCAGCATCTCACTCGATTGTTTCTCACCAATAGAGATTGAGGGCATCGCGGAAGTTTCAGGACTGTCGACGATTGAAGTACTTTCCAGATTCCGCGATTCAGGATTACACGGACTTCCAGGAGGTGGGGCTGAGATGTTGGTCGACAATGTGAGGCATGGTATCTCTCCGCGAAAGGGATCTTCTGAGAACTGGCTCAGAGTAATGAGCGAAGCTCAGTCTCTAGGTCTGATTACTTCTGCAACCAATGTATTCGGATTTGGTGAGAGTCATTCCGAACGCGTAGAGCACATGGCTAGAATCAGATCATTACAGTCCGAGGCTGCTTTATCTGGCAATCCTGGTTTCACCTCATTCGTTTCATGGCCAGTAATGCTGGAAAACAACGCATTCGGGAAGATCGGGCTACGTAGGAACTCCACTGGACTTGGTGCCAGTGCCGTGGAATACCTGCGACATGTAGCGGTATCGAGGATTTTCCTCCATAATGTGGATCATATTCAGGCGTCATGGCCAACCATGGGCCTTGAGGTCGCTCAGATAGCATTGTCAGGAGGTGCCGATGACATAGGCTCTACCATGATGGAGGAAAATGTCGTTTCTGCTTCAGGTACAAATAAGACCATGGCATCAATAGCCGAGTTGAAGGAAACAATTCTACAAAGCGGATTTGTGCCTGCACTACGGGATTCCGAGTATAATATTCTGGAAGTTTCTAAAGTCGAAGTAAAATCACAACAAGTCTGATAACTCGGCCCTTCCACTGATTACTGGGGCTATTGGAATATCAGTGACAACATCTGATTGGGGAACAGAAATTGGAGATACCCAAGCAATTCTTCTCCCATCATTTTGCTCGAACTCAAAAATCACCTCCCAATGTATCGCTATTAGTGATGAATATATAGAACCGGGCCATTTTTCATCGGGCATGCATAGTTTGCAGGGCAATCCAACTACTATCTCAGAAACCCATTTTCCGCGACTCATTATTCTGAGTGGCTCTAGTATGACCGACTTCTTTGTAGTTGATTGCATTGGTGTCGACTCACCGACACCTGAACCGACCTCATCCCCAGGTGATACTCTTTTTTCGGATAGTTCTGTAGACATCCCAGGTGATGGTTGACCAAACTGATTCCTTCCAAGCGAATATAGAACCGTACTTCTCTCTGGACTTGCGACCCCAACCTGAATTCTAGCCCTAATTAGTGAAATATCGCTATCGACTCCATGTATCGTAACTATTGGGGATCCCCTATCCAAATCGATAGTGAATGTGGGTTCTTGGTATGGTTTATTGTTGATCATTGATTGTCTTGCCATATCGCGGAAATTTGCTATTGTACGGAAAATCAGAGGCAGGAGGAATAGTGGGAAAGTGTAGAATAGCAACCTAGGATATTCCAAGGGCCCTATGATAACAGAACCAGCAATTGCACTACTAATGATTCCAAGATCCACTAAACCTGGCTCTATTGCATGGATAAAAAGTGAGACAATGAGAAGTAATACAGTAGGCATTATCAATCTCCTCGAGATATTGTGAAGTGGATCAGGATTGATGAACCAACCTAGCCTAGTTCGAGTTAGGAATATTGGTGGCTCGAATCCGATTTCACATTCAAATTTTTTTCCTGGGGGATCATCTTCATTACAATCGGCCCATTCAACGAACCAGCTTTCTTCGGACCCAATTCTGAAATTGGTAACCATATCGTCATCGACTTCGACTTCGACTTCGGATATTGGAACTGCAGAAGGGTGCATTTGCCCTAGTTCGAATGGAGGATACCGGATTCTCTGTAACGAACGACGCATTATTAGCTCCATAGAATGGCCTTCGCTGCTCTTCCTGCAAGCCTTCTGAATTCCGGTACCTCTCTGAGCATCTTGATCCCTAGAGGGATAGGATTCTCAATATCCCCGAATTCATTGATTAATTCGGTCACTTCAGGTCTCGCCCAAACGGCAAATATGCTCTCTAGTTCATTGTCATCCATCTCAGTAAGGAAAGCATCCCTCAAAGCCCTCTTTTTTCTCTGATCTCTCTTCATCTCGTTTAGTTTTGATGAGATGTTTTTCATTCGAGAGCTATTCAAATCATTGTCCGATATTGCCTTACTTAGTAGGGGTAAGAGGATGTCTACTTGTCTGAAACCAGGTCCGATACCACCTCCTGTAGTAGGTTTGCATATCCCTGCGGCATCTCCGAATAATGCTACTCTCTCACGCAATGGCCTTCGTACAATACCACTTGGTACTGGGCCGCAGAATCGCCCAACTTCAGAGCATTGGGCGAATCTGGTGTTTAGATTGGGGTCTTCCATCAATCGCGTCATGAACTCCTCACTCGAAGTTCCTTCCATAAGATTCGCTTTGCTCCATGTACCCAACCTTGTTGTCTCCCCAGTAGGAATAGCCCAACTGAAGAAACCCGGGGCTATTCCGTTGCCAGTGTACATATCAAGAACCCCAGCATCGCCTGAATATCCCGTAACTTCAATCTGAAATCCAATCATTGTTTCCGTAGGAGAACCCATTTTGAATTTCCGCCGGACCCATGAGTGGGCCCCATCAGCCCCACAAAGCAACTTGCAGCGCACTGTCTCAGTACCATTCGAACCATCGATTTTAACTTCGACGAATTCATCCTCTATAGTAGCTGATATTGGTTTCGTGGATAGCATAATTTCTGTTCCTGAAGCAATTGATTGCATTACCACTGCTTCGTCGAAAATCTTCCTGCACACTGAAAATGTCCTTGGTACGTTTGGATCGCCGATAGACACTCTTTTTCCATTTGGGCTGTGAATATTAGCCCCCCAAATTGGCGTTAGAATGGATGATTCCAGCCCTACAGTCTCCATGGCCTGAGGATTTACAAGTCCAGCACATTGGAACGGTCGTCCAATTTCACCATGTTCCTCCAAAAGAAGGACGCTGTGACCATGATCATTCAATTTCCGTGACAGGTATCCCCCTATTGGACCCGCACCAACTACGATGACATCGAATAATCTGACCATTTGGACCCCCCAGGTACTATTTCTTACCCCTTCTCTTTGAATTAATTGTTTTCTTTAGATTACCAATCAGAATGCTTGCATCAGACTTGGAAATTACCTCGATAGACTCAGTATTGACTGCTGCAATGGCATCCTCAATTGGCATTTCTAGTGAATCGGTCATCGAGATAATGGTCGCTACTTGCTTTTCTGTTGCAGGTGAATTCTTGTCTAGTTCAATTAGTGCCCCTATAGCATTGCTTGCTGTACCCCCCCTGCCACCAGTCAATTCACTAATGTCCGACTCGCCCATTTCCTTCAAGAATTGACTAAGGTCAATTTGTAACCTGTCGACCAGTTTCAGTATCGTGGCAATCTGCTTTTCGCTTGGTGGAATATTTGCCTGAGCCGCCTCACCTAGCCCATCGATAATGTTGCGAACTTGTTCGCCCGTTAGTTCTTCCACTAAATTATCACCCACCAACTGCTCCCTTTCTTGTTCTGTCATTCGATTTAGAATTGCTTGCAGATACTGGATCTGCCTTATTGTCGGCTTCTCGCGACGCTTCTCCAATGCTATGTTATGCATTTCTCTGAATGTATCGACGAAATGTGTCCAGTGTTCAGAGGCATTGGCTTCACCGGCCTCAATTAGATCCAATTTTTCCTCCATACTAGATGTGAAACCATATGTGAATAGTCCCTGATCATAAACATCTGTTTGATTGTAAAAGGGAGTCACTTCGGTCCATAAGGTCCTACCATTTGTTGTGGGGATTAGAGAAGTCCCCTCCTTTTCTACATACTTCCTGTCTACTAATTTTGATACTGTAGAAACATAAGTTGAAGGACGCCCTATCCCGTCTTTTTTCATCTGTTGGATGATTGAGCTTTCTGTGAATCGTCTCGGTGGTTTGGTGAAATCTATAGTCAGTTCAGCATCTTCATCAATATCCCATTTTGAGCCAACGGTGAACCCAATATTAGGTGGTTCGGTTTGAACATCTTTGTATGACCAAGCGAATACCTCCTCCCAACCTGGATGGGTTCTCCATGTGGATGTCCCATTCACGGGAACATCTAGTCCAACACAGGAAAATGTCAAACTTCTTCTTTCCCTGATAGAGTTAGACATCTGACTAGATGCAAAGCGAGACCAAATGAGCCTGTAAAGTGCCTTTTCATCACGATCTTCGCCAGCAACTTCTACTGAGGGATTTGTGGGCCTGATAGCCTCGTGCGCATCTTGGACGTTTGCTTTAGTTTTACGAATCTCCCCAACGCCATCCCCAAGAAAATCTTGGCCGAAATTTGATTCGATATATTTCCTAACCTCATTCCTAGCCTTAGCGTTAGTTCTGGTTGAGTCGGTTCTGATGTATGTTATATGGCCAGATTGGTATAAGGTTGAAGCAATCTTACTGGTCTTAGAAATTGACCACCCCAATGTAGAACTGGAAGTTTGTAGCATCGTATCAGTAGTGAATGGGGGCTTGGGCCGTCTACTTACAGTACCCTCTTTAATCGACTCGAGATTCAGTGAACGATTGGAATTTAACAAGTCAAATGCTAGCTTGGCCAATTCTGTATTTGAAGTCCTGTCAGGGAAATGCTTTCCATCTCCATCTACCCAAGCATCATCATCACTGGATTCATGGAACCTTACCTTTAGTTCGACCCCGTTAGAAGGAACTCCTACAGAGTTGTACTCCTTTGGAATATGGGCATCTCTCTCAATTTCCTTTTCTACTATGTACCCTAGTGTGGGTGTTTGCACCCGACCCATTGATCTTAACTTCCATGAACGACAGAATTTAGAACATCTAAATCCAACAAGTCTATCCATCAGTCTCCTAACTATTGCTGCATTAACTAGGCCCATATCCAACTCTTGAGGATTAGAAATTGATGAAATTACAGCATCCTTGGTGATTTCATTAAAAGACACCCTCTTTACGGATTCGAATTCTGATAGTATCTCACTGAGTCTCCAAGCAATAAACTCACCCTCCCTATCTGGATCAGTCGCGATGAATACCTCATCGACTCCAGATTTTCTTGCCTTCGATGTGATTTTTGACATAACCCTCTCAGCCCTATCTGTCCATGACCAAGGCGGTTGGGGCAATTCTCCTGGTTTAGATGACCACATTGCCTTGGAGCTATCTTTGGTCTTTCGATTAGATGGGAGATCCTGAACGTGGCCATTACAAGCATCAACAATCCATCCCTTTCCGAGATATTTTTTGATGGTCTTGGCTTTGGCACCGGATTCTAGTATTACCAGTTTCATTATGTCTCCTCGGATTTGAAATGCCGTAACAAGACCCGTATAAACATGAGTGGTTGAATGGGATGGCAACGCGCGCGCTCGCGCTCGCGCGCGTGTAACCGGTTGTTTTTGACGGTGAAATATTAGATTAGAGCACCAATCATCCGTAACCATTGAAGAATAGTTACGATTGGGAATATTATGGGAGTGGCATGGCGACTATTCGGCAATCCTGCCTTACGTCTAATTGATTCTGAACGTGCGCATTCTCTTTCTATGCGCGCTTTGAAATCTATTGGCGAATCTCGTACTGGACGTTCGGTACTAAATTCGTTATACAAATCTCCAGAAGTACCCATTGAGGTGTTTGGGAAGTTATTCCATCACCCACTAGGATTAGCGGCTGGATTTGACAAGGGGGCAGAAGCTTTGTTGGCATGGTCTGCCATGGGGTTCTCCTGGTGCGAATATGGTGGTGTGACCAGGTACCCCCAAGAAGGGAACCCAAAACCTAGGATGTTTAGAGCGAACAAACATCAGGCCCTAGTCAATAAAATGGGATTCAATAATCCCGGCGCTTCGGAGATACGAAAGAGGCTGGCTCAAAGAAAGTCGGTAGGTCGTTGGCCTAAATCGCCCGTTGCTGCAAATATCGGCCGTTCGAAAAAGGTGCCAAATGATCATGCTGGAGATGATTATGCCGCAACAATTGATTTATTGTGGGATCACGCAGATATGTTTGTACTGAATATTTCTTCCCCTAATACTCCTGGACTAAGAGACCTGCATGGTCACGATTATCTTGAGTCTATACTACATTCATGCAACAGGGTCAGATCTAAGAAAGAGGAACAAAAACCCTACCTGCTAAAGCTCTCGCCCGACGCACTTGATGATGAAATAAGAAGTACCATTTCATTTGCACAAAAATTAGGTATCGACGGAATAGTTGCCACAAATACTACCATAAAAAGGCCAATTCCACTATCAACTCAGTCCAGAAAGGCATTCTCTAGTGATGGTGGTCTTTCTGGACGACCATTGCATTCAAGGGCACTAGAAGTGATTAACACGGCATTCGATGAAACAGACGGAAAGATCCCCATAGTAGGTGTTGGTGGCATAGACTCAAAAGATTCTGCTTGGGAAGCGATAATCTCTGGGGCATCGCTGATTCAACTATATTCTGCTCTTGTCTTCAATGGGCCAACAATTGTTTCGTCAATTGTAAAGGGACTGAAACGAAGAGTGGTTGAATCCGGATTTTCTTCAATTAGTGAAGCCGTGGGATACAAACACATTTAGCAAAGAGCCGCGAGAATTGATTGTGGCGCTAACAAGGATATCGAGACTTGTGATAGTTTTCTGCTCATCGTTAGCAGTATTGGGATTAATGATGGCCAGTGTAGATCCAGAGATTCAATATTCAGTTGATGAAATTATGGACGAACCGGTAAAATTCCAAGATGGGAATATTTTTGTTAGAGGGGTCGTATCTCCTGATTCTCTGGACAATCAAGAAATGAGATTCATTCTGAAAGGAGTAACTGATGAAATATCTGTAGATTTCACCGATTCACCCATTCCCGATGGTTTCGACGAAGGTCGTACCATTGCTGTACGCGGAGACTTGGTGAAACAAAATGGAATTTGGGTCATAGAATCATTTGAGATTCAAACCGGTTGCCCTTCAAAATACGAATCATGAACTGTCATGTTCATAGGTGACCTCTGGGAGCACTATACGGGCTAGGGGGGGAGTTGACGTGCTCTATTTTTCACAAATCGTCGAAAATGGTGACCCGAAGTCCGAGGGCGGCGCAAACGAACCACTGAGATTACTCCAGTTGACTGCGATGTCTCGCCCCCAAGAGATCCAGGTTGGCGGGAGGGAAATCCGGAGGGGTTTTCCAAACGTCTTACGCCCGGGAACCAGGTCAGGCGCGGAAGCGAGCAACCCGACCGGGGATGCTGGATGCCTTGGGACTTCGGGACGGAGAAGACTGGAGTGCAAGTCTCTTTGATGACGAGCGTCCACCGAGGACATGCCCACCGACTAATCATCTTGATTCGTTTGCAGCAACGCACTTATTGTATTGTCAGTAACCCCAGCTAGGCCATTATTGGCACACCTACGAAGAAGCTCTTCCCATCCACTATTATCTTCGAATGCAATCAAGGCGAGTTCTCTAGCCTCATTAATTCGGCCAGATTGTACCAGCGCGATTGATTTCCAAAACGCAATTTCCGGATTTCCCGAATTTTTAGTCTGTGAAATTGCCCCCACGTCTAAGCTATTGATATTTACATAATCATTATGCATTTTCAGGAGCCTATCGAGCTCCTGCAGTGGTTCAGGATTATCATCTACACGGATATCCACTATTGTTCCTTCCCATGGGTAGGACTGGATTTCGGAATCAACCACAAGTAAGCGCGCTGATTGCTTGCCTCTAATATCGCCTTGTTCGGATTCTGCTTCATAAAGGGCCGCGAGCATTCGGCTGGATAAATCACCACTAGTACCAACAAATGCATCTGCCATGCGCCCCCAAACCGTAGATTTCCACATCATATTTGCTTGACAAGAGAAACCATCACCCACAAAATGACCTGATTCAGGTATGGTATCCGAACCAGTATGAGTAGATATTCTAGATTTGGCGTCAATCATAGCCACTTGCCTTATTTCGGGACTCGGATCCAATGAAAGTCTGCTCCCCATAGCTTCTTCGGGTTTTGTACCACTCTCCATTAGCTCGATTGCAAGAGGGCCATGGTCAATTAATGCCATAGCCTGGGTCGCAACAGCACCTACACCTGCTTTGGCCCAGCAAACTACTCCAGCGGCAAACCAATGGGACTGAACGGCTACTCCGATTTGACCGGTATCCGGACAACTGGCAACAATTGAATAAGTCACAGAATCGCCTAATGTTCGAAATTATCTAGCCCACCCATGGCACATACTATTCTAAAGTGGATCTCGGAAACGGGTTGTACAGATAACCTCTGACCTCTTTGTAGCAACGGCATTCCTTCCAAATCTCCATTAGCACGTAGATCTGGCAGTCCTATCGGTTCTAGTTGTGCGATTGGCTCAATGTCCACCATTATCCAGCGTGGATTATCCGGAGTTGCCTTAGGATCAAAATATTTTGAATTGCTATCTTGAGCTGTGAAGTCCGCATACCCCTCCTTGCATATCTTGGCGACACCGGCTACATGTGGCGGTTTGCAATTTGAATGATAAAAAAGAACATAGTCACCGACTGCCATATCATCCCTCATTATATTCCGAGCCTGGTAGTTCCTAACTCCATCCCAATGGGTAGACCCGTCTGCGACAAGTTGTTCCCAAGGGTATACGTGAGGCTCACTCTTCATTAGCCAGTAATTCGCCATGCACTACCTACCGGTAGGAGAGAAATCAAGGTTGCCTCACCATGCATCCTTTGCATAGTCCAAAGATGAATCGATGGATTCCATATCTCGCTTGGTTACGCTGTGAGATAGTCCTGAAGACTTCAACATCGCAGATGATCCGCCAGTAAGGCCAAGATTGGAAGTTACCATGAATGAATATATTGCCGGCAATAGGAATAACGCAGATAATGCTGCAATGACCAATAAGATGATTATCACAGTAATGAATGGTATGATGGCGTCAATTGGGATCCCGTAAGCACACGTCAAACCTGCAGCAGTAACTGTTGTTGCCTCGAACAAGCTCATTCCAGTACTCGCACAAGCAGTTCGAATGGCATCTAACGAGCCACCCAACTCCTTCACTCTATTGGCAATGTGAATTGAGAAGTCGATTCCGACACCTACGAGAATTGAGCCAATCATAACAGTTACGAGCGACAGGGAAACTCCTCGGGAATCCATAATCATCCACTGCATGGCGACCGTAAAACCAACTGGAACTGTAGTAAGTAAAGCATACCTAATGTCCCTGAAAACCAGTGCAAGTGTGACGACTGTGAAACCCAATGCGAATGCCAGAGATGTCCATTGAGAGTCTACAATCAGGTTATTCACCTCTATTGTGATCGATGCTACGCCAATTAGGGTGTCTCCAAGTACTGATATCGGGTTTTCTGAATCTCCTGCAGCTTTCGCCCAGAGATTGATCTGCTCAGCTGTCGCCGCTGTACCCTTGACGTCCATGAATGGCATATCGATGTATATCAGGGTCCTTTGATAGTCAGGTGAGATGAATAACTCGCGCATTTCCTCTGTCATACTGTTGTAGAAAACGTACAGCAAAAAATTCTGCACTTGTCTGCCGCCGTCATCCTCCTGAGCATCCAATGTGTCGAGAATGGTCCAGAATGAAACGTTACCAGACTGGTCACGATCGAATATCAGTTCTGCGACCTCTTTGATTGGGTCCGGCAATGGAGTATCTTCTATGATATCATTGATTGGTGATCCAGAGACGTTTACTCCTACTGCAATGGCCTTCATCAGGAAAACAATAGAAACCGCAGTAGCGTTTTCTACGTCGTTACATCTGCCTTCCAGATTCTCTATTCCTTCTAGATTAGCATATGGGTGTTCGGCAGTAACTGATCCTATTCCTAGTTCGGGCTCGGCCCTAATATCAGCCTCGACCAACAAGAATCCAGGTTGCCCGGCTTCGAACTCCGTAGAGTAGACATCCATCTTCTGTACCGCTTCTACCTCATTTGGAGCCATTTTTAGCAAATCGATATTTTCCTCGACGTTTTGTCGATTGTATCCTGCAGAGATAATCATCAGAGTTACGAATAGAGTTATGGTAATCCGGGACCACTTTACGGGCATGTTTACCGCAGCAACGAATACCTTAGGGGGCGGGTGTGAAGGTTTCTTTAGATCTAGTAGAATGGTAAGATTGGGGACCATGATCATAGTCATGAAGTATACAACGACAATTCCACCGGCTAATGCCCAACCAACAGTCTGGATTGGTTTCATGGGTGCGAATGTGAGGGAGATGAATCCAATTATCGTGGTCATAGCAGATAGGAATACGGCACGACCGGTCGAATTCAGTGCTGCTGCCATTTTCTCATGGGGCGTCCCCTTGGACTCAGCATATCTGTTAGTAATGTGCAACCCATAAGAGACGCCGAGTGATAGTACAATTGGGCCAACTAGTATTACGGTCATGGTAACTTCATAGTCCAATAGCCCAATCATTCCCAGAGTGACCCATACTGCACAAAGTGTCGGAAGACCTGCTATTATGACGACCTTGACTCCTTGTACGAATCGAATTCTTCCTGTTTGAAGTAGATCGCAATGGAATATGAACAGCATACTCGCTACGATTACAACCCCAACGGGGAAGACCTGCCAGAATAGTTTGAATGACTCTTCGGTTACAGCATTAGTTAGAGGTGCTGGACCCGTGAGCGTCATTCGTAGGCACAATGGACTACCCGCTTCATCACACTTGCCCTGGGGATCCGGAGTGCCCCAGTTGTTATTGGAAGCAATTTCGTTTATTTTGCCCTGTGTTTCGGAAACTATGTCTCCAACAGTTTTGTCACCGGTATCATCGGCAATTCCAATGATTATAACAGCACGATTCCACCTAAATGCCCTTTCTTCGGTGGCAGTGCCTACATCCCTGACAAGTTTATCCAATGCGTTTTGTGGCATTTCCTGGAGGATCTGGTCAACTCTCTGTTGTTCATCCGGAATTGCGTAATTCCCAATCAAATCACTTTGTCCGTCAATGGTCTCATTAATCTCATCTGAAAGCTGCTGATTCCCAGTCGCTTCCGCTAAACCCGAGAAAAATGCCTTGACAACCCTTCCCCCACTAGAATTCACTTCCTTTACTACCGTAGAAATTGATAGGACATAGATTACGTTGTCATCTACCCCTCCATCGTTTGTCTGATTGTTGATCACTCTTTCCACTTTGTCGATTTGATCAAGAATATTAATCTGAGTGACATTGTAGTTATATGATTCTACATATATCACCATCACGTTCGTTGTCCAGTCCTTTTCGACTTCGGCAATTAGATTCTTCACACTATGCGGATCATCATCAGTGGGGAGGTAAACTTCCAGATCCCCGTTTACATTCAGTGCTGGCTCATCACTGCAATAATTCGGATTGTCAAAAGAGTCCCTGCAGTCAAGGACCCCAGAGTGTGGCAATAATGACAAAGTAAATGCAAGTGAAATCAAGACTGCCCAGATTGGGAACATAGTAAGTAAACTAGAGTTCTCGGACTCTCTAAAACGACGTCTAATTCTATTGGGTATCTTGGTGATTGAGCCCCTGATCTGCTCTGAGTTAGTATTGGAAATACCTGTCCTAGTTTTGTCAATAATCGAACTGACAGAGGCTCCTAATGAGTTGCCTATTCCCTTCTTCGCCATGTCACTCTTACTTCGACGTGAAACGGCATACCTTCAACCCCTCGGCAAACATGTTCCAAGAATTGTATTTTGATTATGCAATGGTAACGGTCAAGAACGCCGGACTTTACGAAATATCAGGTGACATTGTGGGTGAGCCAAAAATTACCGACAAGAGATGGAGTGTTGATCTTGAGAAGCGTATCCAGGAGTCGCACTACGATGAGGATTCTTACCGAGATAGGTACGGCTTTGATCCTCTAAGTGACAAGG
>Ga0207992_1000864_pt1 | contig 14485 bp, 13 predicted proteins | sample ETN02SmetaG_FD_185788 | JGI IMG/M metagenome (GOLD analysis project Ga0207992, IMG submission 185788) | Marine microbial and viral communities from oxygen minimum zone, Eastern Pacific Ocean - ETNP2014F10-02SV255 (SPAdes) (version 2) | ecosystem: Environmental > Aquatic > Marine > Oceanic ...
CATTACAATACCCTGCTATGAGTATTCAGTCTAAAGAAAAATTTTTTTATGCTTCAGGAGCTGTTGCTAATGGTGTAAAGGGCGATGCTTTTACTTTCTTTCTTTTATTCTTCTATTCGAATGTTCTAGGTTTGACTCCTGGCCTTGCTAGTCTTGCAATTTTTATTGCATTAATGGTCGATGCATTTACCGATCCTATTATGGGAGTAATTTCAGATAGAACTAATCATCGTTTAGGCAGAAGGCATCCATATTTCCTTTTGGGGATATTTCCCATGGGGCTTTCATACTTCATGCTTTTTTCAATCCAAGTATCTTGGGATTTATCACAACAACAATTATTTTTTTGGATGCTTACTTTTACTATTCTTACTAGGTTAGGAATGACAATATTTGATGTGCCTCATAGATCGTTAGGCAGTGAAATGTCACGTTCCTATACTGAGAGAACCTCAATATTTGCTGCACGCGAAATGTTTGGATGGGCAGGAGGCCTATTTAATGCTTTCTTAGCCTACACTGTCTTTTTTAAAGATACCCCTGAATACATTCCAGGCACTCAAAATCCTGAGCCATGGATATATTATGGCATGACAGGTGCAACCTTAATGAGCATTTCTGTACTTGTTACTTATTTTGGAACATTGCAGTATCGAAATATTTCATCAGGTAATCAAATTTCTTTTAATTTAGAATTAATTTTTTCTCAAATTTTTACAGCCTTAAAAAATAGGTCATTCCTAATTTTTTTCTTCGGATATTTATTTATAGCCGTTAGTTGGGGTTTAAACAGCTCGCTGCAAATATATATGAATACTTATTTTTGGGAGTTCAAATCTATAATGATTGCTTCATTTCTAGGTATTTATGCCATGTCAACATTCACGGCATTTTTACTAATACCAAGATTGGTTTTATACCTGGAAAAAAGATCTATTTTATTATTTTCAATAGTCTTTGCTGCTTTGATTCCACCTATACCAATAATTCTTTATTTAAATGATATTCTTCCAGATTCAGGTTCTTGGAACCTATTTTTTGCTTTAGCTCCATTTATATACATAGGCAACACTTGCTTATCATCAAGCGCTATAGTTCGCGAATCTATGCTTGGAGATATCAGTGATGAGGTTGAGCTTGAAAGCAAAATTGGTCAACAAGGCTTGATGTTTGCCTCCAGCTCATTGATTGGAAAGCTAAATACTGGATTAGGGATTTTAGTAGCTGGCTTGGCCCTAGAGTTCATTGGATTCCCAAGGGGATCTGAAGTTTTGCCTAATGCTGATCAAATTTTTAGCCTCGCAATGGTTCAAGGTCCTTTTGTAGCGGTACTAATGATTGTCCCATTGGGAATATTTTCTTTATATAATATTGATCGTCAAAAACATAATGCTATTTTATCTCAACTAGATGCTAGGTGATTTAATCTCAAAGTTTTATAATTAATCGTGATGGAATTAAATATCAAAAATACTCACAAGCGTATTAAGAAACGGGATTTGATCTTAGATTCAGCTGTTTTAATGTTTTCTCAGCACGGTTATCACAATACCAAACTAGAGCAAATCACCAAAGCTTTAGATTTAACTGATAAATCTATTTACTATTATTTTTCAAGCAAGGGTGACTTATTTATAGAAGTTGTTATTTCAATTCAATCAAAACTCGATATATTAATTGCATCCATTAATAACATGGATGTTACACATCTTGAAAAAATTAAAACTTATACTAACAAGGCAATGTCTATTAACGGCCTTACTCTTTTAATGCAACTGCCAAAGTCACTATCTGAATTTGCTAAATATGATGTCATTAAATCTAATGAAGCTAATCAATATAAAATTTGGACAAGCTGGTTTAAAAAAGGCCAAGTCGACGGTTCAATGATTCATGGAAATGCTGATGAGTATCGTAATTTTCTTTTTGGATCCTTATTCTATTTGCATCAGCGGTATGTAATTAGGGATAATGAAACATATGCGCAAATCCAGCCATTTATTGAAAAAATGATAGATAGAATGTATTCAACAAATTTCCAGAGGTTCCCATGAAAGCTCCACATATAATTACATTAATCCTATGGGCCTTTGGTATTGTAAATTTAATTGAACCATTTAATGGATGGATTTTTTACGTATCGTCTGGGATTTTTTATTTTTTGCTTGTTGCTCATTTAATCGAATGCGTTATTTATAGAAATAAAATACTAAAGTCTAAGGATGCACCACTTATTGCATTTTCAATGACCCTAATATTTGGTGTCATCTATCTTAGCTCGATTAAGGAGTCGTAATTTTTGGAAGTCCTAGACGGGGGATCCAAAATTCCAAGAGGGTCAATGGGTGTTTGGACTCTTGCTTGGCCCTCAATTATAACTAATCTCTTTTATGCAACTAGCTCAATTTTTGCAATCAAAGTTGTTGGCAATCTAGGGCCTGATGCTATAGCTGCAGCAGTTACCGGCCAAAGGGTAACCTTTATTTTGCAGGCAGTTCTTACTGGTGTATTAGCAGGATCAACAGCGCTTATTGCAAGAAATTGGGGAGCCAATAATAAGTTAGAAGCCGGAGTCTTCTTTACAAGAACAGTTCAACTTGTAATCTTCTTATCATCAATTACTGCAATATTTGTCTGGCAATTTGCAGAACCTTTAGTAAGATTTTTTGGCCTTAAAGATCAAGCGCTAACTCTATCTACTGAATATCTTCAAGCAATATCTCCATTCTATGTAGCCTTCGGATGTGGCATGGGTTTAATAACTGCTCTAAGGGCAGTTGGCGATGTAAAAACGCCATTATTTATAGGATTGATAATGAATATTTTTGCAATATTTTTTATGCTTGTTTTTGTGAATGGCTGGCTAGGATTTCCAAATTATGGAGTAGTAGGAGCAGCCTTTGGCAATGGAGTATCTTTTATCATTGGGGCAGTATTATTGATAGTATTTTGGCTTTCAAATCAGTTGCCTGTTCGATACTGTTCTATATTTAATCTTGACACATCAAGAGTTAAAGAAATTTTTCAAGTTGGACTGCCTGCAGCCTTGGAGCAAGTAATTTTTCAAATTGGAATAACAGCATTTCTTATCTTAGTTGCTTATTACGGTACCGAAGCATATGCAGCATATGGAATAGGAGTGCAAATATTATCTTTCTCATTTGTTATTGGATTTGGTTTTTCAATTGCTGGAGCAACTCTTGTTGGTCAGCATTTAGGCGCAAGAAATCAAGATCAAGCTAGGCGTGCTGGATGGGGAGCCATGCGTTTATCAATTCTTTCAATGACATTTTTTGGCGTAATCATCACAGTATTTTCAGAACCTTTAGCAAGATTTATGATCGATAATGATGAGGTTGTTCGTTTAACAGTAATTTTTATTTGGTTGCTTGGATCAATGCAGCCTTTGATGGCAATTGAATTTTCTCTTGGTGGAGCTTTGAGAGGCGCTGGTGATACAAAAACGCCACTTATGATTACTCTTACTTGTTTATTATTTATCAGAGTCTTTCTTGCGATAATTTTCTTTTTGCTTGATGCAAGTATTGAAATTATATTCTCAACACTTGTTGCAGATTATATTGTGAAAGGGTTTCTTTATATTGCGAGATTTAGGTCTGATAAATGGATGAATGTTTTAAAATCTAAGGAAGGCGACTAGGTAATTTACTTATAGCTTCACTAATTCTTTTCCATAGTTTTTTTTCACTTGCATTAATTTTTTTTGATTGAAGGTTGTTAATAAAATCAATAAGTAAATCTTTAACCTCATCTTCTTTATTTTTAGATCCAGAGAATTTATCTTGAAGCATCTCAAGCGCTAGCTTCTGTTTAATAAGTTTATCAGAGGCAGGAGGCTCAATTTTTGCTATTAACTCGAGTTGAACAGTACATTCAAGGAGCTTATCTGCATTGCCGCTATAAAGTGGTTTTTTTAATGTTTTAAATATTTCCTTATGTATGATTTGATGATTGTCATCAAGTGTTTCCATTTGACCTAAAAGACCTTGGTAAACATCTACCTTTGAGGCATTTATTTCATCAATCCTTTTATTTTCAAAACTCTTTATAGCTTTTTGAAGTTTAGCAAACTCAGGCGATTTGCGAGTTTTATTTAGTTGAGAAATTTTTTCTTTAATATCATTAATAGAGCAATTTTCTATTTGTAGCTCATTAGTTAGATCATTTATTACGATAAGCTCATTTTTTATCAGAGCTTTATCAGCTTCATAGAATCTATCAGCAGCCTCATTTAATTTTTTCCACAATATCGGCTCATTTTTTTTGCCGGACGGCCCGGTATTTTGATATTCACGTTTAATTTTTTGAAATTTTTGAATGCAAGACTTAGTATCCTCATCGCTAATTTGTATAACTTTTTCAATCAATGATTCTTTAATTTTATAGTTTTTAGTTTCCTGCTCTTTGATAGCGTTATTGATGGGCTTTCTTGCCTCTTGGTATGCTACCTTAAGCTTAGAAAAATCTTCATCCAATACTGGCGCATAGTTTTGCCAACTTTGAAATGCTTTGCTTAAAAATCTACTCATATCAATCAACCCTGGCCACTTATCAGAATGATTGCTGCTGTATTGATTAATGGATTCGATAATTTTCTCTCTCTCTTTAGCATTAGAGATTTTTATTTTCTTCAGTTCCTCGTAGTATTGAGCACATGGCTCCCATGCTATATCTGTAAGGTTTTTAAATGTAATCCATTGTTCACGACTAGCAGGTTTGGATGATTGATCTAGTAATTGCCATTTAGTTTGAAGTCCATGAATTTCATTTGCTTGTTTTTTAGGGTTCTCATGAGGATTGGCTATTAAGATTTCAATTTCTTTAATGATTTCATTTCTTTTTGGGTTCGTTGCGAAAGATGAAATATCATTGAAATACCTAGATTGAGCCGACATGAAGTTGAATCTGTGCCTGAGTTTGTTAGATACTTTTCCGCCAGCTTTCATTGATCTTGAAACTTCATTAACAAGTTTTTGGGCAAGACGAATTTCTCCAGCTTCAAAATGCTTTTCGGCTTTATCTAATGAATCAAATAAAATTTTATGAGTTTCCACAATAGTTTCTTTTGATGTTTATAATTATCTTTAAATGAAAAAAAGAATTTTAACAGGAATTACAACAACTGGTACTCCCCATATTGGAAATTATTTGGGTGCCATAAAACCTGCCCTTGAATTAGTTGCTCCTGATAATGATTCTTATTTTTTTCTTGCAGATTACCATGCCCTTATTAAACAAAATGATCCAAATGAAGTTGAGACGAGCGTCAAAAATGTTGCATTAGCATGGTTGTCCTCTGGCCTTGATCCTGAGCAATCTTATTTTTATAGACAATCTGATATTCCAGAGGTGCATGAATTAACATGGATTTTAAATTGTAGTGCTGCAAAGGGCCTTTTGAATCGTGCTCACGCATATAAATCTATGGCTGCAGAAAATGTTCAATCTGGTGATGACGAGGATAGGGCAATTAATATGGGTCTCTTTTCATATCCAGTTCTAATGGCTGCTGATATATTAATTTTTAATGCTACCCATGTGCCTGTAGGTCCAGATCAGGCTCAACACATGGAAATGGCGCGAGACATTGCAGGTAAATTTAACCATACTTACTCAAATTTACTGACTCTTCCGGAAGCTTTAATACAAAATGAAATATCAGTGCCAGGCAATGATGGAAGAAAGATGAGTAAGAGCTATAACAATATCATTCCATTTTTATCATCAGAGAAACTGCTGCAAAAATCTATCTCTCAAATTATTACAAACTCATTAGAGCCAGGTGAACCAAAGGATCATAATGCCTGCACTCTTTTTCAACTTTATTCATTTTTTGCAAATGCTGAAGAAATTAATTCTATGAAGCAATCATATAAAGATGGAATTGGTTGGGGCGATGTTAAGAAAGATTTATTTGCCATTATTAATAATGAAATTCTTCCTATCAGAGATAAATATACTGAATTAAAAGATCAGCCTGATTTTCTAAATGATCTATTTTCTGATGGAGCTCGTAAAGTCCGCCCGCAAGCCCAAGAGCTTGTTGGTAAATTACGTGAGGCTGTCGGCATCTCAAAAATTGTATAATCCCACAACTTGGCTAAAGTTTGGTTTATTTGCAGTTGGCTTGGGCCAATCTTTTGCTTTTGTTTTAGTGCCTCCCTTAGCAAGGGATTTAGGTTTATCTGTTATTGAAACCTCAACAATCTTTTCAATTTCTGCAGTTGCATGGGCAGTTACTAGCGCTTCGTGGGGCAGGGCATCCGACAAATATGGCAGACGAAATATAGCGGTTATCGGTCTTATAGGTTACTCAGTTTCAATCATTGCTTTAATAACACCTTTATTCCTTGTTGAGCAGAAAATTTTAGATCTAGTATATCTTTTACCTCTGCTCATATTGGGTAGATTAATTAATGGGTTGATTGGTTCTGCTACAAGACCAGCTGCCTTTGCATATATGGCAGATATTTCAGAGCGATCAAAGCGAACTAAAAAGTTTGCAAGATTGGAGTCAAGTTTTTTAATTGGAACAATTGTGGGCCCAATGTTAGGGGGATTTTTATTTTTACATTCAAAGAGCTTGCCTTTTTACGCTTTTGCTTTCTGTGGTTTCATTGCAGCTATTGGTATTTATATTAGTTTCCCAAAACATATTATTCCAAAAGAAAAAATTGACAAAGCTATTGCAAAATTATCTTACAAAGATAAGTCTGTATGGCCATTTTTATTTATAGCTGCATTATCATCTCTTTGCCAAGCTTCCTTGCTTCAATCAATAGGTTTCTTTGTGACTGATGTTTTTTCTGATCAAAAGGACTTGCCATTAGTTATTAGCTTAACTTTTGTGGTGCTTTCTATATCAACGGTTGTCAGTCAATATATTTTTACTGATCTAAGGCCTATAGCTAATAATAAGTTACTAATATACGGCACTTTTTTAACAACAATTTCATATATTATGGCGGCATTGGCATCATCTATTGCATTATTTTATTTAGCCATGATGATAAATGGATTTGGAGGAGGGATGTTTAGACCCGCAAATGCTTCCTCTTTATCTTTAGCTCAAACTCCTGACAATCAAGGCAAGGCAGCAGGATATTTAGGCTCTGTTATACCAATCGGACATGTTTTAACCCCCATAGTAGCTATGCCTATTTATCAATTTGGGCCAGAGTATTTATATTTTTTTAGCGCTTCTCTGTGCTTTATTTCCTTATTATTTATAATAGGCCATCAATTATTAAGAGACCATGAACAAGCCAGCGTTATTACTAATTAATCTAGGAACACCAGATTCTCCTTCATACTTAGATGTTTTTAAGTATTTAAGAGAATTTTTAATGGATGGAAGAGTGATCGATGTTCCATATTCACTTAGATTCTTGCTTGTTACCTTAATTATTTGTCCATTTAGATCGTTTAGCTCTGGCAAAATTTATAAAAAACTTTGGGATCTTTCGGGCGGAGTGTCTCCGTTGGTAAAAAATACTCAAGAATTAACAAATAAATTAAATCTAAAACAAGACAAATATGATGTTTATTATGCAATGAGATATCAAAAGCCAAGCATTCAAGAAGCTCTTACTCAGATAAAACAATCCAATCCATCAGAGTTAGTTATTTTGCCTCTTTTTCCGCATTATGCTTCTGCGACTTCTGGGAGTGTTTTTGAGGATGTTACAAGGAGACTTTCAAAAGATTGGGTGATTCCTTCGTTTAAATTTATCTCACAATACTACGAACATCCGTCATTTATAAATGCATGGGTGGAAGCAGCAAAAGATTTTAATTTACTAGAATATGACAAAGTTATATTTAGCTATCATGGATTGCCTAATTCACAGGTCAACAAAGTTTATTTAGATCATCAGTGCGACGGAAAGAACTGTGAGCATGAAATAAATGATGAGAATCACTATTGCTATAAAGCTACGGTTTATGAAACCTCAAAATTAATAGCAGAAAAATTGTCGCTTCCAAGGGATAAGTATGAGGTCACGTTTCAATCTAGATTAACTAAAAATTGGCTTAAACCATTCTCTGATGAGGTTTTAGAAGGCCTTCCAAGTAAAGGCATCAAAAAAGTTCTTGTCTTTTCGCCAGCATTTACTTCCGACTGTCTTGAGACTGTCATTGAAATTGGTTATGAATATCATGAACTTTTTATCGAGGCTGGTGGTCAAACGCTAGATTACGTTCCATCATTAAATTTTTCAGATGCTTGGGTTCAAGCTATCATAGACATAACTAATACAAAATAAGGACCTACATGTTTAAAGAAGATCTATTAAAAGGAAAAAAAATATTAGTTACCGGTGGAGGCACTGGCTTGGGTAAAGAGATGTCAGAGCACTATATCCGTCACGGTGCTGATTTGGTTATTTGCGGAAGAAGGGAGAGTGTTCTTGCAGATACAGCTAAGGAATTTAAGGATAAATATGGAGCAAATGTTCGTTACCAACCCCTTGATATTCGATCCCCTCAAGATGTTGAAGATTTTGTAGAATCTATATTTCAAGAAGGTCCTCTTCATGGGCTGGTAAATAATGCTGCAGGCAATTTTATTTCTCCAACAAAAGATTTGTCAGCAAGGGGCTTTGATGCAATTGCTAATATTGTCTTCCACGGAACATTTTATGTAACCCATGCTGTTGGAAAAAAATGGCTTGAACAAAATATAAAAGGCTCAATAATTTCTATACTTGCAACTTGGGTTTGGACGGGTTCACCCTTTGTTGTTCCCTCGGCTATGTCAAAATCCGCACTTCACACTATGACAAAATCGCTTGCGGTTGAATGGGGACCTAGTGGAATAAGAATTAATGCAATTGCCCCAGGCCCATTTCCAACAGAAGGAGCTTGGGCAAGACTCAGCCCTAAGGGAGCTTTGGATGATGAGTCTAGCTCCATGAGCACCATTCCAATGGGACGGGTTGGTGAAATGAGCGAATTACAAAATTTGGCAACTTTTTTAATGGCTGATGGGTGTGAATATTTAACCGGACAAACAATTGCACTTGATGGTGCTCAATATCTTTCAGGTGGAGGCACTTTCTCGCAACTTTCAAAAATGTCAGAGGATGATTGGTCTGACATTAGAAGCATGATTAAAAAAACAAATGATTCAGATAAACAGAAAAGATCAACTTGATAATTACTTGACTTAGAGTTTTGTTTAACTGTTAGACTAATAAATGATTTTAAAGATAAGGAGTAAAAATGGAACACCAACAAATGCAAAATATCCTTGAGAAACAAAAAGCATATTTTATAAAAAATGGCCCTCCATCCTATGACCTACGTATTGATAGGTTAGACAGAATGAAGTCTTTGGTTATGGAAAATCGCTATAAAATCGTAGATGCTCTCAACGAAGATTTTGGCGTAAGATCTAAAAACCAATCAATGGCTACTGATGTTTATACAATTGTTCCAAGTATCGAATATGCAAAGAAAAATTTAAAAAAATGGATGACCGGATCTAAAAGAAAATCAAACTTTCCTTTGGGTCTTTTGGGTGCCAAAGCCTCTGTTGACTATGAGCCTCTCGGAACTGTGGGAATGATATCTCCATGGAACTTCCCTATGTTTTTAACATTTTCTCCTGCTGCCTCGATATTTGCAGCTGGAAATCAAATTATGCATAAGCCAAGTGAATATACTGAGCAATCTGCAAATTTAATGAAAGAGTTATGTGATGCTGCTTTTGATGAGGAAGAATTTGCAACCATTTTAGGTGGCCCGGATGTTGGCGCAACATTTACACAACAAAAATTCGATCATCTTTTATATACAGGTAGTGGCGCTGTTGCAAAACATATTATGAAAGCTGCAGCTGAGAATTTAGTTCCGGTAACTCTAGAGCTTGGCGGTAAGTCACCAGTTATTGTAAGCAATACTGCCGATAGTGTTATAGCAGCCAAAAGAATTATGCTAGGCAAAACTATGAATGCTGGTCAAATTTGTTTGGCTCCGGATTATGTAATGGTGCATTCTGATAAAACAGATGAGCTTGTTTCTGGAATGAAAGATGCAGTTGCGGATTTCTATCCTGATTTAAAGCATAACGATGACTACACTTCTATTGTGAATCAAAAACACTATGATCGCCTGCAAGGTTTGTTAAGTGATGCAAAAGAAAAAGGTGCGCAGATTGATGAGATCAATCCTGCTAATGAGGATTTTTCGCAACAAGCAGCGTTTAAGATTCCTCCTACGCTTGTAATGAATCCAACTGATGATATGGAAATTATGAAAGAAGAAATCTTTGGTCCTTTATTGCCTATCAAAGAATTCACTGAGATTGATGAAACTATTTCATATGTCAATAAAAATGATAAGCCATTGGGTTTATATTATTTTGGATCCAATAAAAATGAAGAAGACCAAGTTCTCACAAGAACCTCATCGGGTGGTGTAACTATCAATGATGTATTGGGCCACATTCAGCAGGAAGATCTGCCTTTTGGTGGCGTAGGACCATCTGGAATAGGTAGCTATCATGGCGAAGAGGGCTTTAAGACCTTTAGCAATGCAAAAGCTGTCTATAAACAAATTGGTTCAAGGTTCGATAAATTGTTATCTGCAATCCGTCCCCCATACAAGGGTGATATTGAAAAGGTCCTCAAGCAGATAACCTAAGTGCTATGAACTCATTGCCTATTTACTTGGGCTACAAGTATTTTCGATCAAAGAAGGGTGCATTTGCATCCTTTACTTCTTTGATGGCTACTGCTGGTCTTTCACTTGGTGTCGCCGCATTAGTTATCGTCTTATCTGTCATGAATGGTTTTGAGAAGGAATTGCAAACTAGAGTTCTTGGTGTAGTTCCTCAATTGATTATTCGATCTAATGAAAATCTTGATAATTACGAGGAATTGATTTCTAAAATAAGCAGCGCAGAAAATGTTATCAGTGCGAGTCCTTATATCGAAACCCAGGGATTAATGAGCGCCAAAAATAGATCAAGAGGCATTTTTGTTACAGGAATTAAGCCTGAGTTAGAAGCTTCCATGTCTATTCTTCCACAATATATGACTAGCGGGTCATTGGATAATATTTCTTCAAACAAAGGAGTGATTGTAGGTTCTTGGTTAGCTAGGTACCTAGGAGTAGAGGTTGGCGATACGGTCAATATCACAACAACCAATTTACGTTCTTCAATTATAGGAACTTTTCCAAGGACTATTTATTTAAAGATTGTTGGCATATTTGAACTTAAAGCTGAATTAGATCAATCTCTTGTTTTAATTCATCATGATTTAGCAGCTAACATTTTGAACCTTCCAAAAAATACTACCCAAGGTATCAGAGTTAAAACCAATGATTTATTTGCTGCTAATTCACTTGGTTTTAATTTGCTGACTCAACCATTTCTAAATGAAGACCATTATTATTTTACTTCTTGGCAACAGACTCATGGAACATTATTTCAAGCCATTAAATTAGAAAAAAGATTAATTAGTCTTATGCTCTTTTTAATTATCACAGTGGCTGCCTTTAATATCCTCTCAACCATTGTAATGACTGTTAAAACAAAGGAAAAAGAGATTGCTATCTTAAAAACTATGGGTTGTTCAAAAAATCAACTTACATTTATTTTTTTAAACTTAGGTCTAATTATTGGATTTTTAGGGACATTTATTGGGTTATTGATAGGGATTTTACTAACTCCTAATATAGATCAGCTAATTAATATTATAGAAATTTTTAGTAACAGAAGTTTGATGGATAGTTACTTCATCAATTACTTTCCATATGAATTTAGATTAACTCAACTTGTATATATATGCCTTTCTGTTCTTGCAATGAGCTTAATATTTTCATATTTTCCGGCAGCTAGAGCAGCTAAGTTGAAGCCTGTAACTATTTTACGCCATGAATAAACTTATAGCCTCAAATATTAGTAAAACTTATCAATCGGGAGACCATCAAACTGAGGTCTTGTCAAATATCTCATTTTCTATTTCCGAGGGCGATTCAATTGGGGTTATTGGCTATTCTGGAAGTGGCAAAACAACACTTTTGCAAATTCTTGCTGGATTGGAGATGCCTGACCAGGGCAATATTTATTTTAATGACATTAATCTATCATCCAATAATGCAAAGAATTTTAATTTTATGAGGGGTAATTTATTTGGCTATGCATACCAATTTCATTATTTGTTAGATGATTTAACCGTATTTGAAAACTGTAATCTAGTTTTTAAGATTGCCAATAATAAGAAAGTGGATGATAACTTTAAACAAATCATGCAGATTCTTGATGAGCTTGGAATTGCTGCATTACAAGATAAGTACCCATATATGCTTTCAGGGGGTGAGCGACAACGTGTTGCTATTGCGAGAGCTGTGGTCCATGAGCCAAAATTTGTATTAATGGATGAGCCAACCGGTAACTTAGATCATGAGAATGCTGAAGTCATTCAAAACTTAACTATTAAATTAGCTCAAAATCATAATATAGGTATTGTGGTCGCAACTCATGACTTAAATTATGCTGGTAAACTGGACAAAGTATTTCGTATTGAGAATGGAGATTTAAAGTCAGCATAAAATGAATAATTTATTATTATCCGGTGGATGGTTTATCTGGCCTTTGCTTGTTTGTTCTATCTTGCTTATTTCAATAGTGCTTGAGAGACTTTGGTTTTTGCAGAGGAGGTTGGTTGCACCAAAAGGATTGTTAAGACAGGCGCAAAATTTAATTCAAAAAGATTCTTTTCACACTCAAAATCAGCAAGAAATTGCAGCAACATCTCAATTAGGTGATTTGCTACAGCATTGCTATCAATACCGTTTAAATTCAAGAGAGTTTGTTGAGATAAAAGCCGAAGAGAAAGCTTCAGAAATTAAATTACTCCTTGAACGAAATTTATCGATGCTGAGCACAATAGCAAGCATTAGTCCTTTGCTGGGACTTCTAGGAACTGTTGTTGGGATGATAACCGTTTTTAGTAATATTGACGTGAATGGCTCTGCAAATACAGATTTGCTTGCAGCCGGAATTTCAGAAGCTTTAATCACAACTGCTTTTGGGTTAATTATTGCAGTACCAGCTATTGTTTTTTATAGATATTTTGAGCAAAAAACTGTAATTTTGATGTCAATCTTGCAAGCTAATACGTCAATTTATTTAGATTTTCTATATAAAAAATGAAATTTTATAATAATAAAGAAAGAGCTCTTTCAATTGAAATTACGCCCTTGATAGATATTGTTTTTCTTCTTGTGATTTTTTTTGTTGTTACATCAAAAATAGAAACAAACCAATATCTAACTTTAGACCTTCCTGAGTCTAAATCATTTACATCAGCTCTATCAAATAACTCTCAAAATATTATTTTATTAGAATCAGGAGTACTCATAATTAATAATCAACAATTTTCCATGACAGAGATTGATAAATTAATGGCTGGAGTTTCTGCAACCTTTTCTAAATCAGAAGTTGTTGTTCTCTCTATAGAAAGCAAAGCCTATCATCAGTGGGTCATAAGCTTAATGGACGGTCTGCAACAGTTGGGATTTCAAAACATACAGATTAAAACTTATACTGATTAGTCATGAATCCCTTAAAGAGACTATTTTCGTATACCTTTAGATTTAAATTTTCATTTATCTTAAGTATCTTTGGCTTTATTCTTTTTGCATCGGCAGACATTGCTGCTGTTGAATGGATTAGAAGAATTATTGAATATATCAATTCTGATCAAGATGATTTCAGCATATATCTTGTCCTAGCATTAATTTTTATTGCAATGGGAAGAGGTTCAGGCTTTTTTATTGGTAATTATTTTATGTCTAGGGTTGGGTTCGGCATTGTCCATGATCTTAGATCTGAGCTATTCTCAAAACTAATTAACCTTCCTAAGAATTTCTTTGATCAAAATCAATCAGGCCAACTGATTAATAGAATTACTTTTACCACTACGCAAGTTTCAGGTGCTGCCTCAAATGCTATTAAGACTTTCGTAAGAGAGGGGTTTCTTCTTGTCGGTTTACTAGCCTATATGCTTACTTTAAACTGGAAGTTAACACTGCTCTTGTTAATCACCACCCCATTTATAGCATTAATAGTATATGTTGCTGGTCGACGATTAAGAAAATTGGCGAAAAGAATTCAAACAGCCATGGGGGATGTAACCCATCTTGCATCTGAAGCAGTTGATGGAAATCTAGAAATTAAGTCATTTAATGCTGAAAAATATGAAAAAGATAGATTCCTAGCTGCCAATGCTTCAAATAAAAATCAAAATTTAAAACTCGAAGCAACCAGCAATTTGGCAACACCTATTATTCAGCTTCTAGTTTCAGTTTCATTATCTATTGTTGCTTATTTTGCATTGGGCTCACAACTAGGTATAGAGCTAAGCGCTGAAGATTTTGTTGCTTTTATAACTGCAGCGGGATTAATGGCAAAACCGATTAGGCAACTTTCAAATATTAATGCTGTAATTCA
>Ga0207992_1000874_pt1 | contig 14389 bp, 9 predicted proteins | sample ETN02SmetaG_FD_185788 | JGI IMG/M metagenome (GOLD analysis project Ga0207992, IMG submission 185788) | Marine microbial and viral communities from oxygen minimum zone, Eastern Pacific Ocean - ETNP2014F10-02SV255 (SPAdes) (version 2) | ecosystem: Environmental > Aquatic > Marine > Oceanic ...
TCCAGTACCTGGTGCGCCAAAGAGAATTACTCCTCTCGGAGGTTTTACCCCAAAGTGGGCGAATAATTCTGGTTGTGTTAAAGGCCATTCTATACTCTCCTTAAGGCGATCCTTAATCTCCTGAAGCCCTCCAACTTGATCCCAACCAACCTCAGGTATTTCCACATAAATCTCTCTTAATGCACTAGGCTCGATATCCTTAATCGCCTCACGGAAATCTACCATCTTAACTTCCATCTTCTCTAGAACTTCAGTTGGAATCTCTTCTTCATCAAGGTCAATCTCAGGCAGATATCTACGTAGTGCCTTCATAGCAGACTCACGAACTAATGCGTTGATATCAGCGCCAACAAAACCATATGAATTCTCAAGAACCCATTCAATCTCAAAATCATCACTAATGGGCATTCCACGAGTATGAATATCAACAATCTCACGTCGTCCTTCTTTGTCTGGAACCCCGATTTCTAATTCCCTATCGAAACGTCCAGGTCTCCTCAAAGCTTGATCTATCGCATCTCGACGATTAGTTGCCCCAATTACAATTACATTGTCTCGCCCATGCATGCCATCCATCAATGTCAGGAGTTGTGCAACTACTCGGCGTTCAACTTCACCGGTCACATCTTCACGTTTGGGTGCGATACTATCGAGTTCATCAATGAAGATGATTGCAGGGGCGTTCTGAGTAGCCTCATCAAATATCTCTCTCAATGCTTTCTCTGATTCACCATAATATTTGGAAATTATTTCCGGTCCATTGATGGATGAAAAATGAGCATTTGTCTCCGATGCAACAGCTTTTGCAATCATCGTCTTTCCAGTACCAGGGGGCCCATGAAGCAATACTCCCTTCGGTGGGTCAATACCTAAACGCCGGAATAAAATTGGATGCTTGAGGGGAAGTTCAATCATCTCTCGAACCTTCTGTAGTTGGTTTCCTAAACCTCCAATATCCTCGTATGCGATAGATTGAGTTCCCGAATCCTCTTCTTCATCAAAGACTTCCTCTTTGATAACAATCTCTGTCTCTGGAGCAACTTGGACAATTCCTTTTGGTTTTGTTGAAACAATGGCGAAAGGTAACGCTTCAGCGAACAACGTCATCCCAGGAATGAAAATACGATCTCCTGCTACCACGGGTCTCTTGTTCAAGCCTCTTCGAGCAAAACCCTCTATTCCAGGACCAAATCGAACCTTCTGTTGTTTCGCCATAACAGGTGAAAGAGTCAAACGTTCGCATTTCTTTACATCTACTTTTCGAATGTCTACTCTATCACCTAGACTAACGCCCGCGTTTTTTCGAATAATGCCATCAACTCGAATTACTCCTAAATTTGCGTCTTCTGGCCTACATCGCCAAACAACGGCAGCAGTTTTGCTCTCACCAGATATTTCGATAATATCTCCTGGCTTCAAATCTAATTCATTGTTGAATGGAACTCGAGCACGTCCATGGCCCACATCGCTAGGAATTGCTTTCGCAACACGTAAGGTAACTGAATCTCCGTCGTCCGCCATCTTTGCACCCGAGTTGATTCTCGTTTGTTTTCGGGGTTTATTAAAGGACTCAGAATACTCAATTGATGTTTCGCCACATTGAAGGATTAATCCCTGTTGCCCACACCATGGCCCATGTACTATCTGCTGGTTTTGAAACAATGGATGCGAACAATCCGAACGGTTCGCCAAAAATTCGAGGATACAATATCATAAATGGAATTCTTACTTTATCATCAGACGGAAGCACATTTGTTTCAAACAACCCTGCTATTCTAACAGACGAATTAGGAGAGTTTCCCCTCTCAACCAAAGAAGATGTTCATGCTGCTCTGGTTGCTGCTAGAAATGCCCTCCCTAATTGGTCATCAACCCCAGCACCAACTCGAGGACAAATCATTGGAAATATGGGGCGACTATTGATGGAACATAAGGATGAAATCGTAAGATTGGAGACTCGAGAAATTGGAAAAACTCTGAAGGAAAGTGCTGGTTCCGTACAAGAGGCAATCGACACTTGTCTATTCTTCCAATCAGAAGGAAGGCGACTTTACGGACAGACTGTTAACAGTGAATTACCCGACAAAGAGTTGTTTACATATCGGCGACCACTAGGTGTTTGTGGAATAATTAATGCTTGTAATTTCCCTGCAGCAGTTCCTTTTTGGAAAATGATCCCTGCAATTATGTGTGGAAATACATGCGTTTGGAAATCGCCTCAAGATGCCCCACTTCTATCCTTTGCTCTTGCTCGAATAATGCATGAATCGGGATTACCTGATGGTGTAATCAATCTTATTCATGGCAAAGGTAGTGGAGCAGGACAACATCTTGTAGATGCAGTAGATGAAGGATTAGTCAACAAGATTTCTTTCACCGGTTCTACCTCTGTTGGTAAAATGATAGGCGAAGTCTGTGGACGAAATTTGGTCTCCTGTTCTCTTGAATTAGGTGGGAAAAATCCGCTTGTTGTAATGCCATCTGCTAACATCGAGAATGCTGTATCAGGGGCATATTGGGCCGCTTTCGGAACTGCAGGTCAAAGATGTACTAGTCTCGGGAATCTCATTATTCACGAAAGTATCTATGATGAATTCATGACAAAATTCATGGAAAAGGTCGAAACAACAAGAATCGGCGATTCTCTGAATCACGATGACGTGTTATATGGTCCGATGTTATCAGAAAAATACGCGAATGATTTCCTTGAGGGAGTAGAAATGTGTAATGCATCTGGAGCTAAACATATTCATGGAAAGGGACGGATAACATCCAACTCTGCTCCAACAAATTTCCTCGCTGTTGCTGATGACGGAGTATACATGTGGCCACATGTGTATGTCGATGTCACCGAAGACATGGAATGTTTCCATGAGGAAATATTTGGCCCACTAGTTACTATTGTTAAAGCAAGAGACTTTGATCATGCTCTTCATCTAGCAAATGCGTCTCCATATGGATTGTCTTCTGCCATTTACACCAATGACCGATTAGAAGCATATCGATTCAAGACTGGTATCAAAGCAGGAATGACTGGTATCAATAATTCAACTACTGGAGCAGAAGCACATCTTCCATTCGGTGGGGTAAAAGGATCAGGTAACGGAACTAGAGAATCGGGAATTTGGGTTATTGAAGCCTACTCATATTGGCACGCAGTAAATGATGAACTTAGTGGGAAGTTGCAACTTGCACAAATGGATGTCCATGAAATTGAAATTGAAGAGGCAGAAGCAGACTACGGGTCACTAGCATAATGCAATCTGAAAACAATGCAATTGCTTATCACCTCTCTCTATACCCTTGGAGTTGGGGATGCAGATGGGTGAACCAGTCAAACTCCCTATGAAGAAGGGTCTAGGGCAGACAGATAGGACCGATGCTTGGTGGAAAGGGCCTACTGCAATGGCTGCATACTTGGGATTCATGCTTGCTTATGCAACATGGCGTGGCTTCATGGAAGCTGATTTCTGGTTCTTCTCAGAATTTGGGTTATCTGGCGGTGTGGGTCATGGTAATGGGACAATGGCGATTGAGAATAATGGGAATCATGTCTTGAGTCCTCTTTTTAGTCCCTTAATTATCCCAGGAGAGCAATCTTGGGTCCCCTCGCAATTACAATGGATGAGTCCAGCAATGTTCATTCTCATCTTCCCCGCTGGATTTAGAGGAACTTGTTATTATTATCGAAAGGCATACTACCGTGCATTCTTCCAACAACCTACTGGATGCGCTGTTTCCAAACCGTGGAATGAATATTCTGGGGAAACGCGCCTTCTAGTGATTCAAAATCTACATCGATACTTCATGTATGCTGCTCTTGCTTATCTTCCAATCCTATCATACGATGTTTGGTTATCTATCAACTTCCATACCGTTGATTCTCATACTTACGGAATTACAGTCGGAACCATTGTACTATTACTAAACGTGATGCTCCTAACTGGATATACTCTCGGATGTCATGCATTTAGGCATGTTATCGGAGGAGGATCAAATGATTGGACATCTTCGGGATTAAAACGACTACAGCATAAATTATGGCTTTTCTCTACTCGATTAAATGAACACCACAAAGATTGGGCATTGTACAGCCTTTTCTGGGTCATGTTTGCTGATTTCTACATCTGGGCATGTACTGATCCAATGTTTGGATGGAATGATGTGGTTTTATTCGGAGGGATTTGAATGGAAGACTATGAAATCCATGAGCATGATGTGGTCGTAATTGGCGCAGGAGGTGCTGGCCTTCGTGCTGCAATCGAAGCAAGCGCTTCAGGTGCTAATGTTGCCATGATTTGCAAATCCATGTTAGGAAAAGCACACACTGTAATGGCAGAAGGAGGAGCTGCTGCTGCATTAGCTAACAAAGACCACCGCGATTCTTGGGAAATTCACTTTCGAGACACAATGAAGGGTGGCAAGTATCTTGGTGATTGGAGAATGGCACAAATCCATGCCCAGCAAGCACCTGACCGGATTCGGGAATTAGAACAATGGGGGGCTGTCTTCGATAGAACTCCTAAGGGACTTACGAGTCAACGAAATTTCGGAGGACATACCTATCCAAGATTGGCTCACATAGGAGATGCTACCGGACTTGAACTCATTCGAACTCTTCAACAAAAAGGCATACACACCGGGATGGAAGTGTTCATGGAATTTACAGTTCGAAGACTCTTCAAAACTGATGGTAGAATCAGTGGTTGTTTTGCATATAATCGAACAGATGGTTCCCTTCACTTATTCAAAGCTAAGACAATTATTCTCGCAACTGGAGGGATTACTCGTTGTTGGGAAGTTTGCTCTGGATCATGGGAATACACTGGAGAAGGACATGCACTTGCCTATTGGGCAGGAGCCGAGATGGGGGACATGGAATTTGTCCAATTTCATCCAACTGGAATGATTTGGCCACCTTCAGTAAAAGGAATTCTTGTGACCGAAGGTGTTCGTGGAGAAGGAGGAATGCTTACTAATTCAGAAGGCAATAGATTCATGTTTGATTATGTTCCTGAAATGTATCGTGATGAATTTGCAGATACAGAAGAAGAGGCACTAGCATGGGTCGATGAAGTAGTATCAGGAAAGTTAGCAACAAAGAGAAGACCCCCTGAACTACTCACTCGTGATGTTGTTGCTAAGGCAATCAATAGTGAAAGAGATGCTGGACGAGCTTCAGAACATGGTGGAGCCTATCTGAACATCTCTTGGAGAGATCCTGAAGAAGTCAAGAAAAAACTCCCAGGGATGTATCATCAATTCATGGAACTTGCAGCGGTTGATATCACCAAACAAGCAATGGAAGTTGGGCCAACAGCACACTATGTAATGGGTGGAGTGAAAGTGGATCCATATACTCAAGAAACAACAATTCCCGGCCTTTTTGCTGCAGGAGAAGCCGCTACTGGATTGCATGGTGCGAATCGGCTAGGAGGGAACTCCCTCTCAGATCTCATTGTTTTTGGCAAGATCGCTGGTGAACAAGCATCGATAGCAGCAGAAGAGATCGAATCGTTCTGTGAAATTGATAAATCAGAAATTGAAGAAGTAATTGCTGAAACTCTTGAACCACTCAATCGTGCAGAAGGAGAAAATCCTGCTAAAGTGGTTGAAGATTTACGAGAAATGATGCAAAATAAAGTTGGAATTATTCGAACAAAAAACCTACTTGAAGAAGCATTAATTGATCTGGATGAACTAGAAAAAAGATCACATGAAACCAGTACTGGGGGCGGTAGGACCTACAATCCTGGTTGGCATCAAGCTCTAGAGATAGGCGCGATGATTGATGTTAGTAGAATGTGTACCCTAGCTGCACTAAGACGAGAAGAAAGTCGCGGAGGACATACTCGAGAGGACTTTCCTCTTCCTGATCACAAACACTGGGGGAAAATCAATAGCGTGATAATTAAGGGAACAGATGGTTCGATGTCTATCGATTATACGAACTATCCATCCATACCTGATGATTTGAAAAGACTTCTAGATGCCGATGACTTACACGAGGAAGAATAACATGAGTGAAAATGTAACCTTCAGAGTTTTTCGGGGCTCACCTGATAGTGATGGAGACCCATTTGGAGAACTCGTAGATTACACTGTTCCACTTGATGAAGGAATGGTTGTACTTGACGTAATACATAGAATTCAGGCTGAAGATGCCCCTGATTTAGCATGCAGATGGAATTGTAAAGCAGGAAAATGTGGATCTTGTAGTGCAGAAATAAATGGAAAGCCGCAATTGATGTGCATGACCAGAATGGAAGATGTTTTTGAAGAAATGGACGATGAAAACGAACCTATTCTCGTAAAACCAATGCAATCATTCCCTCTAGTTCGTGATTTAGTTACTGATACATCGTGGGCTTACAAAATGGATAAGCGAATCAAACCAATCAATGGCCCTGATGATCCTGATTGGGTATTCCATCAACAAGAAGCAGATCGAATTCAAGAATTTAGGTCATGTATCGAATGCATGTTATGTGTCAATACATGTCACGTTCTTCGAGAACATCAAAAATTCGATGAATTTGCAGGACCTCGTTTCTTCGTTAGACTTGCCAATCTAGAAATGCACCCTCTAGATACAGAAAGTAGAATTCCTGAAATCAAAGAAGACTTTGGACTCGGATATTGTAACATTACCAAATGTTGTACAGAAGTTTGCCCGGCTGGAATTAATATTACAGACAACGCAATTATTCCTCTAAAGGAACGAATTGTGACAGAATATTATGACCCAATAGCAATAATTGCTAAGAAAATTGGCCTCAAAAAATAATCTATTCTGATTCATTGGTTCCTTCTTCAGGCAATACTCCAAGATCCCTAGTTAGTAATGAACAGTAAAGGAAACCTACTCCAAAAAATTCAAACATCAAATGTGGTGTAATTGTTGGAGAATCATTCACTTGAGGAACAAAATTGAATGCAAAAATAGAAATTGTACTCAATATAAGACAAAATAAGCTAATCCTGGAACTACTTCTCAATGAATTCAATAACGGGTAGAACAATGTATAGGCCATTACAGCAAAAATCGTATGTATGTCAGACATTAATATTCCAAATAATTCCATTCTTTCGATATTGGTAATTGCTGCAAGAAGGTAACAAGCCATTGAAATGGAAAAAATTGGTAATGCAGAATCACTTAATGATTCATTGAATAGATTTCTTTTCCACGTATTCCATGCAACACAGATGAGATTGACAAACACAAATAGAACCAACATCAAAAAAATAAATAATTCATATGAATCTGATTCAATGCCCATTAGTAGACGATGGATTTCCAATCCAATTGGAGTAATAATGAAAATGGCTAACACAATTTCAATTCTAGAATAAGGTAATATTCCATTTTTATCTATCTGTCTAAGCAATAATTCTCTCAAGATAATAAAAGTAGATAATACAAAGAAACACATTAGAAAATACGTCAACATAGTTGGATCTTGTCCACTTGATTCCAATACAAATTTCGTTGACTCTGAAAGTTGACGAGGATATCTACCTTGGGAGTAGAGGAAAATAGAAACCGGAACAAAATACGTCAACAAATGCACAATAGAAAGCGAAATCAACAACTTCGAGATGCTAATTCTAGAAAATGGGCGAGTGATACGTACATTATCGCCCATGATTAATGATAAAAAAATCAAAGAAAAAGGGTTTACGCACCAAATCGAGGGTTTCCGACGATTGGTACGAGATCTATTCTGGGCCCATTTGGACTTCTAGGAGTAGGTTAGCAGAGCTGCTCAAAGGCGCTCGATGCCGACCTTGCTTACATTGGCCTTCCAGACATGTGTGCCTTTGAGCCAAGCAGGGGCGCTAGCAGGCTTTGGCACCTGCTTTCTCTCGCCATTAAACACATGCACCTTGTCAGTTCCGCGTTCGCGCAACTTAATGCTACTGTGTCCCTTGTTGGCTGCCTTTAGGGCCGCCTGGCGGGGCTGCTTGTTGTGGTACACCGTGCTGGTGTCCTTCCCGTTCTCCATTAGTACGAAGTATTTCTTCTCACTCATTGAGTTTCACCTCAAACCTTACTGCTTTCCTTCTAGGTTATGAATATTTTCCCGGAAAACGTGATACGTCTCCAAATTTTGGGGGAAAAGGCGTTTTCGGAGGTGCTTAGACGTGTGTCGAATGGGTCTTAGACCTCTGCACCTGCTAGAGTTTTGGTGTTCTGGACACCCTCAATTTGACGGATCTCTTCAACCACAAACTGTGCAATTGCAGACATGTTATCAGCTACTACTTTGGCAATCAAATCATAATCACCAAACAACAACGTAGAATCTGCAACCTGATCAAAACGGCCAATTGATTCGTAGACTGAGAATTCGAAACCGGGCTCAACATTGATGAGCACATACCCAGTCGCCATGGCTCTCCAAAGTAGATTCTAGAATTGAACCCTTCCCCTAGATGCTATTTTGAAAAAAAAAGCCTCTTTAGAAATATAACAAAAAAAAGATTAAAATTTCTCATGCATCTTTTCTGGTAGAGGTTCATCTTCTGATTCTACTTGATTCGCATCAAGAATACCTCCAATCTCCCACGGAGACAATGAAATTGTATCTTTCTCACGTGCAACCCACAATAGTGCACATGTAATTAATGTCAATAATATAAATATGCTAATTACTATTGGAAACAATCCCGCAATAGAGGATTTCTCTAATTCTGGTTCTTCTTCAATTATATCTGGTAATTGTATAGTTATATTTCCACTAATATTTATGGGGTTTTCAGAATCCCAAACATCGTATCTATTCATTCCATCTAAACATACGATTGTTGCATTTACATTCTCCATCGGACGACTAGGGACCCATTCAACAGAGATTTTCCCCTGCAAATCTGGATTCTGTTCTAGATGTAATAGCGAAGAATTACCTGATTGTACATCTATTGAACAAATTACTTCGTTCAAATCATCAGCATCTCTAACTTCTAATTCAATAAACAATTTCTCTCCAACATCGGCTTCATTGGGCCAACTAACATTTAGAATCGAGGGGGGAGGGAAAATAATTCGCACATCTTCTGTCCACCCCGTTACTAAGCCATCAATATCTGAAAGAATAATTACAATGCTTGCATCTCCTTCTATGAGATCAGGGGGTAGATCGACCACATATACATGTGGTGAAATTGAACAAGAATCAGGCACAGATGCAGCTTGGAAAAGAGATTCGCTCCATCCAGATTGACGAAGGGAGGGAGATATCTGGAGAAGCGACCTATGCTCATCAATTGGTACTACCAAAAACATAGATTCTCCTCGAACTAACTCTGTACCATTTTGTAATGGGATCATTTGACCATTTGCACACAATACTACCCCAGTTACAGAAGGGGGGCGCGTTTCAATTGGTATTGTAAGATCCAAAATGGAAAGGCCCGCATCTGAATCTATGACTGAAATTCTAATCAATAGGTTACCAGCAGATAAGCCAGGGCTTGGAGGGAGTAATTGAACGTCAATAGGATTACCATCGCCTAATACCGAAAAAGGGACTGTTTGGGGAGCTTGATTGGGCCAACTATACTCTATTTGCCCTATAATTGTAGATAATGGAGAATCAGGATCATTTACAGATACCAAGACTGATTCATTACCAACACCAAAACCAAGCATCGAATTGTTTCCATCTCTCTGGAAAGTGGCTTCAATTGATGGATTAAGATTCTCTACCAAGATTGATCTGGTTGTGAGAATGTTTCCTTCCGAATCTGCTAAACGTGCAAGGAAAGGAGATAAGGGTTCATCTAAATCTAATTCAAATAAAGCCTTGTAGCATTGGAATCGAGAAGAATTCTCCTTTGGTAGAATCTGGAAAGAGGATAATTCTCCTCTCTCAAACAAGAAGGTTGGTGCCTCATTGGTTGGATCATGATCTACATCTTCGACACAAGCTCGAACTGGAGTAGAAACTCCCCTAAACATTCCATAAGGTGTCCCTGAAGGGAGAGTAGTATCACCTGTCCATGTCGGATCATCTGCTCCTAAAATATGAATTCCATACCAAATTGAAGGTGAGTCAATTATCTCAATAATCGCTGACTCATTTGATTCAACAGAAAGGCCATCGATATCAATAATTCTTACAAAAATATCGTAGAAACCCAATGATACATGCCCTGGGATATCGAAGAATATTGTCCACCTATTGCCATTTCCACTAGTTCCATTTCCTTCGAAAATAATAGATTGATTTGTTCCGTTAATAGTGAAAAATGCAGACTCTACTCCAAACTCATCACTAGAATCTAGCCAACATGAAACTGTGCTACCTCTTGCCGCAATTGATGAAGAACAGTCAATTAAATCAATGGATGGTGGACCATTAACCTCGATAATTGTGGATGCAATATTATTTTCAATCATACGTTCTGTAAGAATATGAGACTGGACAAATGTTGTGGAATTTTGTTCAATTCCATTATTTGCAATATAGCGTGCTTGAAGTTCAACAAATCCAGTAGTTTCAGTTATTGTTGGAACACTCACTATTGCTACAGAACCATTCTGATTCCCACTAGGGATGGAGATACTAATGTTGGAAAGAACTCTATTTCCTACTCTCTCCCTAATCTCCAACCATCCATTTGCAGGAGAGATTCCAATATTGGCCAATTCAACATGAACATCAAATTGAGTGTTTACAGATGGACGGTTTTCTACTGAAACATTACGAATTTCAATATCATGAAGACGATCAGAAAAAGGAGACATCTTTGGATCTCCTACAATTACGCCCATCCAAGACAAATAACTATTCGAGGCAGTATATGCTTCCCCTAAGTTGTAGCCTGAAGCATAATAACTAGTCAATAAATCAGGATAAGAAACAGCAGTAAGATATGGCTCGTACACATACCCCTTTACTCCTGAAACTCCATCCTCTAGTAAGTCGGCTACCAAACTTTGTCCATATGATGTCTCCAATGTAAACGAGCGACCTGAGGTCGAAACTGCTGTTTCTGCAATTGAACCATCTAACCAGTCCATATGTGGACGTATAATCTGAAGATTCGTCGTATCGAAATGAACGGTACCATCGCGACTAATGTTCAGTATCTCAACTTCGTAAGAAACACGGAAAGACGTGGCATTCTCATGAGGTCTAAATCGCATCGTCCGTTGAACCCATGAAGGAGTAATCGAAGATGAGTCAGAATAATTTTCAGATAGCAGAGTATTATTTCCATCAAATGCCTCAACTTTCAATCTCCAATCAGCATTTATCTCCCCTATTGATTGACCATATCCTGAAACTATCCATGCATGACCTGACTTTTCTTCACCTATAGTCAAATTCGTCGAAAGGATGTTGGGTTGTTGACTTATTGAAGAGAATGCTGGACAATCTAGAGCAACCTCACCATTTACCAATGTAATATCAGATGTATTGAGGGCTTCTGTCCAAATCTGGACTTCATCAATCAATCCAGCCCAATGTGTATTCCCTGCTCTATTTACTCCAAATTTGTAAAGATCAATCTCATCAATTGCACCGGTGGGAAGAGTAATGTTTCTGATTAAAACACCATCCATGTACTGCATCAAACGATCGCCTTCCTTCGCAACCACGAAGTGAACCCACTCACTGGCAGAAACTGGGCCGAAGTCATATCTCGTATTGTGATATAACTGCCATACTCCTGGTGTTGAACCACTAGTCATGATTTGAAAGGAATCGAAGTCCCCGCCTACATCGTTTACAGCTACTACAGATGCATATCCTGGTTGGCCAGTATGGTTTGCCTTAGCCCACAATGATACTGTGAAATTGCCTAATCTATCGTCTACATCTACATGAAGTTCATCATCGACTCCATCGAGATGGATGCAATTACCTAGTAGACAAGATTGCCATGTTGGTGAACCAGACATTGTTAGGTTCGCATCTCCAACCATATCTTCGACTATGGAACCATTTCCGGCCTCAAAATCCCAATGATGTGCTAGTATATCGCTACGAACAGGGGTGCTCATTGCTCGAGTAAACGCTGAAGCTGGTATGGTCTGCTTCGATTGATTTGGACCTTCCCATGAGAGAATGTGACCTGCCCAACCCCCTTGCTCAAAGAACTCTGAACGAAATCGATGTTCGCCTTGATCAAGATAGACTGTTGAACTTACTTCACGCATAGAGTGTACGCCCGAATTGTTGACCACGAGAGCATCATCTATCCAAATCATGGTCCCATCATCCGCATTGGAATAGATTGTCCAATTCCCTGACTCGGGGATAGTCATTACACCAGTATGTCGTGCAGAAAAGTAATCTTGAAATCTTGAATCCAAACCAGGCCATGGTGAATTAACTGATGATTGATCGATATTTGATTCAGAACGAATATGGTTAGCAGTTCGATTAGTCAAGTCTGGCATGAAAGAAGAGTTGTACGACAACCCCTGATTATCAAAATATTCAGCAAGTAATCCAAACGTTTCTTCTCCATTGCTTGCCGAACAAGGAGAGGAAGAAATCTCTAGAACTGCTGCACCATTTCCATTCCTCTTAACTGAATCATCCCAAGACCATTCTATCGTCTCATCAGAAGAGACGATGGTTGTAGATGCCTCCCATGAACGAATCCCAGAAGTTGTCGAACCATCTGGATTATCCAATCCACTGTCTGAAAGTTGGTCACCCCCCCAAGAATCGTCGTTACTGCCCCAACCTGCGTACATGATGACCTCGTCCACATTGGTAAGATAAGTCGAATTTTGATTGAATTCACTTGGAAGGCCAAGCGTCCCATTGACCATCGAATTCGTTCGATAGAGAGCATCATTCCAATACTTGTAACCTGAACCATTACGATTGGTTGCTAAATCTAGAACTGTATTGCCTCTAGAACCCAAACTATTGTTGGCTTTTTCAATTAGAGAAAGTGCAGTATCAACATCATATCCAGTCAATCGAGTTACAATATAGAACCCCTGTTCTGAACGACGAAACTCTGGAACGGGGTCTGAGGAATACGCTGCATATTCGTCCCCATTTTCATTTGACCATGGGCCATAATTATGTTCACCCCAATAATTGCCATGAATTAATGATCCAAATTGCCCTGAGTCAATCAAAGCTAGTTCTGAATCAAATGATGCTCGAACATTTGTTCCACCATTAACTCGCAATGGAGTTCCTTTGGTAGTGACCAAATAATTTAGATCTCCAAAAAGGCCTCTTTGTTGAATCATTTCTCTAATTGGATCTGCAAAAAATGTATCAAATTCATTGGCATTTATTGTCTCGCCTGTAGGTGTGCTTTCATTAGTTAATAGAAAGACACGTTCAGGTGGAATTCCTCGTGCTGAGGCAAATGCATTTCCAATCAAAACACTTTCAGTGCTACGATTGTTGATTATTACTGCAACATCACTATAATTCACAAAATTTGTATGATTGAAGTCTCCTGGGATCGCTACCATTTCCCCCTTAATCGAATTTGAAAAATTTGGATGATTCGTGGTTTGCACTACCGTATCTCCACTTTGAATAGACAACCATGGTGCACTAATCAACATCGCGAGAATTAGAACGACACGAAGCCCGCGCATCACTTAGCAGAGGTCCCATCTTGGTGTTGAATGAATCGGGTCCGAATTTACTCAAATGTTATTTTCAATGAAAGGACTATAACAAACAGCCCGGTGGCATCGACATCATGGACACGCTTATCGTACGCGATTGCAAACATGCTCAACTGCGTATCCTTATCGGAGATGTTCTCAAAACTGAATGTGATATCTTAATCACTGGTGCAAACAATAGACTCTCAGGAAGAGAAGGCATAGATGCTCAAATCCATACTGCTGCAGGTGAGGAACTAAGAGAAGCTTGCTCTCAAATCGCTCGTGGGCAAAGGGCATTAAATTTGCAACCTTGTTCAGTTGGTTCAGCTGTTACTACAGAACCATTCAATCTTCCTGTTCAAGAGTTAATCCATGTTGTGGGCCCTGATTGTCGACGGCCTAATCAAGACCTGAATCGAAGGGATCTATTGGACAAAGCCTACAAATCCATGTTTGAACAAATTGCTGCTTCTGAAATTAGAGGGGTTGTTGCCTTAGCACCTATCTCGATGGATGTCTTCTCATATCCTCATCGTGAAGGTGCTCGAAAAACAATGGAAATCATTCTTGCCGTACTTGATGGAGATGAGGACCCTGGAATTGAAAGAATGCTACTAGTAACAGATGATTCAAATTTCATTAACAACATGAAGACAGTATATCGAGAAACTGAAGATCAGTTTCCAGGTTCCGATTTAACTCGTGCATTCCGGCGTGGATTAATCCAGTAAACCTGCACAAGCCGGGAATCGAACCCGGGTTACGAGGTTGGAAACCTCGTAT
>Ga0207992_1000884_pt1 | contig 14310 bp, 14 predicted proteins | sample ETN02SmetaG_FD_185788 | JGI IMG/M metagenome (GOLD analysis project Ga0207992, IMG submission 185788) | Marine microbial and viral communities from oxygen minimum zone, Eastern Pacific Ocean - ETNP2014F10-02SV255 (SPAdes) (version 2) | ecosystem: Environmental > Aquatic > Marine > Oceanic ...
AAGCTTCAAGTACTTGCGCTTCTGCAAAATGTCCTATCCTACATTTAGCCATAACCGGAATAGATACTGACTTTTGTATTTCTTTGATCATCTCCGGATCACTCATTCTTGAAATTCCACCATCTTTACGTATGTCTGACGGTATCCTCTCAAGAGCCATTACAGCGCATGCTCCTGCTTTCTCAGCTATTATTGCTTGTTCATGGTTGGTAACATCCATAATTACCCCACCTTTTAACATCTCTGCTAAACCAACCTTTACGTCAAAGGGACTGCTACTCATATATTTCTTCCTTTTTATTAATTCTTGAAATTGTTTTTACTTTGTTAATGACCTTCTCAATTATACTGTCTGGAGTAGAAGCACCGGCTGAGATGCCTATACTATCAATATCATTAAACCAAGATGCATCAATATCATTTTCATCCACCACCTGATATGAATTGCTATTTCGCTCCAAAGACAACTGCGTTAACCTTTTTGAGTTAGCACTAGTAAATGAGCCGATAACAATAATTATATCACATATCCTGGCCAGCTCTTTAATCTGTCCATGATTCCTGCGAGTTGGAAAGCAAATGGTGTTCACAAATCTAAGGTCATATACTTTTTCCATTAATACCTTTATAATATTTTGCACATTTTCTATCATCTGGGTGGACTGACTGACTATTCCAGCTCTCTTCATTTTTTTAAGTGAACATGCTTCTTCCAAATTTGAAATTATGATTGGGCGTCTTACTTGAGCAGCAATACCAATAACCTCAACGTGGTTGTGATCTCCGATTATTATCGTTTTTCTATTTTCAGATTCTAAAATCTTTATTTCCTCATGAATTTCGGTGACCAAAGGACATGTTGCATCAATAATATTTAATCTTTTCTTCTGAGCTTCTTTCCAAATATTTGGATCTGTTCCATGTGCCCGAAACAAAACCGGCTTATCTTGAGGAATTTCATCCAAACTATTTACCACAATGGAGCCAGACTCACTTAATTCTTCTACAACATTTTCATTGTGAACAATATCACCAAGCATATAAACCGCTTCATACTTTTGGCCAGTTTTATGAGCAAGATTAACTGCATCTCTAACTCCAAAACAATATCCAGCATCTTTTGCAACTAATATTTTCATTTGTAATTTTTTCTCTGCTCTAGAATCATATTTTTTGTAGTATTAATTATCATCTCTTTTGCCTCATCGAGTGACTTATTTATCACAGCACCTGAAGCAAATGCGTGGCCACCTCCGCCGAATGATTTTGCAATATTGTTAACGGTAAAATTTCCTTTAGAACGAAAATTTATTCTACAGGAACTCAAATCTACCTCGTAAATAATTAAAGCAACTTCTACTCCTCTTATAGAACGTATGAAATCTGAAAAACCCTCTAAATCATTTTTCGTAGCATGATATTTATTCATCATATTATTGGTAACGATTGACCATGCGAATTCCCCATCTAAATCATAACCAATATTAGAGATCATTTCACCTAGAACGCTGACACGTGTTTTTGAACTGTTTTCATATATTTTCTGATAAATAAAGCTTGTGTTTACCCCCTTATCTAAACACTCTATTGCTATCGAGTGACAGTATGTATCTGTATTACTATATCGAAAGCACCCTGTGTCAGTCATAACAGCCACATAAATACCTTCACAAATTTCTTTTGTTAGAGGTTTACCTCTTACTTCCTTTAAATAACTACGTACCATACAACCTGTGGCTGCTGACTTTATATCAACTATATTAAAGGAAAAGCCATGGTTATCAGGATGAGGGTGGTGATCAATGTTCATCACTGGTATATCATTAGCATCTATCACATCTTTCAACGAACGGGTTCGTTCAAAATCACCTACATCAAAAACGATAGCAAGGTCGGCATTTTTTAACCAATCTGAATGTTTGTTTTCATCATATGTCTCAATGCAACTATTAGTATTTAAAAAGTCATACATATCTGGAGTGGGTGAACAATTAATAATTTTTACTTCTTTCCCTATTTCATTAAGATGGTGATACAGTGCCACCTCTGATCCCAGACCATCACCATCGGGGTTTTCATGTGTAGTAAGAAAAATTGTATTCGCTGAGGATATAATTTCATCCACTTTACCCCAGTCAATATATGTATTATTATAGTTCATTTTTCAAGCTCCCAGTGTTCTTCTTTTCCGCCTTCATTATGTTTTACTAATCGCGCTAATAAAAACAAATAATCGGAAAGACGGTTCATATATTTCGCATGTAACTGATTAAGGTTCTCCTTGCCGTACATAGAAATCAGAGACCGCTCTGCATTCCGGCAACTGGTTCTAGCGATATGTAGTCTTGAAATAAACTCACTCCCTCCTGGCAAAATAAATTCTTTAAGAGACGGCAGGTTATTAGTAATGGTATCAATATGATTTTCTATATCTTTTAATCGTTCTTTTTTTAATAATACAGACTCATTATCCGGCAAAGATATATCACCACTAATATTAAAAATATCTTGCTGAATCTTTTTTAACTCCCGGACTATTTGACTATCCGAAAAGGAGCCAATAGTCCAACCAATAACAGAGTTTAAATAATCTAAGTCTCCAAGCGCATTAACTCGAGGATGATCTTTTCTTACTCTCTCTCCTGTCCCCAGGCTAGTTTCTCCCGCATCTCCAGTCTTCGTTGTTACTTTAGTTATTCTCATCCGAAAAATAACCAACTTACAATTATAAATAGCGGCAGGAGGATAGGTATCGCCCATTTAAAGAAGAAACCAAAGAAACTTGGCATTTCTATTCCTGAAGACTCAGATATAGACTTTACCATAAAATTTGGAGCGTTTCCGATATAAGTATTTGCTCCCATAAAAACGGCACCCATAGAGATTGCCAAAAGAGTATTTTTCATTTCACCCATCAAAGAAATAGGGTCACCTCCTGCGGTATTAAAAAATACCAAATATGTAGGAGCGTTATCCAAGAAGCTTGATAATACACCTGTATACCAAAAATACATCATATTGATTGGACCACTTTCATTAGAAACTGAGCTAATTATACCTGCTAGTGCACCATTAGTTCCTGCTTTTAATATTGCAATCGCAGGGATAATTGTTATAAAAATTCCTGCGAATAGTTTTGCGACCTCAATGATTGGAAACCATGTGTATTCATTATCTTTTCTAATCTGCTGCGGTGTATAGGTCCAGCTTGCATATGCTAGTGCTAATAATAATAAATCTCGAGCTATATTTTGTAGCTCTAGGTGAACACCATGATATACATCAAGACTAATATCTGGCTTCCAAAAACCACTGACCAAAACAGCTCCAATAACGCCTAGTATAAGACCTAGGTTAAAAAGACCTTTTACTCCGAGTTTTGTTTTTTCATTGCTAGGCTGAATATTTATGTTTTCTTTTTTTAGATAATATGAATCTAGGAAATAAAAAATAATAAGCAGTGACACAACCATAAATAACATTGGTAATAACATTGCGCTGGTTGTCCAAAAAAAGTCAACTCCTTTCAAGAATCCTAAAAATAGCGGCGGGTCGCCAAGCGGAGTTAGTGATCCTCCAATATTTGCAACAAGAAATATGAAAAAAACAATAATGTGAACCTTATTTTTTCGGTGTTTATTTGCATTGATTAATGGCCTAATCAAAAGCATAGCAGCACCAGTCGTTCCCATCCAACTTGCTAGCAGGGTGCCAATTAAAATAATAAGCAGGTTAACTATAGGGGTACCTACTAATGTTCCTGTAAGCCTTACTCCTCCTGAAATAGTAAACAAAGCAAGCAATAAAATAATAAATGGAATATACTCTAATAACCCAACATGCAGAAGCTCATACAAGGTAACAGCAACACCCTCTTTGATTAGAAAAGGAATTATCAAAATAGAGGCCCAAAATAGTGACACCTTCCCAAAATTATGGTGCCAAAATTCTGGCAGAACCAGTGGAAAGATTGCGATAGACAGTAATATCCCTGCAAATGGCACTACCCAAATAATACCCATATTTTCTATACTGCCATCTAAATGAAAACCAGCAGCGTGGTCACCGCCAGCACCTTTGCATAGAATCGGCATAAAAAAAGATAAAACTATAATTAATTTTCTTTGCATTAAATACACCTTTGTTCTACAATTATAACGAACATTAAAGTTACACAATTTTCTTTGTGATAAGTAATAGTGATACTATCGTAAATTTGGATACTATGACAGTATATTTATCAATAATTATTTTTGGTTTAGCCATTCTGGGTCTATCAATAGGCGTAATATTTGATAATAAACCTATCCAGGGAAGTTGTGGCGGGATTGGAGCAGATGAAGACTGCACAGTCTGTGGCGGTGACCCACAAAAATGTGAGACGGCTGAAGCTACCTAATTAGTCTCTATTTAAAAAATCCGCTAGAACTGTAGTGTTCAAAACTATTACCAATATTTAAAACAATCCATAGAGCCTCTATATTATCATCCTGCTCTACCTTTTTTATCCCATCTTCATATGATAAAACCATTAACGCAGTTGCCCACGCATCTGCATTAAGACAATTATCTGATTTAACACTAACAGAGACAATATTTGTTTCTTTAGGAAAACCTGAAGATGGATCTATAGTGTGATTTATTGTTTGACCATCTTGGACTCTATAATTTCTATAACTTCCAGAAGTTGCCAGTGCTTTGTTTTCTAATTGCAAAGTTGTGTATAATTCCTGACCGGGAACAGATGATTTAATTGGCATATCAATACCTACTCTCCAGATTTCCCTACGTTTATTTTCTCCGCTACATTTAATCTCCCCTCCAATTTCAACATATATGTTAGGAAACCCTCTAGATTCTAACCAATCATGTACTTGATCCACAGCATATCCTTTGGCGATTGCATTGAGATCTAACTTGATTTCAGAGTGTAGCTTCTTAATATATGGATATTCTAGTTTAATCTTATCTGTACCAACATAGCTTAAAACTTTATCTATCTTAGAATTTTCTGGATTGGTTTTATCATTATCTGAGTTAGGTCCAAAACCCCAAAGATCAGCAATCGGGTATATCGTATAGTCAAATGCGCCATTAGTCTTCTTATGAATATTTTTTCCCTGCTCAAGGACATGGTAGAACTCATCTGATATTTTATAGAACTCATTAGACAAACTTTTATTAAATAAAGAAATCTCACTATTCTCAATCCATGTAGACATCTGTTGATTAAGATTAATCAAGATTGAGTCTATAGAATTATTAATCATAGTCTTTTCATATTTAATATCGTTAAAAACTAGCTTTACCGAGTAAGTCGTCCCCATTGTAGTGCCAGAAATAATATAACTATTATAAGATCTTTCGCATGATGTAAATAAAAACAAAAAGCCCAATATCAATTGGGCTCTAGTAATTAATTTATTAAACTGACTATTAGCCAAAACTATCAAATGCAATCATTTCTTTTTCTACACCAAGATTGTCAAGCATATCTTCAACAGCCTTGATCATGGGAGGAGGTCCGCACATATAATATTCTATCTCTGTTGGGTCTTCATGCTTGCTGAGGTAATTATCATGGGCAACCTGATGAATAAAACCGGTTGGGCCAGTCCAATTATCTTCAGGCAATGGCTCAGATAGAGCAACATGATAACTAAAGTTGTGGAACTGCTCTGCTATTGTTTTAAACTCATCATCATAAAACATTTCTCTTAATGATCTTGCCCCATACCAGAATGAAACCTTACGATTGGTTTTTAGAGTGTGAAAAAGATGAAACAAGTGTGAACGCATGGGAGCCATCCCTGCACCTCCACCTATATAAACCATCTCACGATCTGTGTCTTTAATGAAAAACTCACCATACGGGCCAGATATAATGACGGGGTCATTAGTTTTTAAATTGTAAATATAGGATGATGCAATACCCGGAGGAACATCGTTCCAAAGAGCCGGAGGCGGAGTAGCAATACGGACATTTAACATTACCTTGTTTCCCTCCGCCGGATGATTTGCCATGGAATATGCACGAAATTCAGGCTCATCATTATTCGCTACTAATCCCCAAATATTGTACTTATCCCAGTCTTCATGATATTCTTTATCAATATCAAAATTCTTAAAACCAAGATTGTAATATTCAGGAATATCAATTTGAATATATCCACCTGCTTTAAAGTTTAAGTTTTCTCCAGGAGGAAGTTCTATTACAAACTCTCTAATAAATGTGGCAACATCTTTGTTCGACTTGACCTTACAGTCCCACTTACGGACACTAAAAACCTCATCCGGAACATGAATTTTCATATCTTGCTTTACTTTTACCTGACAAGCAAGGCGCCAGTTATCCTTTGCCTCTGGCCTACTAATGTGACTTGTTTCTGTCGGAAGAATATCTCCACCTCCTTCAAAAATCTGACACTTGCACATTGCGCATGTCCCGCCACCGCCACAGGCTGAAGGCAAGAATACTTTTTGTCCGCTTAACGCGCCAAGCAATGTTCCTCCAGTACCAACACTGATTGCTTTGCTAGGCTCATCATTAATCAATATTGAAACATTACCCTGTGGAAGAAGTTTTTTTTCCGCAATATTTAATAGTAGCACTAAAAATAGTATGACAGCGCTAAATACAATAATACTAGTAATAATAAATCCCATTTTTTCAATAAATCCTTAGAGACCTATCCCAGAAAATCCTAAAAATGCCATTGAAATGAGGCCTGTCAAAAGCATACTCATACCAACCCCTCTTAGAGTTGGCGGGACATTAGAGTATCTCATTCTTTTTCTGATTGTCGCCAGAGAAACAATTGCTAAAAAGAAACCTAACCCAGAACCAAAACCATAAACAGTTGACTCTAAAAGATTGTACTCTCTCTCAACTAGAAAGAGTGATGTGCCAAGAATGGAACAGTTTACAGTTATCAGAGGAAGAAAAATTCCTAGGTTTACATAAAGCACAGGAGAAAACCTATCCATTACCATCTCAACAAGTTGAACCATTGCAGCAATCACAGATATGAAGACGATATACTGCAAAAAATCAAGATTAATATTTTCTAACCCTGCCCAATCCAAAGCTCCTTCAGCAAGAAGATATTCGTTTATGGCCCAGTTAGCAGGCGCAGTGATAGAGAGGACAAAAATGACAGCTAGGCCTAAGCCAATAGAAGTTTCTACTTTTTTTGATATTGACAAGAACGAGCACATACCAAGAAAGTAAACAAGAAGAATATTTTCAATAAATACAGAGTTGATTATAATATTTATGTAGTGCTGCATGTTTACTCTTTGTCTAAAACTTTAGTATAAGCCCTATGCGCCCAGACAATTAAACCCAAAATAAAAAACGCACCAGGGGATAAAATCATTAGGCCATTATTTTCATAACCACTTAAGTACATCTGGTTGGTTATGATTTGCTTACCATATATTGAACCAAAACCAATAATCTCTCTAAAAAAGGCAACGGATATTAAGATTGCACCATAGCCTAGACCATTACCCAATCCATCAAGAAACGACTTCCCAGGAGAATTCTGCATTGCAAAAGCTTCTGCCCTCCCAAGAACAATACAGTTTGTAATAATTAAACCAAGAAAAACCCCTAATAGCTTACTCATATCATACATATAAGCTTTTAAAATCTGATCAGCGATAATTACCAGAGAGGCGATCACACTCATCTGGATTATTATTCTCACCTTATTCGGTATGTTATTTCTCAATAATGAAATAACAGTATTAGATATAGAAAGAACAGCAATAACGGCCAAGGTCATTACCACCGCAGTATCTATTTTTGTTGTAATAGCCAAGGCTGAACAAATACCTAATACATGGATCGAGATAGGGTTCTCGCCCATTAAAGGATCTTTTATGATTTTTTTATTATTACGACTAAAGAGAATCAATTTGGTTCAACTTTCTAATTTTTGCAAAATAGGGCTCATATTTTTGAAGGTCTTTCTTCAGAAAAGTGGTTACTCCTTTTCCAGTTATTGTAGCCCCAGATATACCATCAACTTTGTGACTAGCGTTTGAGTCAGAGTTTGATACATATCCCTTAATAACTTCTATACTGACTAATTTCCCATCAGCATCGATTAATTTTTTACCAACAAAATTATTTTTAAACCAGTCTTTGTCTACCTCTCCGCCAAGGCCAGGTGTTTCTTTATGTTTATAGAATGTGATCCCCTTGACCGTAGAAGCATCTGAGTCCATAGCAAAATATCCATACATTGTGCCCCATAAACCTTTACCTGATATTGGAATAGCATAACCAGATAAAAGTCCATTTTCTGTACTCTGGTAAATTTTTAGTACATCAACATTAGATAGATCAGGCTTCTGAACTTCATTGCCCTTACTATCAATAATGATTTCTTTGATGTTATTTTCATAAATGGATTGAATTTTATTACTTGTCCACTCTACGTCTGAATGCGAATAACCTAAAACTGATAAAATATTTTTCTTTATATCTAAATCTTCATTAATCTCTTGTTTAGTGCGCAATGTATCAGCGGTTATTGAAATCAATAACCCCAAGATAACGGTTACGATTAATGTAAAAAAAATTGTGTATGTATCACTGCGCATAACGGGCCATTCTTTTTGATATGTTCATCTTTACAATAATATAATCTATTAATGATGCGAAAGCATTCATTAGTAAAATTGCAAGCATCACCCCCTCAGGATAGGCAGGGTTGATGGATCGAATTATTACGGTTAGTACACCAATCAAAAACCCATAGATAAGTCTTCCAGTATCTGTATGAGCCCCAGTCACAGGCTCGGTTGCCATAAAAGTTAGTCCAAAAGCAAAGCTGCCCATCACAAGATGATAGTGAGGTGGAATAGATAGCATTGAATTATCAGAATAAGGAGAGATTAGCATACCTATGTAAGACATAGCAAAAAGCCCGCTTACTCCACCTAGTATCACACGCCAAGAAATCAATCTCATCAGCACTAGCGCTAAAGCAGCGATAAGAATAATAAACTTATTTGTTTCTCCAATCGAACCGGGTATCCATCCAGAGGCAAGATTTAACCATGAATAATCAAACTGTGTAACCCCATCTAATAGTGCTACTGCATTCCCACTTTTTGTAGAAGCAGGAACAGATAGTGCTGTCGCACCGGAATATCCATCGGGACCAACTAGCCAAACGATATCCCCTGAAATCTTACTTGGATATGAAAAGAAAATAAATGCTCTAGCTACAAGCGCAGGATTAAAAATATTCATTCCAACGCCACCAAATATCTCTTTTCCAATAACAATCCCAAATGTAGTAGCAATAGATAACTGCCAAAGAGGAATTGAAGGCGGCATGGTTAAAGGGATCAGGGCACAGGTAACTAAAAACCCTTCTGAAACTTCATGTTTTCTTACGACCGAAAATAATATCTCCCAGAGTCCACCTGTGATAAACGTAATCGCAATAATCGGAAGGATAACCCTTAAACCATAGAATAGGTTTTCAATCCAGGTCCTGTCAATACCCAATGCCTGAGCATTCTGATAGCCTACATTCATCGCACCAAATACATAACAAGGAATCAGTGACACCACAACCAAGATCATAACTCTTTTGATGTCAACACTATCTCTGATATGCGGAGCTGTTGAGGTCCTCTCATCCGTGCTAAACAATATAGTCTCAGTAGCCTCATAGACCGGATAGAGCCAGTGCAATTTTTGACCTTCCTCAAAATTTGGCTTTATTTTTAGTAAAAACTCTAGAAGCCAGTTCATTTCTATACCTCAGCCCGTAGCATGTCTAATCCTCTGCGTATTACACCACTCACATCCGTTTTACTAGGGCAGGAAAATGAGCAAAGAGCAAAGTCCTCATCATCACACTCCATGAGGCCTAGTTTCTCCATCTCATCAATGTCTTCTGCCAAAATAGATCTGTATAGCTCATTTGGTAAAATATCCATCGGCAATACTCTTTCCCAAGCGCTTATTGGAACAATCGCTCTATGGTTCCCATTTTGAGCAGTATTAAATGGGAATAATATCTTACTAAAAGAAAGAAACACAGGGATAAGGCTATATCTATTCTTACTGCTTCCTGGATTAAGCATGCCTATAAATTCTCTTCTAACTTGGTCAGAAATAACACTGACAGTGTAATCATAAAAACTAAGATAGTCATCAATAGAAGAGGCTCTTCCTGTTAGAACATCGCCAGAGATTATTCTAGATTCATCCTGAGTTAATCGATCACCAATTATTGATGATATCTTCGCTCCTGTCATAACACGAAAATGTCCAGGCTCTTGGACACAAGGTCCGGCCAGAGTTATGACTCTAGTCGGGTCATAGATGCCATTTAAAAATAATTTTCCAATTGCAATTACATCTTGGGCGTTAATTGTCCAAACATTTTGATCAGGTTTTAAATGCGCTATATGATGAATCTGTATACCAATGTTACCAGCAGGATGTGGACCAGAAATAGTATTTAATTCTACATTTTGAATGGAAGCCATAACCGATTCGGGCTTGGTCGTAAGATACACCTTACCACTAGTTAAAGTATTTAAAGCATCAATACCAGCTTGGAAACTTTGATTTTCATTTTCCATCACTACTTCTAGGTCAACAGAAAGTGGCGCAGTATTAATAGCAGAAACAAATATATCTCTGGGAATAATACTTGGATTCGGTATCGTATTAAATGGCCTCTGCCTAAACATTGGGAAAATATTGGCTCCTAGTATGATATCTAATGCTTCTTTCCTTCCTAGGCTGATGATATCACTATTTTTATATTTTCGTTTCTCTATTTGGCCCTGATTATCATTTAAGGAAATTTCAATTTTTTGAATAATTCGTCTTGGGCCATATTCAACACTCTTTACAGTGCCAGATGCAGGAGACCCCCATTTAATGTCTGGATTTATTTTATCAAAGAATAAAGGTGATCCTATTTTTACTTCTTCACCCTCTTTAATAATAAGTTTAGGCTTTATACCTCTAAAATCAGTTGGAAGTATGGCCACTGTTTCGAAATTGTTTATTTCAACAATATCTTTATCTGGCGTGCCAGATATAAGTAAATCGTGACCTTTTTTAATATTGATATGTGGCATTAATTAAAAGATTTTGTAACAATATATTAGCCACTAAAATTACATATAATTTTTAATTTTTTTTATCCTAATTACAGAGCCTGCGAATAAAAAACTAAAGATTCTTTTACCCATGATATGAGAGGGTTCCAATATAGACCAAGGAGCAATGAAGGGACAGCCGTTACAACTAATAAACCAAACATTGTTACCGGAGGCTGCATAACCTTGTCACTTCTTTGACCATCTAAAAACATTACTTTGACAACATGAAAATAATAATAAAGAGAAATCACACTGTTCAAACCTCCAGCTATAACTAGCCAGTAAAAACTATTTCCAGCGCCCACAAGAGTTTTAAAAATATAGAACTTTCCAACAAAACCTGCTGTTGGCGGAAGCCCTGTTAGTGAAAGCATAAAAAGTGTCATCACACATCCGACAAATGGCATATCCCAACCAAGACCTTTATAATCATCAAAAGTCTCGCCTCCTGTTTTATTTTTCACTGTGATTACAACAAAAAATGCACCAAGGTTCATAAAAAGATATACAAACAAATAGATCATTATAGCTTCAATCGCATTAACTGATATTACCGGCAATGCAAGCATCATATAGCCCGCATGCGCGATACTTGAATATGCAAGCATCCGCTTTATACTTTCTTGCTGAATGGCAACTAGGTTTCCCAAGGTCATAGTGACAACTGCCAATACGCCCATGATCTCTGGCCAAGGCATATCGGTTGTTCCAACCATGTTTGAACTAAGCGCATTACTATCTGAAAAAACATGATGAAAGAATCGAATTATCATTGCAAATCCAGCTGCTTTTGGAGCAACAGATAGATATGCAGTAATGGTTGTTGGAGAACCTTCATATACATCAGGGGTCCAAAAATGAAATGGAACCGCTGAAATCTTATATCCAAAACCGGCAAAGATCATTAACAACCCCATTACTAGAGCAGGATTAGCGGAGCTATCAAGAGCCGCAATAGAATCTTGTATTACAAAATAATTTGTACTCCCCGCAAGACCATATACTATGCTTAATCCAAATAACATTACGCCTGAGCTAAATGCACCATAAATAACATACTTCAGACCTGCCTCATTAGAGCGGGTATCAAGCTTTAAATATGCTGCAAGCACAAAAGACATTATAGAAACAACCTCAATTGAAATATATAGCATTATAACATCAACTGTAGAAGACATTAAAAACAGGCCTATAACCATTATTCCCATAATGGTAAAATATTCTCCTTTGCGATAATCACTTAGTTCATGATTTTCCCAACTAGCTACGATTACGAGAAGAGTAGATAGTATGATAACTATCTTAATAAAAGAACTGAATGGGTCGATAACAATCATATCTAAGAATAAAGTAGTCGGTGGCACATTTCGCAAGTTTATAATAGACAAGGCCACAATGATTAAACCAATCCCTAAGACCCAGCCAATAAGATCTGTTTTTGATTTTTTAAGAAATAAATCCGTTATTAAAGCGGCAATAACTATAATAACTAGAATTATTTCTGGAACAAAAAATTCTAAACTCTGGAGATTTGTCATCTATTTATTTCCTACATAGAAGCAAAGTTAGCCACAAAAGCAACCTTCTCAATTATCTGGTCCATCGTAGCTCTTATTAAATCAAGATATGGTCGAGGATAAAGACCAAAAAATAAGGTTATGACTGCTAATGGAATAACCGTAAACAGCTCAAGCCCATTGATCTCACTCATATCTTTATATTTTTCATTAAGCTTTCCAAAAAATATTCGCTGAAAAGCCCAAAGAAAATATGCTGCATTTAGCAGTATACCTATCGTACTTAGTACCACAATAGTTTTAAAGACAGGAAAGGCACCGATAAAACACATGGCCTCACTAACAAAACCAGAAAATCCAGGTAGTCCTAGTCCAGCAAAAAATGCTAGTGCCGTGACACCTGTATATATCGGCATCTGCCTTGCTAATCCACCAAAGCCATCTATATCTCGGTGATGTGCTCGCTCATATACAACTCCAACAAGGATAAACAACATTGCGGATATAGTGCCATGATTAAACATCTGAAACACGGCTCCACTCAATCCAGCCTGTGCGGCTTTTAGGTCACCACCATTCGCTGCACCGGCTGCGACAACTGCGGCCATACCTAATAAAGAATATCCCATATGGTTAATACTTGAGTACGCAACAAGCTTTTTTAAATCAGTCTGGGCGAGCGCACAAAGCCCTCCCCATATAACATTAACCAAACCCAGGATTGCAAGCCCGCCTGCGAACCACCATACAGCATTAGGAAGAATTCCATAGTTAACCCTGATAATCCCATACACTCCTAGTTTTAATAATATTCCGGCCAGTATTACTGATATGGCAGTAGGAGCCTCAACGTGAGCAAGTGGGAGCCAGGTGTGGAATGGAAAAACAGGTACTTTAATTGCAAAACCAATAAAGAGTAATACCCAAATAACTTTTGCTGCACTCATACCCCACCATAGTACACCATCTAATGCCTCTGGAGCTCTTTCCATTATTAGTAAAATATCAAATGTCTTTCCGCAGGTAAAATAAAGACCAAGTATACCAACCAGCATAAGAACTGACCCGAAAAGTGTATAAAGAAAAAATTTGATTGCGGCATACTCTCTCTGCGGACCTCCCCACATGCCGATTAGGAAATACATAGGCAGCAGCATCACCTCCCAAAATATATAAAAAAGGAAAAAATCTAAAGATAGAAAAACACCTATTACGCCAGCGTCTAACAATAGATACAGGGCAAAGTATCCTTTAACAGCCTTATTAATATTCCAACTAACAAAAACACCTATAAAAAACAGCATCGCCGTTAGGATAACCATAGGAATACTTAATCCATCCACACCCAGTATATAGGAAATGTTTAAAGAAGGTATCCACTCTAACCTTTCCATAAACTGCATCGAGCCATTTCCTGGCTCAAATTTTCTCCATAATAGGATAGCAATAATAAATTGTACACCTGTAAAACCAGCTGCTGTATATCGAATAATGTCTTCCTTATCTCTTGGTATAAATGCGACTACAATTGCACCAAGAATAGGCAGCCATATTAGTAAACTAAGAATATTGTCCATATCTATATCTCTTTAAACTCTATTAGTTAAAATGCCTGAATAATAATAATGACTAAAATACCGGCGAC
>Ga0207992_1000891_pt1 | contig 14223 bp, 18 predicted proteins | sample ETN02SmetaG_FD_185788 | JGI IMG/M metagenome (GOLD analysis project Ga0207992, IMG submission 185788) | Marine microbial and viral communities from oxygen minimum zone, Eastern Pacific Ocean - ETNP2014F10-02SV255 (SPAdes) (version 2) | ecosystem: Environmental > Aquatic > Marine > Oceanic ...
TAATAGATATGTAAGTTCTATATCTAGATTTTAAAAAAATAAATAAAGAAAGGCTAATATGGCACAAGATAGAGTATACATAAACCAGTGTTCTTTAAAAGAAAAAGTATTTGATAATGGTGGCAGCCTGATAAATGCTGCTTTTAAAGTGAGCGAGCTTCAGGAACATGCTGATGATAATGGATGGGTAAATATAGTCATAGCAAAAAGGAGAGAGGTATCGGAGAAAGGCGCAACTCACTATGCGTATAAGAGCGAATACCAGAGGCAGAATAATCAACAAACACCTCAGGACAATTCATTCCAACAGAAACCTACTGCAAACCCTGTAGAGGATGATGACCTACCATTTTAGGTATGTATTAATCTTGTACAGTGAATGAGCAATTAGACAAAGCAATTTCAATAGCTGTTGGTTCACACAGCGGTCAGGTGAATGACAAAGCTGAGCCTTATGTGCTGCATCCGCTTAGGATGATGTTTAAGGCGGTTACAATTGAAGAAAAAATTGTTGCAGTTTTACATGATGTTATTGAAAAGACTACGATTGATCTTGAATACTTGAGATCGGCTGGATTTACCGATAGAATAGTTTTTGCGATTGATGCATTAAGCAGAAGACCGGAGGAAAGTTATGACAAATACATTGATCGAGTTAGAGAGAACAAACTGGCAACAAAAGTAAAGATTATTGATCTTGATGATAATATATCTTCCTTAAATCTTGGTGAGACTGAAGATATTAAATCAAATAAGTTTTTAAAATATCAAAAGGCAAGAAATACACTTATCTAACTTATTTTATTTACATAAAGCATATTTTGGACTTGTTGTTATTTTTGTTATATTATTGCTCTCCACCTACCGAAGAATAAAACCGTCCCCCTTATCATAAAATAATAATGAAGAATTATATTCCTATATATCTTTTGGTCCTATTTGGCTGTTCAAGCAGTATTCCTGATGAATATGCGCAAAAAATGAGTCAACTAACCACAGAACTTGAAAAAACTAAAAATATTGCTAATGAGGCAATCACTAAGGTAGAGAAACTAGAAAATGAGCTATCAAAAAGCATATTGGAAAGAGATAGCCTCCTTTTTGAGCACAAACAAGAGACTTCATTACTAAGAGCCTCTGATGCGTTTCAGAAGGGGAATAACGCACTGTTAACAAAAAAATATAATAAGGCAATTTTATATTATAAAAAAACAATCAAATTCAGGCCTAATGATGCGCATGCCTACAACAATCTTGGGAATGCATACAAAGAAAATGGTAACTATAGTAGGGCGATTGATTGTTATCATAGTGCAATAAGGATCAAGCCTGATTATGCAAGCGCTTACTATAACTTGGGAATAGTTTATCAGAGAAATAATGATTTTAATACGGCCTTAGACTCCTACAGAGAGGCAGCAAGGTTAGCCCATAATGGTGTTCGGAAGTGGTTAAAAGATGGTGGCTATTATTGGTAATATTTTATTTTATTATTTGTTATAAACATAGATATAACTAAATATATTTGAATAAAACTAGTATAGATAAACAAATAATACCTTTGGTTGAGTTTTTTAATACCCTTGACGGTATTAATACAATAGGATCTTGCCAAGGTCATGATGATGGCGGAAAAACAGGGGAATGGGTTTATCCATATATCAAATTTAAATCTGCGAGTAATCATTCTCTTGGTCTACTTGCAAGCATTGAATATATCTACGCTGATTTAAATATCTTGTATAATCTAAGTGATATTGAATTAGATAATATTTACCGGCCAAAGCTTAATGCAATATGGACTATTGAGGTGGTTCCTAATCATGACTATAGTGTATCTCATAATATTGAAAATGATGAGTATGCTTTGTATGTATTAAAAGCACACTCAGACAGTTTTACAAAGCCATCTGAAGTATATCCAGATTTCAGTAAAATATTAGACTGGTATAAAGCACAGATAAAATCTAACGTTAAAGATTATTAATGAAATTATTTTTCTATTTTGAATTACTAGATTAGGATACTATTGATGAGGCTTTTAATATTTATATATATAATAATATCCTTGATATTCAATCCATTGAAAGCAAATAGCAAAAAAGACCCCAAGAGTTACAATGATTTAGTTGATCTATTTTCAAAATGGAGAGACTTTGAAAATCCGCCGCTTATGAATGGAGCCCCTGACTACACCAAAAGAAGATTTGATAGTGCAAAAAATGAGTTTAACTCTTTACAAAAAAGATTAGAAGAGATAGACACAACGGGTTGGCCAATTTATTATCAGGTTGATTGGCAAATTGTGCGCGCAGAGATGAACGGCTATGATTTTAACCAAAGAGTGCTAAGGCCTTGGTCTAGAGACCCGGCGTTTTATCAGACTGTTTGGATGTACCAGAGCGATGTTCCTGCACATGAGGGCCCAACAAATCATGGTACCCTAGAGTTTTGGACCTATGAATTCCCGCTAGATGATGAAAGCTCTAACAATCTAGCTAATCAGCTTAACATGATACCTCATTTTCTTTTTCAGGCAAAAGGTAATCTAACTGGCGATGCGAGAGATCTTTGGGTTGCTGGGATAGAAAATTTTAAAGAACAGGCAGAGAATATTGATGTGATAGAAGCAAAGATAATAAAACATCATGGCAATAGCCTAGATAAGGTACTAAAAAATCCTCTTAAAAAAGCTAGTGAGGCTAATAATGATTTTATTCAGTGGCTTGCTGACAAGGCTCCATCCAAAAAAGGGCCTTCTGGCATTGGTAAAGAAAACTATAGTTGGTATCAAAAAAACGTACACCTAGTATCCCTCAGCTGGGAGGAGGAAGTATCTTTGCTGCAGAGAGAACTCGACAGAGCATGGAACTCATTGAAAATGGAGGAGCACCTAAACCGCAACCTTCCTCCAATGGTCTCTGCTAAAACCGAAAAAGAATTTAATACTCTGAAAGAAAATGGAGTACGCCGGCTAATGGATTTTCTATCTGAACATGATATTATACATATTAAAGATAACATGGAGCCGGCACTTAGACAGCATATGGGTAAGTTTGTTCCTGAAAAGGAAAGGAATTTCTTTTACATAGGCATGCACTACGATCCTGTTCCGTTGTACTCACATTTTTACCACTGGTTTGACCTGGCTCAAGTAAGAGACGATCCTCATAAGAGCCCCATTCGTAGGGGGCCTTTATTATATAATATATTTGATTCAAAGAGTGAGGGTATTGCAACTGGTGTAGAAGAAATGTTTATGCAACTTGGTTTGTATGAAGATAGTCCAAGATCGAAAGAGATTGTGTGGATTATGTTAGCCCAACGAGCAGCTCGAGGATTAGGGTCATTATACGCACATGCGAATATGATGACAATGGAACAAGCGGGAAAGGTTCATGTGAAGTGGACGCCCCGTGGTTGGATGGAGAGAGAACCTCATTTGCTCCAGTTTGAGCAACACCTTTATCTGAGGCAGCCTGGATACGGGACATGCTACATAACCGGGAAATATCTTATTGAGCGTTTGATTACCGAAAGATCAAAACAACTTGAGATGCAGGGTAAGAAATTCAATATTAAAGAATTTTTGAGAGAATATAATGATGCCGGGAACATCCCAGTTAGCCTCATTCAGTGGGAAATTATAGGGCAAAAAAAATAATAAAATAATTATTACATTATGGCTATAAAAAGAAATACATTTCACAATTAATTAAAGAGGAAAAAATGGAAACAGGCAAAGTAAAATTCTATAACAGAGAGAAGCGTTACGGTTTTATTACCGGCGACAATGGTACAGACTACTTTTTTCATGAGTCAATGCTGGTTGATGGTCAACAAGTACGAGATGAAGACAAGGTAGAGTTTAATGGTACTGATGGTGATAGAGGAAAACAGGCCACTGATATATCACGTATAGATTAAGTTTATCAAAAGTTCTATAACATAGAACCTATTTATTAATCAGACAATCCTGTCTGAATATTCCACAATAAAAATAATTAACTATATTTTTTATATATTAAGCTGTTTATAGGGCTATTTTTTTTATTATAATCAATTAATCTTTTTCGTAAAGAAAAATATTAAACTGGTTAGATGAAAAGAATAGTCCTAATCACAATCTTTGTTTTATTATGCAATTTGTTTTCGCAGATTGATCCGGATCCGAGTCGGTTTTATTCTGGTAATAATGGGCATGAAGTTTTTATTGAAAATTTTTTACGCTGGGACCAGAAAAACACCTACGTAGAAAATGGTATCCTATTTTTAGGTAGTTCCAGCATTCGGAAATGGCCCACATCTAATTATTTCAATGATCTTCCAATTATTAATCGTGGTTTTGGAGGCTCTCATATTTCAGATGTGAACTACTATTTTGATAGTATCGCAGTACATTATAAACCAAGAATTATTGTCTTGTATGCAGGAGATAACGATATAGCTGCTAAAAAGACACCAGAGCAGGTATTAGAAGATTATACAGACTTCGTTAATCTTGTGCGCAAGCACCTTCCCCAGACAAAAATTATCTACCTTCCAATTAAGCCTAGCCCATCAAGGTGGTCAATGTGGAAAGATATGAAGCAGGCGAACAGACTGATTAAACTGTATACTGATTCAGATCATATGCAGTATTATGCAGACACAGCCACCCCAATGATCGATAGTCAAGGAAAGCCACTTGGAGACCTATTTGTAGCGGACAGTCTTCATCTAAGTAAAAAAGGATATGATCTTTGGAGTGAGGTTCTAGAACCTATTCTAGACTCACTAACTATGATGAATAGAATAAAGATTTTTGGCTGGTGATAACGAAAATTAAAAAAAGATAGGTAATTTACCATCAGATAGATACCTTTTTAGATAGTGATAAAAAGAATAATCGTACAAATATTGAAACTGTCTCCATCATCGAAAAGATGGTTTTGGAAAAAGTGGTATAATATTTTTGCTAGAAGAGCTCGGAACCCAGAGCTCAGGCTAATGAATTATGGTTATGATTCACCAAATATGAAGCTTGAACTAAATAAAGATGATGAAATCGAGCGGTTCCCCATTCAACTGTATCACTATATTGCCAGCCACTGTACAATAGAAGATAAAACCATATTAGAAGTAGGATCAGGAAGAGGCGGTGGAGCTTCATATATTGCAAGATACTTAGTTCCAAGATTAATATCGGGTATAGATATCTCAGAGGATGCAATATCCTTGTGTGATGAATTGTATGACATACCAAACCTAGATTTTGCAGTAGGTGACTCAGAAAATATACCATTTTCTGATGATATGTATGACATTGTCATTAATGTTGAGTCTTCACACTGTTATGGCTCGATGGAAAATTTTTTATCTGAGGTTTATCGGGTTCTAAAGCCTGGTGGTTCTTTTCTATTTTGTGATTTTAGATCAGTAGAAGGTATAAATGAGCTATATGACCATTTCAGTAAATCAGATTTAAAATTCATAGATCGTTTTGATATTACAGATAATATCATCCAGGGATTGGACAGTCTTTCAGAATATCGTGAAAATCATATTAAGGAGAGCATTCCTTTTCTTATTAGAGACTTGTTCAAGACTTATGCGGGAATTAAGGGCACGGAGATATATAACTCATTTGTGAACGGTAGAATGATGTATGTGAGTGCGGTATTGAAAAAATAATATTCGATAATTGGGAAAATACATAATATGAATTTATTTTTCGCACCTGTGATTTAATAATATAGTAGTATATGAGGTTTTAACTATGAGCTGGTACATTGATGTTATGACAAATAATTATTTAAACTTTAATGGAAGAGCGAGGCGTAAAGAGTTTTGGATGTTCACGCTTGTTCATTTGATTTTCATATTTCTATTATTATCCTTAAGGCTCTGGCCTCTTTTTATTATATATTTTTTGTTAACGGTTATTCCTGCAGTAGGGGTTGGTATAAGAAGGTTACATGATACCGGCAGGAGTGGATGGTGGGTTCTATTAGCAAATTCTCCATTATTATTCATTTACTATTATTTTATGATCCTAGACGGAGACTCGGGGGGTAATATTTATGGTGAATCTCCAAAAGAGTCATACATGGATAGAATTATGAAAGACAATGATATAGAAAATGATAGTAACATTTATTCCTCATCTGCACATGGAGGAGGCTCTATCAATTTATCCGACCTTGATCCTGAAAAAATTTTTGGTAATGAAGCCTATGTACAGATTATCATTGTTGTTCTTATTGTACTATCTATTCTTCTTTCTTGATTTTTATTTGTCATCTACTAGTTATATAAAAAAACCCTGCTTTGCAGGGTTTTTTTTTCAATGCCAGAGATTAGATTTAGGCAGGGTTTTTATAACTAATATTTTAAGTATGATTAGGAGATCACTATGAAATTGTTTTTAGTGCATGCAGGTTTTTATGATAAAAATGTTTCGGACGGTTTTTATGAGTCACACACGAATTATTTTATCGTGGCAGAGGGTGTAAAAGAAGCCAAGAAGAAGGCAAAAGAGATTCATGAGTACAAAAAAAAGAAAATGCATATTGATGGAATAAGAGAGATTGACAGTGTTGATGGCTATAAGATAGTGCTAGAAAGAAATGGAAAACGTGCCCAAGATAGTGGTAATAAATATTCCTATGACGATGTAAAGAGGATGTAAATATTCTAATAATTTTTAGTTCATTGTGTCTTATCGTAAAAATCAATAATCAGTAGCAGAGGTTTATTATGTTTCAATATTTTACAGGTTTGATCACCTCCGGTGTTATTTTCATATCTATTTTTATTTCTATGGGATTTCAATATGGCGGAACACAGCACTTTAATGATATTGTTGCTAATTCTATTACGCTGGTTGATAAAAACGGACTCGGGGGGTCATTTAAACTATTGGATAATGATGGCGAAAGTATTTTATCAATCAAAGATGGTAAGATTAAAATTTTCAATCAAAGTGGTGAAGAGGTTATTACTATTCAGTCTGACAGCCAGGGCCGGGGGAATATTAGTATCAAAAAGGGTGGCTATCTTGACACTTACAATGAGTATGACAATAAAACCGCAATTGTTGGAGAAAATAGTAACGGTAACGGTATGTTATCTACTTTTAACAATAGTTCAAAGCAAACAGCTCTAATAGGTTCTATTGATGGAGGAAACGGCAAGCTAACTATATTTGATAATGAGGGCCGCGAGAGCTTACACCTTGTCCGCTCTTTAACAACGTTTAATCAGGATGGAAAGATAACCGGAAAGTATGGGACAAATAATAGCGGAAACGGTTCGGTGTTTTTATATGATCGGTTTGGTAATAGGGGATGGTATAAGTCTGGTAAAAGCTCTTAGGCTGACAAAATAATGAACAAGATTAATAACAATGATATAAAGCTTGAGCATGAGAATCATGAATACAAATTAAAAAATCATCCGGACATTATATTCACAAGTGTGACCACATTTGTGAATAGTTTTTTCGAGCCGTTTGATGAGGTAAAAGTCTCTAATCATCTAGTCAATAATGTACCGAAATATTTTGGAGAGACTCCGGAATCACTTATCGAAAAATGGAATATAGCTAGGCAGTATGGTACGGACGTGCATTTAGAGATTGAGAACTGGATTAAAGAAGGTATGGAACCAAAAGATGAAAAATCTATTGCAGCAACTAAATGGATCGGAGGGTATGTGTCAAGGCCTAATATCGATACTTTTTCAGAGGTTATTGTATACAGTAAAGAGATTGGTATTGCCGGAACAATAGATATTTTAATGATGAATAAAAATACAGAAGAGTATGTTCTAATTGATTGGAAAACTTCTAAGAGGATAGATATGAAATCTTTCAAAGGTAAGAAGGGAATAAAAAAAGAAACCAGTAAAATCGAAGACTGCAACTACAATCATTATGCGCTGCAGCTATCACTATATAGATATATCTTAGAGGAATATTATAATATTAGTATCACCAGACAGTTAGTGGCACACTTAAAAGACGATGGTGTCCAGAGTCACTCTGTTCCATACATGAAAGATGATATAATAAATATGATTAAAACCATCTAATGATTTATGACTAATAAGAAAGAATTCAAAAATGAATTTAGCTGGAGCTTTTCCAGGCACAGTACGTTTAACACTTGTAAACGTAAATACTATTATTCTTACTATGGCAGCTGGGGAGGGTGGAACAAGGACGCAGAAGAGTTAAGCCAAAAGCTATATATGTTAAAGAACATGACATCTTTGCCAATGCTGGCCGGTTCCATTGTACATGATGAGGTAGAAAGAACACTTAAAACATTGCGATATGGTAGGAACGCTGACCAAGAAAGGTCAAAGGAAAATGTTATTAAAAATTTTAAACTGTCCTGGGCCCAGTCAAAAAATAAAGACTGGAAGGAGAGCCCTAAGTGGAAGACAAATTTATTCGAGCACTACTATGATCAAAAACCTTTTGATGAAGATCTTCTAGCAATCAGAGACCTGATGGTGAATAGTATTGATGGGTTTTTTTCTTCTGACTCATATCGATTTATTCAGACAATGTCTGACAGCCAGTGGCTAGCAATAGAAGATCTAGACTCGTTTGAAGTGCACGGTGCAAAGCTATGGGTTAAGCTCGATTTTGCAATAAGACACGGCGAGCGCGTTTACATCTATGATTGGAAAACTGGAAAAGTTGTTAAAGAGAATGAAGTCCAGCTTGCTGTGTATGCTATTTATGCTAAGCAAAAGTGGGACATAGATCTTAAACGGATTCGCCTGTTTGATGTTTACCTAAACCAACAGATTCCTGTAAAAGTAAAGCCGACTGACAGATTAATTAGTTCTGCCAATGAGTTCATCAAGACGAGTATAGAAAGCATGAAAGAGTTGCTGACGGATGAAGATAATAATAAAACTGAAATAGATTTGTTTCCAGTGGTCAGTGAAGACAGGGAAAGCTATCCATGTAGCTACTGTAGCTTTCAGACAGTGTGTTATGATTAAAAATATGGAGTTATACTAAAAATATTTATGAATAAGTTAAAATATATTTTATGGCTGATCGGTATTATAGCATGGAACTTTGGTGTTCCAGGGGCTAAGCCTGCATATGATGTGATGGCCGCGCTGTTCCTAAAGCACATAGTCGAACTAGATAAATTATTTTTGAGATAATTTTCAACTAGAAAGCCTGAGGCTCTTTTGGTTTAAATTATTGTTGTAAATTATTAGATGAAATCAGGCATGGAGAAATCATATGAATGATAGAACAGCAGTCTTATTCCTAATTTTGTGTGTCGCTGTTTTGCTCGGGCTTATTGAGCTTGAGAAAATCTGGGAACAAGAAAAGCTAGCAAAAAAAGAACAGAAAGCTGCCCAACTAAAGCAACAAAAACTGGACGCGAAGAAAGCAAATGAGCTTGAAGATAAAATATTTAAAGTAATGATAAAGCATGATGGGAGGCCCGAAACAAATACAGCAACCGTCATACTGGATGCTGGAGGATCTTACGATCCGAATAAGGTTGACAAGCTCTTGTTTGAGTGGAGGCAGGTTGACGGGAAAACTGTATACCTCGAGCCTAATCCTAGTTCCCCAAGAGTCGCGTTTAATGCTGGACCTGGCGTATACAAGTTTGAAATAACGCTCACAGATGGATATGGCACAATCATTAAAGACACAAAGATTGTAGAGGTGTTAAGCGAGCCTAATGATCTTCCGATTCTTGAGACAAAGGTCATGGCTAAATAGTTAAAGTGATTGTTTAAATGATAAGCACGAAATCTAAAAATAAAAGGATTAATTTATTAAAAAATGATAGCATATACTCTAGCTTAACGCTGCAAAACAAAGACTATTTAGCGGCGCTTAGTTCAAAATATAATTACTCTTATCAGGAGCTAAGGCAGTTAATGATAATCTCAGCTGATTTTAGTATGTGGAAAGAGAAAAGTATTAGCGAATGTATAAGCGAAATCGAACAGAGTCTTGGTCCTAAAGCAGACAAGAGAGCGGTCCTGATTGATGTAAAGCGAGAGTGGAATAGTCTAAAGAGCGCAAAGATTAAGTATGAGTATAATGGCGATCAAATAAAATCGAGGCCAAAACCAAGAAAGGTTACACTAAGCGATAGCAAGAATGAGGTATTCGGAATGTGTCCGGTTGCTTCTGAGAAAACTGTTTGCTGTAATCTTATGACCATCGATGCTGTCCAGGGTTGCAGTCTAGGCTGCAGTTATTGTAGCATACAAACCTTTTACACAGATGGTAAAATATCGGTCGATAAAAATCTTGCAGAAAAACTCGCAAAAATACCACTGGACCCCAATAAAAAATACCACATCGGGTCAGGTCAATCATCAGACTCATTAGCGATTGGTAATCGCGAGGGAGTCTTAGATGCACAGCTTAATTTCGCTCGCAATAACCCTAATATTATTCTCGAGTTTAAGACAAAGTCAAACAACATAGACTATCTACTGAGATCAAATGTCCCGGATAATGTTTTTGTCAGCTGGTCATTAAATCCTCAGTTATTTATTGACAATGAAGAGCACGGTACAGCAAGTTTTGATGAGAGAGTCTCTTCGGCTCGAGCGCTTTCTGATAAAGGAATTTTGGTTGGGTTTCACTTCCATCCTATTGTCTATTACGAGGGATATGAATCGGATTATGCAACTATTATCCAAAAAGTCGTCTCTTTGTTTGACCCATTGGAAGTTGCTATGGTTTCTATGGGAACGTTGACATTTATTAAGCCTGCAATAAAAAAATTACGGTCTACAGGATTATCGAGTAAGGTATTGCAGATTCCAATGGCAGATGCTGTTGGAAAATCTTCATATACTAAAGAGATAAAGAAGGAAATATTTGGTCATGTATTAAACCAGTTTTCTTCTTGGCACGATTCAGTCTTTTTTTACCTTTGTATGGAAGAACGTTCTAACTGGGAATCAGTTTTTGGCCAGTCCTACATAGACAACTCTGAGTTTGAGGATGCTCTTTTTAGCAGTGTCTCCTCCAAAATGTATTCTCTAGAATCTGTCTAGCCTAAGCATTAATTTTCGTCTAAACCTTTTTTATAGTCCTCTGGACTTATCTAATTATTTCTAATTTAATTGGGAGAAGCAATGAAACAATATTTTACTGGTTTTATTACAGCAGCAGTTTTTACCTCCAGTTTGTTTTTATTTATTGGAGCAAAAAAACGTACTATTGACAGTCTCACGGTTCGAAAGATTTCTATTGTTGATAATCTGGGAAACCAGGTAGGAGAAATAGGCAGCAAAAGAAACGATTCATACCTGTGGCTTAAGTCTCAAAAAAGTAGAAAACCAGGGATAACTCTTTCTACAGAAAACAATAACGGTGCCATTATGATCAGCAACTCATCTGGCAAAGGGGTTATTAACATTGGCCCAAACAAAAATAAGGGCGGCAGGATAAGCTTACATAAAAAAAATGGGTCAAAGGTTTTAGAGATAGAGTCAGACAACAGAGGAAATGGTCGGCTTATTTGCTATAACCATCGTCAAAAAGAGACCCTTTTTGCTGGAACAAGTGAGATTAACAGTGGCCAGATTAAGGCCTATAATGCGCTTGGCGTTGAGACCGTATTCTTAGGAACCGATAATAATGACGCTGGTCTAGTTGGTGTGAATAATAATAGTGGCAGACTAAGTGCGTTTATAGGAATCAATGAAATTGGAAATGGTCTTATGGAGACCACAAAAAAATAACCATAAATATTTTGACTAAAAATAAAATTACACAAGTAAAAGGAGAGAAAAATGAAGCAATATTTTTCAGGATTTATTAGTGCTATTTGTCTTTCAATCAGTTTTGTAATGTTCACGGCATCGCAAACCAATAACCTTGGGGATATTGTTGTTAACTCAATCAGGGTGGTTGACAATGAAAACGGTGGCTTTATCACTACCTATGATCAAGAAGGTAAAATTACTACATACATTGGCAGCGTTGATGGGGGCGGTGGTAAAGTAGGTTCATATGATAAGAATAATGTTCAGTATTCAATCCAGAGTGTTGCTGACAAAGACAGAAAACAAAACGAAGAGATCTTAAACAGGCTTCGTGAGAATGAAATACGTACCATAAGCAGAGAGAACGATATCTATGAGGCGCAGGAGCTAATATCAGAAAATAATGATCTTATTTTTAGTAGTTATGACGAGCTGTCCGCAGAGATTGACCAGCGGATTGAGCTATTTCGAAAAAAACTAGAGGAAAGAGAAGATATTATCAGAAACACTGTCCAGCAGTTATCAAATTTTGAGGATGATATATCCGATAATAAACTGATGATTGTTGAAAATACTCAGGAGATTCACCAGGCTTTTGAGGCGATCATGGAGAACACAGAAACATTGAGACATACTAAAGAAACACTTACCAAAAGACTGATGGAACTTTATGGCCCTTATTAGTAGAATTTATTTAAATAAAAATATCAATTTTTAACATAAAATTTCCTCCACACTGAAGAAATTTTATTAAATTATATGCACTCAAAAAGTTTATTCATTTTACTAAGGTTTTTATAAAGAAGGAAACGTATATGAAAAATCTGAATTTCATTTCAAAATTATTAACATTTACACTGCTTGTTTCATCTGTTTTTGCACAGTCTGGAAGAGATATGACCGGCACTGAGGTAAGCGCCGTAGCCTTCCGATCGGCAGACGATCCTTATACCGTAGTTGAGTTTACGGTTAATGTTGTTTCGCCTGATTATAATTGGGCTGACGGGGTCAGGTTTACATTTCCTGAGTCAGTGGATATTCTCAATGCATTTGTTGCTACTGAACTAGACTCACCTGTGGCCATAATTATTTCTGGTAATGAGGTGCTTTTCGGTGAAGCTAGCGATGGTATTTTTGATGGAGATGGTATTTTTTCTGTTGACAATGAGTATGTATTTGCTGTGCATATTGATGCTTTTACACCGGTACCTATAGACATCAATTATACAGTCTATGATGACGGATGGGCACAAGATTTCTGTATCAATGAAGACAACTGTGATCTTTGCAATGACCAGGGTTTTGGAATAGACTGCGACGGAGAGGTCCTTACAGTGGCGATGAACGCAGAGGGTCTTGTCACAGTTGATAATATTGAGATAATAGCGCCTGCGACCCAAGATCCTGTGATCATGGATCTTGTAGACGTTGAAAATGACCAGGGCAAGCAGATGATTCTATCTTGGCATCCAGGAGAGCTTATGGGTCTTCCATATTTCACAGAATTTAGCATTCACAGACATAGTCAAGGATCCTCTGCTGATGAGCCTGGAACATGGGACTATCTATCTACTGTTCCATGGCATGGACATGATCCCTATGCGACACTAGTTCAAACATTGGAAGACACTGTGCTGACAGTCTTTAGGGTTACGGCACACACTGAAGACCCGAATCTATTCTTTCACTCTGAGCCGGTATCGGGTGCATCATACGATAATATTGGACCGCCAGCGCCTAATGGACTGGTAGCCACTGTCTCTGATACGATTGTTAGTCTAAGCTGGAATCCGTCTAATGCTGAGGATTTCAATTATTATAGTATCCACAGATCAACGGACTCACTTTTCCAGACAAACCAAGAAAATTTTATATTCTATTCAAATACACCTTCCGGGTCTGACCATACTGGCCCCTGGAATGTGCCTCTATTTTATAAAGTTAGCGCGACTGATATGGGTAATAATCTTGGTCCAGGTTCAGAACCAGCGTCTGCGTTTATCTATGTCAACAGGGCCCCGCAGGCAGTTGATGTGGCAATATCACCGGCTGTTCCGCTAGCTGGAGATGATATAAACGTTTCCTATACATTTCTCGATCCAGATGGCGACCTGGAAAGTGGGACCGTTTTTGAGTGGTACAATAGTGGTACACTGGTTCCACAGCATACAGGTTCAACACTCCCAGCTGCTTTTACTTCATGTAGCGATGACTGGCACGTTGTTGTGACCCCTAGTGACGGTTCTCTATTTGGCCAGCCAATAGGCTCAAACAATGTTATCGTCTGCGGGGAAAATACGGCCCCAGTCTGGACTGATGCTATCGCAGATATTCACATTGCAGAAGATACTTATGATAATATTTTTGAGATGGGTAATCTTGTTTCTGATGCGGAACAGGCTATCAGTCAGTTAGTTTTTAGTGTCGCTGGTAATACCAATGAGACCGCTTTAGGGGCCTCGT
>Ga0207992_1000901_pt1 | contig 14145 bp, 6 predicted proteins | sample ETN02SmetaG_FD_185788 | JGI IMG/M metagenome (GOLD analysis project Ga0207992, IMG submission 185788) | Marine microbial and viral communities from oxygen minimum zone, Eastern Pacific Ocean - ETNP2014F10-02SV255 (SPAdes) (version 2) | ecosystem: Environmental > Aquatic > Marine > Oceanic ...
ACTTTAATCACATGTGAGGTTTGATTTACATTTCCTGCAACATCAACTACTATCAATGTAAATGTATAGTTTCCCTCATTTAAGGGTAAAAAACGTAATTGATTTGGACTAATTAGCATTTCTTGAGTTGGGAGGCTTGTCGTACCATCAGGCCCTTCAAAAATCCACCCTTGCAGAATTTCTGTATTTTCCTTTTCAAATAAAACATCAAAAGAGGATTTAGGATCAAAACTCCCAGTTGCATTAACATATACCCAATCTAAACTTTCTTGTACAGAATCATCTGCATTAATTACTGCAATAGGTAGTGTACGGTCAATTTCAAAAAAATATGTCATCCCCCACAGTGAATATACCTCAGAATTAAAATCTAAAATATATATGCCCTCAGAATAATTTTCAAGGGACATTGAATAATGAATTTTATATTTACCTTCTTCTATTTCTGTTTGTGCTATAGAAATCATTGAAGAATTATCACTAAACTCTAATCCTGAAGTAATATAATCAAAAACAGTTACAGATGCTTTTTCTTCAAAAGAATTATTGATTTCGCTTCTAGAATATATCTCTGCATAAATATCTAATTGATTATTAAATTCTAATGGTTTTACATCCAATAAATTCAATGTCGGAAAATTAACGTCTGGAATCAATATTGGATAAATGTATGAATCTGTACTTTCTTGATTTTGATCTGTATTTTCAGAATTTAACCAAATAGCTAAAGTCTCTGTTTCTAATACCTCAGAAGTATAATCTAATTGGGAAATATGTACTTTACAACTACACTCTCCATCAAAATCAATTAGGATTTTCCATTCCCACATATTTCCATTATTTATAGAAATTAGTGATTCTGACATCGTTGTTTCAGTTGTTCCATAAAAGTAACTTCCAAGAGAGTCGTAACCTTCAATCCTATATGAGAAAAAAGGTATTTCATGCGATGAAACTCCTGTGATGTATTCGAAATCATTAGAACTGAGGATTTCCCCTTGTTTTTGTAATAAATAAAATTCATCTGCAGGTTCAGATTCAGCATTTACATCGCTAAAATTTAATATCAATATTGAAGAAATTAATATTAATCCAACAAAATAAAGTCTTAATCTTACTCTCTGCACAAATATATCGTATTAGAAGTGCTTATTGAATGTTCGATGCTTATGTGCAATCAAAAAATCTAACACAATTGACCTTGACCTGGGAAACTCAATGCATCTCTTGGATTAGTATTCCACTTAAATTCACACCAATTTCGGTGGCCGTCAAAGTCTTCATCACCATTTTTATCAGCCTCATTAAAGGGGTTATAATCGAAATGATATTCCCAACCTGTAGCCATACCATCATCATCATGGTCTTGATAAAATACTTCTGGACCGTCTTCCCAGCCATCTCCATCTGTATCATTTAAAATTGGATTTGTGCCATTGACATATTCTTCATAATTTGTATAATTTTCTAAGTCATCATAAAATTTCTTTCCTGGGTAATTTCCTGAAACTTGAGTTGGATCAATATGGCATTCACTATTTTGACTATTGTCCCAACCAGGACAATATTTGTTTAGTAAACTAGTGCGATTTAAACCATCATTATCAATGTCTTCATCCCCATCCTTAATTCCATTATTATTACTATCAACCAAAGCAGGATCCAATACTCCTCTTGCACCAAATGATCCTAATGTCGCATTATCAACTAAACCTAGTTCCATTGCCTGCATACTATACTCAACTTCCCAGCCATCAGGTAACCCATCACCATCTGTATCTTTGACAACGGGGTTTGTATCCCATCTATTGGGTCCTTCTACTGAATTCATCAATGTATCATTATCTACATCAAAGAATGAATCAGGTAAAGACCCAAACATTGGATTTAATGCCCATCTACCCCTACAATCACATAAATCGTTTTCTGGAATATTGAAGTTTGTAATATTTATTTCCCATAATTCATAGGTGGGTGAGCTTGGGAATCCCGTTTTCTCATCTCCTGATTTGGCATCGAAATTTGCCCACAAATAAGCCCCTGCATCTCTTGAACATTTGTTTGAAGGTTCATTAATTCCAACAGTACATTGAGGGTCGTCCCACAAATCTTTAGAAATCCAAAGACTATGGGAATTCGTATTTTCCTCAGCAGAATATACTTGCATTTCCCATCCATCTAGCATTTCATCACCATCTGTATCATTATTCAATGGATCTGTTTGTTCAAAGTCTTCATGGAATGGTCTTGGTGTATAATATTCAGCACCATCTTTCAATCCATCATTATCTGTGTCTCTATCACTAGCATTTGTAACATAACCATCCTCGCCTAAACTGACTTCTTCACCATCTCTAAGTTGGTCATTGTCAGTATCAAACATACATGGTGATGTAAAATAAATCCCATCTCCATATATGTCAGGGTGTCCATTTACTGCCTCAAAATAATCATCTAGACCATCTCCATCAGTATCTGAATTTGAAGCGTTAGAACCTGATTTACATCCATTACTCACATAATTAAATTCACTATAATCATCTAAGCCATCTTTATCAGTATCTTGTATTCCTGGATCGCTTGTTACTAATCTCTCTTTAGTACCATCTTTCTCAGAAGCTATTACGACTTCAATAAACCATCCATGAACTTCAATACCATCTGAAAGTAAATCTCCATCAGTATCCCAGTCATTTGGTTTCGTTGATCTAGTATCTACTTCCCCGTCTCCATCCATAAATTTCGCGTTATACTCATCAATGTTGGTAAATCTTTCATGTTCCTCTACAATAACCATCCAAACATCCTGTCTAGAGTCTATTACTGATGCTGGCTTATCTACATCATTGGGGTCTCCTGTTGTTACTAATATCTGATATACATAGCCATCAACTGGAGAATATAATTTCGCAGTACCAGGAACTCCACCGGGAAGTGTGTATAATCCTCTAGCAATTTCTTCATTCTTTGACACTTGTTGACCCAATTCCACTCCAATCTCAGTTACTGTGGTCGTATAGACTAAATCCGAATAAGTTACTGCTCCATCGCCATCTTGATCCCATCCATCTAAATCAGGATCTAAATTTTTATCTCCTGCCCATGCAGGATGTAATCCGTTTTCTTTTTCCCAACCATCTGGCATTTCATCGCCGTCTGTATCAACAAGCCAAGGACTTGTAAAATTCTCATCACCAAGAATTAGTGCTGTTTCATATTCTTCATAATTACTTAATTCATCAGAATCCCAGTCATAATATGCATCGGAACCATCAGCAGGATCTAAGAGATTTGTTGATTCTGAATCATAAGGGTGATCTAAGGCACTTGCAAAACAATGTTCAAATCCATCAGGCATTCCATCTCCATCTGTATCCCAATCAGAGGGGCCATTCAAATGTCCATCTCCATCCATATCTTCTAAAAACCAATCAATACTGTTTTCAGAGACATGAGTAAATGGTGCGGCTCTATCTTTTGATTCAGAAGATTGACCACACCATCTTGTCCAACTAATAACTCCATACCTTGTTTCTTCATTGTCAGACAATAAATCATTATCACTATCAGAATCTAAAGGACTTGTTCCAAACTTTTCTTCTAAGAAATTTATTAATCCATCAGAACCATCAAGATCTATGTCTAATACAGCATCACAACTATAACGTCCATTGAAATCTCTTCCAAATTCTTCTGCAAACTGGAATAACGGACCTGTTTCTGAAAGTAATTCATCAACTTCATCCTCACGTGATTCGGTAAGTAATTCACAACCCCAATTACCATCTAAGGGGTCAAATAAATCAACAGTAACTCCAGGAGCTCCAGGGACTTCCTTTGTAATTCTATGATCTGCTTCCCATTTATCACTAAGTCCATCAGCATCTGTATCTCTAAGATTGGGATTTGTCATCAATTCCGCTTCTTCAGCATTTGTCAATCCATCTTTATCTGGATCTCCTGTTGGTCCATTTTCTGGACTTCCTCCATCATCTGGTAATGCAGTTCCTGCACAATACACAATTGTTGTACCTGTAATAATGAATTTTCCATCATCTAATTCATAGATTCCATTTTTAGGTACCCAAGGTTCAGACTCTTCAATTGTTTTCTCAATTCCATTAGGTAGAGTATATGTTAGATAAGTTACATTATATGTGATTTCAATGCCATTAACTATAGCAGTTTTTTGCTCATTAGAAACTTCAGAAGTAAAAAGTATGTCTTCGTCAGTGCAATCTGAATCTACTGTGTCTTGACTTGCTGTATCATCTACACCTGCATCTCCTGGATCATTAGGATCTAATCCGTTCAATACTTCCCAACCATCAGATAATCCATCTCTATCGGTATCCCATACAGCTGGATCTGTACCATACTGTGTTTTTTCAATTTGATCAGATAATCCATCTCCATCGGAATCTTTGATTGTTTGTGTTACATCTTGGTCATCGATTACATCTCCACCTGCATCCTCATAGCGAATTGTTGTATCCATTATCCCTGAAACACCAACAAATAATGAACCAAATATCATGGTTGCCACTATAGCAACGTAAGCCATTTGATTGTGTGACAAGACCATTTTTTCCAGCTCGTAGTCCTTCGGACTATCAACTCGAACCTTTTGACTAAAATAAAGATTGAGGGGTTTTGAACATCATGTTCTTTTTTATTAATTGCTTGCAATCACTGATTTTGAGCACAAAAGGAGGTATCTAAGGCCTTTTTCATCAATCCATGTAGCTTTTGCATCTCGCCCTTCCGATCTAGCCCAGCAACCGAGTAAAACACCGGTCACTATGGCTGGATGGAACATACTAGAAAACCCAAGTTTCACCCCCCCATTTGAATCAATTGATTTTGATGTATTGACTGCTCCCAATCCATGGTCAACTAACTCTGCTTGACTAGCACCAATCCAATGTTCAGCCTCTGCAACCATGAATAATTCTTCACCTTCTCTAAATAAATCACAAGAGGATTTAGCAATAGCATTCCATACTTTTGATTCTGTTTCTGAAATGCCAAATATAGACCAATCAACAACTGTAGAAACTTCTGCACACTCTGAAGCATAAGTAGTTACATTTTTGAGGAACCTTAGAATGAACTCTTGGTGTAACATCATATGTCTTTCACCCATTAAATCCCAACCTCCAAAACTTAATTCAAATGGTTTAGATAAAGGGTTTTTTTGAATATGTTCTATTTCAGAATTATCAAATGTCCATATAGGTGTTATCTTTTTTGGTTTGGCCACATCCATATCATCTTCTTCCAAATGTACTAAGGCGATGTCTTTACCTCTATCTTCCCACCTAAATCTATGTCTTCTATTAACAATCCATTCCCATGCAGCATTAGCTAATCCTGAAGAAAAACTAGATTGAAGCCTTCCATGCACCTCTACATCTAATTTTGATAATTTAAAAGGTTTGGATGGGGCCTTTAATGAACCTAATCCTCTAATTCTCCAATCCTCATTAATTAATAAAAGTGATTTCTTATTCAAACCAAAAAAACCTGATGGCTTTTGAACGGTTTGTAATCTGTATTCCTCACTATCTGCTGCTGCATGCGCAAGTCTTCTACCCAAATTTAATTCTAAATTTTCTTGTAAAAGTTCAAACCAACGATTGAATGCAGAAGTTGAGACTAGCCAAGTTGGTTCATTAGAATAGGTGTTGTCTAAAAACAATCCAGAACTCCAATTGAATCTTTCAATTAATTCATTAGCAAGTCTTGGAGAAAACTCATTTTCATCCGAACCAATGATTGGCATCGAGCATCCGAGACAGAAGCACCTCAATAGTTTATTCAGTATTACTATAATCCGATTTAAACAAGCGATTCATGTGTCTGATACAAATAACGAATTTCCTGCAGCGAAAAAAACGCCTAGTTCTACATCAAATGGTAGAGAAAGTTTGAATTTCTTTAGAGAACAAGTTGAACAACATCATTCAAGGTTTGAAGCAAGTATTCCGCTTATTGCTAGTGAAAATCTTGTTTCCAAAGCAGCAATGGATATGTTCACAACAGATTTACACAATAGATATGCTGAGGGATTACCTGGTTCAAGATATTATGAAGGTAATGAAGACTATGACCCCATTGAAGTCCATACTGAAGATTTGGCAAAAAGGCTCTTTAATGCTGCATTCGCTGATGTAAGACCGGTTTCTGGTACTGCGGCTAATATCTCAGCTCTATTCTCATTAGCATCACCTGGAGATAAATTCATGGCTCCTGAATTAGCTGCTGGAGCACATATCTCAACCCAAAGATTTGGAGCAGCAGGATTAAGAGGCCTTAACACAATCACTTATCCTTCGATTCATGAGAATATGTCAATCGATACTGATTTAGCAGTAAAAGCAATTCTTGAGGAAAAACCAAGAATTTGTTATGTGGGTCAATCAGTATATCTTTTCCCAAATGATTTGAAACCAATTGTTGAAGCTGCAAAGGAAGTAGGTGCTAGTACTATGTATGATGGTGCTCATGTCCTTGGATTAATTGCAGGGAAGCAATTTCAAGATCCTCTCGGAGATGGAATGGATTTGATTACAGCATCCACACATAAGACATTCCCAGGCCCTCAACACGGTGTTATTCTTGGAAATCATGATGTTACATTACCTAATGGGAAAAGTCTCCATAAAACGATTAGGAGTAGAGTATTTCCTGGTGTTCATTCAAATCATCATTTGCATAAAGTTGCAGCTTTTGGAGTAAGTTTGGCTGAAGCAATAGAGTTTCAAGAAGATTATGCCAAAAATATAATTTCGAATGCAAAGGCACTTGCTGAAGGATTATGGAACAGAGGAATGAAAGTTTTTGCTGCCGAACAAGGATTTACTGAAAGCCATACTGTTCTTGTAGATGTTACTGAAAGAGGAGGCGGTGCTGATGTTTCAAAAAGAGCCGAATCTCAAGGACTTGTAATGAATAAAAACATGCTTCCGGGGGATACATCTGCAGTAAAACCCTCAGGTATTAGATTAGGAACTCCCGAAATGACAAGATTAGGAATGGGGGCTGATGAAATGGATGAAGTTGCAGAATTAATTCATCTAGCATCACTTGGAGGAAAAGAGACTGAAGTAAGGAATCGTGCAAGAGAACTGAAAAATGAGTTTTGCAAAATACATTATTGTTGGAGTGGAAAAGAAAATGCTTATTCTCAACCTAAATGGTCTGATCTCTAAAGTTAATCTATCTCCTTTTACTATCAAGGAAACTCTCTATGTCAAACTCATCACCACTATCAGTCTGTGAATTATTATTACGTGAGGGAGGTTTTCCCTTGGGTGTTCTTTTTGGCTTATCTCCAGAATAAATTATTGAGTCTCCCTCTAAACCTAAGGAAGACATGTTTCTACTTTTTTGTCTTAATTTCTTCTGATTGCTTTTCTTTTTACCACCAAAGTCTTGTAATACTAATCCAATTTTTTTCTTTAAATCTTGACTTTCTTTCGATAATGCCCTAGGTTGGTTCTTCCACCATTCATATGGTAAATTTTTGTATCTTGGTGATTTTGAAGACCTTATTTGCTTGGACCTTGTTCTTAAATTAGAACGTAGGTTTTTTGGTTTTTCAAGACGTACTGTTAGCCATCCAGGAAGCCCTATGTCATAAACAGCATTACTGATTGTAACTAATATTCCAGATATCAACATATGATTTCCAATTGGTACTTTATCAATTGTTAAATCAACTCTACTTCTCTTTAATCTTTTAGCATATGCAATCATTCCTTTTTGTTCTGTTTGCTTAATTATTCTTCTTTGGGAACGGGAAATTCTTGAGAATACAAATTGAATGAAAAACAAGGTTCCTGTCACTATAGGCCAAACAAATTTACTTGCAGATTCCAATACATATCCTTGAGCAAGATTCGTTGAAGCCCACCATCCAACTGCTACAAATGAAGGCCATAATAAGAAAAATCTGATAAATAATACAAGATTACTTACTCTATATCTTGGCTCCACAGCCCTCATTACAGATTGATCAGCAGCAATCATTGCATTTGCTGATAAGGATACATCTTTTTTCTTTTTGAAATGTAAACCTACTGCAGGATTCGTTGGTGCTTCTTTGACATATGGTTTTAATTTGGAAAGATACTTTTTGCTTTCATTATCTCTTCGTGAAGATAGAAGTACTTCGTGTGGGATTGGAGCAGATAAGTCATCATAACCTCTAGTTGGCACACCAAGTATTTCGCCTAAACCTTCTGTTCTTGGATCTGCTGCTGCCATTTCAGCAAGTGATTCATATACATCTAAAGCGAGATGCCATTCACCTTGATCGAGTAAACAAAGTGCCAATGAAACCCTTGCTTTTACCATTTGTGGCTTCCTTCTTACAATAGAAAATGCTTTTTCTAATGCCATAGTATGTTCTCTTTGACCTCTTAGCATTGCAACCTGCATTAATTCATTATGTTCAACTAACAAATCCTTATCTCTACGTGATAATGGACTTAATGAATCTGGCGACCACAAACTAAATCTTTCCATAAGGTCTGTAAGATTATCAATCATAGGTTCTCCTTTAAAATCCCAAAGATCGTCATCAGATGCTCTTCCTTGCCACGGGTTAAAATAATCTGCAATGAAAGAAATTACTTCAGGTTCTGAAAAATCATCTTCGTTTTCAAGCGATGATAACGCTTCTCTTGCAGCATCAATTCTTCTGCATGCAACATGCCCAACAGCAATAAGTAATCTTGCATCATCATCTTCTCCTCCTTGTTGAGCAAGTACATTACGTGCTTCTGTTATTGCCTTTGGCCATAATCCTCTTAATGCATATTCATACATTTTTGCTTTTGCTTTTGCTAATCGTACCAATGATTGATCTCCTTGGATTGATTCTGCTTGGAACGTGATGAGTAAATCCAAATCATCATTTCTAACTGCATTATCTAATTTCTTTTGCATCCAATCATTAGTACCTCTTCTAAAAGCACCTGCTCTTCTTTCGTCGGGTGATAAATCAAACGAATATTTTTTCAGTGGGAAAAATTTCCATACACTTAGAATCCAAATAAGTAAGAAAATAGCCTGACCTGATGCAATAAAGGTCCATGTAGTTCTAAGTATCTCATATTCTCCAAAGCCATACTCTGCTAAATTATCTGTAAACGGCATCAATGAACCAAATTCTTTGTAACAAGCTAAAACAACAAGTAATACTGTATAACCACTAAATCCTGCAAATGCAAAATAAAGTAAACGGCCTTGTACGGCTCCTTCTGATCTTATCTCTCTTGTTGCAGCTAGACTAACTCCGCCAGTTCCTCCAAATGATTGACCACCCAAGAACAGGTTACGGATTAATTCAAAAATAAATGCCAAACCTACAATGGCAATATTTAATGTAAGAAACATAGCTAATATTTGTGGTACATTTTTCAAATATTGATACTGTTCAATTAATGCTTGCATCTGAGAGGACTCTACAAGATACCAGCCACCAACTCCGCCATAATTTAGTATATTCAATGCTAATTCTTTTTCCATTCCAGAAAAAGTAACATAGATTACAGTAAATATACCATTAGTTGCTGTAAATGGCATCGTAAATAAGAAAATAACTAGAATTAATGCTGAAATTCTACCCATTATTCCTGGCTTATCTGGATTAATTGGTGTCTGTTTACCTCTTACACTTCTCCATTTTGAAAGTAATAGCATGTTCCATGATGCACCTAAGATTCTACCATATGCAAAAATTGTAGGTGACATGAATACAAGTAGTGCTAATGTTATCCATGTAGGAGTTAATGTTTCACCATGTCTCCTATATCCATACATCAAAATTGCAAGTGTACCGCCTGAAATAAACAAAATTGCCCAAAGTCTTCTTATTAGTGCAAAGATACCTTTTATTTTTGTATTACGTATTTGATCTAATTGTGCAATTAATGTTTCCCAAGGAGACACCAATACGGGAATAATAACACAAGAAGCCATTAAAATAGTAACAGGGAGATAATATTCATTAGGGCCAATTAGTAATTCACAAATCAAAATCGATAAAGCAGTCATTGCCATCAAATATGTCAAAACACCCCTCCGTACACCTTTTAGCCGAAGTAATTCTCTTGCATCTTTTCTTTTCTTTGTTAATCTATGAACTTCAAATAAATTATCATCTGCTTCAAAGGCTACTTGAAGGGACGATAATGAATTTGGTAAAATATACCAAGCAAGAAAAATAGTTCCTAAAAAGCCTACAGCAGCAGGCAGCAATAATTTGTAATTGGTTCCTAAATCTTCAATTGGGACTACTGTAACTTCTGCTGATACAAATGAAGGCACTGATGATAAAAATGCAAAGGCAGATAATAGTAAAATTAAGTTCCGAGACCGCATAATCAAATTCTCCCCCTTGTACCTACGTATCCCTCAAAGGTTTTCTAAGAATCGCTACTATTTGCTCTATTTCTTTTAAGAAATCTGTCGATTCTATCAAACGATTCGTGTAATATTGTTTCTTCCGGAAGATAAACTAATCTTACATGTCCTTTACCATATTCAGGTGAAAAACCAGATCCGTGCACCAACAATACATGTTCTTCGTGAAGTAATTCTAAAACAAATTTTTTATCATCATTTGCCCATTTTTCATCAGTTAATTTGACAAACATGTAAAATGCGCCTTCAGGCTTTTGAACTTCTAAACCCTCTATTCCTTCAATCCTCTGAATACAAACATCCCTTTGTGACATTACTTTTTCTAAATGTGTAGACATCCAAGAGTCATCCCCTTCAAGCCCAGCCAAATACCCCTTCTGTGCAGGAGTAGAGGCACATAATCTGGAACGTAATAATCTCTCCAAACCATCCCTAACACTAGATAATTTAGAATCAGGATCATGAATTGCCATGTATCCTATTCTCCATCCGGGTGCATAATACACTTTTGAAACTCCATTAAGTGTGATAACAGGGACTGAATTAGAACGAGATGCGGTAGAAATATGCATACCTGTAAAATTTAATCTATCATAGATCTCATCTGAAATAATAGTACAATTTGGCCATTTATTAGCTATTTCAATTACTCTGTCGATTTCTTCCATAGTAATTATCCCTCCTGTTGGATTATTAGGATTAATTAAAACAAGAAGTTTTACTTTGTCATTCATTTTTGATTCGAGATCATCAAAATCAATTGACCAATTATCCTCTGATTTCAATCTATATTCTACAGTAACTCCACCATATAATTGAGGATATGTAAGGTAAGGTGGATAATGAGGCCCTGGGCTCAAAAGCACATCACCCTCTTCAAGAAATGCTGCAAAGATAATCTGTAATGCCTCTGTCACCCCATGGCAAACATAGACATCATCTGGCTTACAATTCCAACCACCGTTTTTCTTATTACTTTCATCTTTTGCAATGGCTGCTCTTAACTCAGAAATTCCGTACGAATGAGAATATCCATTTTCTTGCTCATCCAATGCTTTCTGAAATGCTTCGACCATGTGAATAGGTGTTGGTAAACCAGGGTATGCAAGTGGATCTCCAATATTTAATTTGATAATTTTATGTCCTTGGGCTTCAAGTTCAGTTGCTGGAACAACAACGTCACGTATTGCATATTCTATACGTGATGCTCTGTCTGAAACTCTAATGTCATGTGAGCCCATGCACTTAGGGAAAAGATTCACTTTCAAATAACTACGCGTTAAATAGTTGTTCCTGACATTCTCAAAACTTCGTCAAAATGCCTCTTGTCAACTGGTTGAACTGAAAGCCTTTGACCTCTTTGAACGACAAGCATATCCTCTAATTCAGGGTTTTCTTTCAAATCTGCCAATGATACAATAGAATTCAGAGGAGTTACTGCTTCAATATCAACCATAATCCATCTTGGATTGTCAGGTGTAGAGGATACATCAAAATATTTACTTTCAGAATCAAATGCTGTAAAATCAGGATAGCCTTCCTTATGCACTTTGGCAACACCAGCTACATGTGGAGGTTTGTGATTAGAATGGTAAAATAATACAAAGTCACCAATCTTCATTTTGTCTCTCATGAAATTTCTCGCCTGATAATTTCTTACTCCATCCCAATGAGTTGTTTTGTCATTAACTAAATTCTCAAATGAATATACGTGCGGTTCAGATTTCATCAACCAGTATCCTGTCATGGTACTGCTGAAAAGTTTTAGACATTTACTTTTTTCCTTTGCCGCCTTTCTTTCCACGTTTCTTTCCACGTTTCTTCAATTCATTGATTAATGTGCTTGCAGATCCTTTTCTTCCACCCATCAGTTCAGAATAAATTTTTAAATCTACTAAAGCACATGCTGCTGTTTCATCTAATTCTGCTTTTTCAGCAAGACTTGCTATGAATTTTAATTGCTTAGGAGATGCTGGAGTAGGCGGTGAATTATCAAGCAGATGTGAAATCAAATCACTAGCAGTTCCTTTTCTTCCTCCTGTTAATTCATCTAAACTAGAAACTCCTACTGCTGAAAAAGCATCAGAATGACTACCTGTAGATTGTTCGAGTAATGTATTGATAAATTTTAATTGTTTTTCCGATGGAGGTAATGATGTTTCAGAAGTTAATTTATCTAGAACTCCTTTCATTTGTTCCCCTGTTATCTCATTCTCATTTTCCACATCAATCTCTGATAAGATTTCTGATTTTCTTTTTTCATCCGTTTCAACCCATAATCTATCAAATAATGCTTTTTGGCGTGGCGTAGGTGTTTTTGATTTTAATTCTAAAGCAATTGTATGTAATTTTTTGAAATGTACAATAAAACCATCCCATACTTCATGAGCTGGTTTATCTCCTCTTTCAATAGAATCTAATCTGTTTTCCATATCTGCAGTAAATGCAGCAGAAAAAATAAATGAAATTTCATCATCATTTGGATCGCTATAATGTGGAGCAACTTCTAACCAACAAGTTCTTCCTGAACCTGTAGGTTCAAGACCTGCACTACCTGATTCACAATATTTACGATCTAATAATTTTTTAATCGTTGAGGCATAAGTGGAAGGTCTTCCAATCCCAGATTTTTTCATTTGAGCAACTAATGAAGGTTGTCTAAATCTTGCAGGAGGTTTTGTCTCATCTTCCACAAACACTGGGTTTTCATCCACATCGTCAAGAGTATGTTCAGCACCTGGCATCAAATCTAAATCAGGCATTTCTGTAAATGGTTGTTTTCTTCCTGTTGGAATAAATGCTGCTTCCCAGCCTGCATGTGTTCTCCACTCAACCTTAGAAGTAAGTGGGCGATTAAATGCTTTAACTTTAGCACTTAATGCCATACTTGAGTATTTTGCTTCTGACATTTGAGTAGCTAAAAATCGTGCCCTAATTAGTGCATAAAGACGATTTTGCTCTGCATCTTCTACAGATTCTAATTCCACATTAGTTGGTCTAATCGCTTCATGGGCATCTTGAGCAGTTGAATCTTTAGCACTCCCTGCACCTGGACCTGGAGCAGTTCCCAAATGATCTGTGCCCCATTTAGATTCTATGTGAGCTCTAGCTAAATTTCTTGCACCTGGATCTGTACGTGTTGAATCTGTTCTTAGGTATGTTATGAAACCAGCATTATACAATGCTCCAGCAACTACCATAGTTTTTCCGACACCCCAACCAAGATACGAACCTGCAGCTTGAAGAAGTGTGTCTGTTGTAAATGCTGGTTTTGGTTTTGTAACTCTGCTTCCTTCTTTAGCATCTTCAATCATTATCTTTCTTTCAGATTCCAATGCTGCTATTACTTCATCAACCATTTGACGATCATTTGTTCTTGATGAATCAAATTTTCCATCTGAATCTCTCCAACAATTTTCGTCATCTTTGTCATGAAATCTTACTATGAATTTCATATCACTAGCAAATGCATGTGCAGAATAATATGAAACTGGTACAAATGCTTCTCTTTCCAATTCCCTATCTACTATGAATCCACAAGTAGGTGTTTGTACACGGCCTAATGATTTGATACTCCATGAATTTGCAAATTTAGATGCTCTAAAACCTACAAGCCTATCCATTAACCTTCTTACTATTGCTGCTTCAACTAAATCCATATTTACTTGAGATGCTTTTGAAATTGATTCTTCAACTTGCTTTTTTGTAATT
>Ga0207992_1000903_pt1 | contig 14123 bp, 12 predicted proteins | sample ETN02SmetaG_FD_185788 | JGI IMG/M metagenome (GOLD analysis project Ga0207992, IMG submission 185788) | Marine microbial and viral communities from oxygen minimum zone, Eastern Pacific Ocean - ETNP2014F10-02SV255 (SPAdes) (version 2) | ecosystem: Environmental > Aquatic > Marine > Oceanic ...
GGCATGGTTATTTATAATCGTTTACAATTGAGGCTATGCAACAGGTAAGTTTTTTTGCATAGGGAATATGTAAAAACTCATTTGGGCCGTGAGCATTTGAACCTGGACCCAAAACACCGGTTATCACAAATTGGGCTTCCGGAAACCTTTCACCCAACATTGCCATGAATGGAATGGTTCCACCTTCACTCATTGAGCAATCCTTTTCATTGAAAAAATCAGAAGAAGCCTTTTTTATGGCGTCCGATAGCCAAACTGATGTTTTTGGCGCGCTCCAACCTGCAGCAGCCTCTTCAAACTCAACGGTAACGGTTGCATTATATGGTATGTTTTCTGTAAGAGCCTTTTTTATGGCCTCTTGGGCTACCCCTGGGTCAACCATTGGTGGTATTCTAATCGAAAGTTGTAGTTGGGTATACGGACGCAATACATTTCCTGCATTCTCTGATGGAGGAAGCCCGCTTGCTCCTACCACAGAAAGGGCCGGACGCCAGGTCCTGCGCAAAACCCCCTCTTCTAGGTCATCCGTTGACGGTACCATGTTGTTTTTCCATGGAAACTCGTTTACAGGTCCTGTTCCTAAAACATTGACAAGGGCCTTCGTTTCGGAAAGCCTATGGTCTGGAATGTTTGTGTGTAGTTCTTTGGGTATTATTTGTCCCGAGTCTTCATGTTCTAACCTAGAAAGCAGTTGTCTTGCTATCCGAAAAGAGGATGGAACATGTCCGCTTGCTCCACCTGAGTGAACACCCTCAGTTAAGACCTGGACCTTTAAAGAACATCCAATAAGACCCCTTAATGAAGTTGTGGTCCAAAACCTTTTATAGTCTCCAGCGCCTGAATCTAGACAGACAACAAGGTCGGGACTTCCAATGGTTTTTGCACAAAGTTCAATATAGTGCGGAAGGTCAGGGGACCCACTTTCTTCACAAAATTCTATTAATATTAGCACCCTTGGTATCTCTAGGCCCTGGTCCAAAAGAGCACCAATCGAACACATTGAGGCAAAAAGGGCATACCCATCATCTGCCCCACCCCTTCCATAAAGTTTTTCGTCCTTTAGAACTGGATTCCATGGTCCCATGCCATCCATCCATCCATCCATCTCGGGCTGCTTGTCAAGGTGTCCATACATTAAAACATTACCCTCTTTATTTCCAGGAATGTCCACAAGCAACAAAGGTGTTTTACCCGGGGTTTCTTTGATTATTAATTCTGCATTTTCTGGTAGGTGTTTCCTTGCCCAATCTTTTGCCATGTTCAACACCTTATCCATGTGGCCATTTTCTTTCCAGTTTTTATCGAAAGAGGGAGACTTGTTTGGTATCTTTATGTAATCAAACAACGTTGGTAAAATTTTGTTTTCCCAAAACTTATCCACCCAGCCAATCAACGCCTTGTTGTCCATGTGTTAAAACTCCTTAATTAATGTTTTTATAAACCACACCATCTTTCATCACGAAAACCACTTTTTTTAATACGCCAATATCTTTAAGCGGATTTCCCTCAACAGCAACTATATCCGCTTTTTTATTTGGTTCAAGAGTGCCCAAAAATGAATCAACGCCCAACAACTCTGCTGCTGTCTTTGTTGCTGCCTTTATTGCCTCCATTGGGGTCATTCCCCCCTCAACCATATATGAAAACTCGTTTGAATTTTCTCCATGATAAGAGACCCCTGAATCAGTACCAAATGCGATTTTCACACCACCCTCGTATGCTTTTTGAAAGGTTTTTTTTATTTGAGGTCCTATTTTTTTTGCTTTGGGTCTTACTATCTCTGGATAATATCCATCAATCTCAGCTTTTTCAGCCACAAACTCACCTGCAGATATGGTAGGGACATAATATGTTCCATTCTCGACCATTAGGGAAACAACCTCGTCATCCATAAGCGTTCCGTGTTCAATAGAGCGAACCCCTGCCCTGATTGCTCGCTTCATTCCCTCTGCGCCGTGGGCGTGAGCAGCAACATGCATGTCATAGTCCAGAGCCGTTTCAACAATCGCCCTAATTTCGTTTTCTTTAAACTGAGGATTTTTTCCACTTTTTGCAACACTTAAAACCCCTCCGGTGGCTGTGATTTTAATTAGGTCGGCTCCATTTTTATATCGTTGCCGAACCGCCTTCGCTGCTTCTGCTTCACCATTTACGACTCCCATGGATGGTCCTGGGTCACCCATGAGTTCAAACCTCATCCCATTGGTTGGGTCAGCGTGACCACCTGTGGTTGCTATTGATTTACCCGCACTAAATATGCGTGGTCCAATGACGTATTTATTGTTTATTGCATCTCTAAGAGAGTTATTGATAGGACCACCAAGGTCTCTAACTGTTGTGAATCCAGCCATTAAAGTTCTTTCTGAAAATCTTATTGATCTATATGCATAGTCATCTAGGTCAAGAGTAAATCTCTCCATGTATTTTTTTGGATGAGATTCACCCGAAAGGTGAACATGCATATCCATGAGACCCGGTAGGACGGTATAATTATTGAGGTCGATTAGTAAGTCACCATCACCGGGGTCTACATACCCATCGGCAATTTCTATTATCGTTCCATTTTTTACTAAAAGAGACACCACTTTTTGTGGTTTGTTTACGGTGCAATCAATTAGAAGACCACAGTGGATAATTGTTAACTCTGCCTTTGAGGTAGATAGAAAAAAGACAAAAAGGCAAACAAGGGTTTTTTGCAAGCGTCTCAACTTAGTTTTTATTTAGTGTTGCGCTTTTATAGATTAATTGTCCTGATAAAAATGCACGGTTTACACTTCCGCCCTTAACTCCAGCGTAAGATTCAAAAACCCCCTGAATTATCTTGGGCACATGGTTTTTTATTTGGTTTTTTCTATGGGGTGTTAGTTTCTCTAGTGCTAGCATTATGTTTGGGGTTATGTCCTTTTCTTTTTTGATAGAAAAACCTGCAGACATAAAAGACCTGAAAAGTTTTTCCATTTCATCGAGCGTTCTAAAGTCACACCAAAGGAAAACACCGTCTTTTTTTAATACTCGCCTAACCTCAGAAAGAAATTGGTTAATATTTCCGTAGCAGTGTGATGATTCAATGTTTAATACCACATCAAACTCAGCATCTCCAAAGGGTAGGGATTCAGAGTCGCCCTGAACAAAAGTCAGCCCAGGATCACGGAAGGATGACTGACATAAATCAACAGCATCTGTTGAAATATCTAGGCCCGTAACTGTGCTTGTGTTTAGGTGCCTCTGAACATAGCATGCTCCACCTCCACGACCTGATCCAATTTCCAAAACCGAAGAATTAGAGATGTCAACCTGCGTCGCTGTGTGGTGATATAGTTGAATGGGATATCTTTCAATTTCATCTCCATCAGAAAGGCTTGGATGAAAACCCTCTTCATAATAACCATAATTCATAAAACGAAAATTGTGGTGTTGAGATTTTCGGGCAAATAAATTATACCAGAAACGCCAGAACCATTTTTTTGTTGATGGAGAAAACTTTATAATTGATACAATTATTTTTTGTATCATTTTTGTCGAGGTTTTTCCATGACCCTATTTGCTCTAAATTCTAAATACCATCGCCAAAAAGCCTTAAAGAAAGGTATGAGGCGAAGTTTTAGTGGGATATATGCCGTTCTCCAGTCTTTTTTAATGGCGCGTATGATTTTTTGAACACACCTGTCAAGGGCTATGGATTCCTTGCTGTGCTTCCTTGGCGGAGTTTCTTGTTTTTTTCCATCTTGACCAAAAGCATTCCCCCTGAGGTTTGTGTCTCTTATCCATCCCAAAATTGCCTCAAGCACAGTTATGTCTTTTTTGTTCTCAATCGCAAGGGTAGACAGGAAGCCATGCAAGGCATGCTTGGAAGCGGCATATCCAGAGTGCCTAGGAAAACCCATGAGGGCTTGTCCAGTGGAGCAACTGACAATTTTCCCTCGTGACTTTTTAAGGTGTGGTAGGGCAGCGTGCACACAGTTTACAGCACCTAAGTAGTTTACATTAAGAAGGTCTTGGAAAAAGCCGATATCGCTTATTTCATCAAAACGAGCCCACATGCTTATACCCGCATTTAAAATTAATCCATCAACTCGTCCGAACGTTTTAATCGTTTGGTCAACCATGTTTTGACATTGTGACAAGACCGTTATGTCTGTTTGGATGGGAATTGATTTTCCACCAGCGTCATTAATGATTCCACAAACTCTTTCTAGTTCATCCAATCTTCTTGCTGCGCACACCACCAACGACCCAGCGCCAGACAGTTGTTTAGATAATTCTTCACCAATTCCAGAAGAGGCCCCAGTTATGATGAATACTTTTTCTTTCAAAAACATAATTAAAACACCAAAAAACGACTCAATCTAATACAATGTTGTTTTTTACCCCAAAAACATTATTAGGGTCTTGTGTCTTTTTTATTCCTTTGATCATTTCTATGCTCCCCTTAGATAAAGTATCAGACATAAAATCTTTACGAAGTTTTCCCACTCCATGATGGTGAGATATGGAGCCCCCGTTTTTAATGAAATTCGCTCTCATTTTATGTTCTATGCTTGTAAATACATCTTCGGGGTTTTCAATCCCATCGTAACTCATTGCTATTGTGTTATACATGCATACGCCCGTGTGATATATTTTAGAGATCCGTGAAGTGAAGAAAGGTTTTCCCGGGAGACCGTGTTCTTTGTGAAGTTTGTTCACAAGTTCAAGAGCCCCCTCTTTGACTTGATTTATCTTTGACCAAGGAACTGCTGTTTCCATGGTTTCTCCAAGAATGTTTTGTGTGAAGATCAATTCTCTTATATAGGCAATCACCATCGTGGCTAGATAGCCGCTCTTTCCAGTGCTCTCTCCTGCAAGAATGCCATCGTGTTTTTTGGCCAAGGTTTTCAGATTGGCTCGTTGATGCAAAACCTCAGAACGAGAACCCTCTATTTTAAAAACAGCTGCGGTGAACTTTTCAGGGTCTACTCCCTTTACGTTAAAAAGGATATGTTTTTTTAACCGATCCATGGCACCAACCAACCCCTCTTTTTCTTCTTTTAGGGCGTTTCCAAGTCTGATCTGTAAGTTGTCTGCTAGTCTTGCGCTAGCAGGAACCATGTTGGAGTGAAAAAGGTCATACATGAATCTGACACCGGTATCCCAATCCTTAAAAATTATAGACTCATAGGCAGAAAACTCAGGCATTCGATGCATTTTTAGAGTTGCTTTTGTTATTATTCCAAGGTTTCCCTCAGAACCAAATAATACATTTTGAGCTTTAATGCCAAAAGAAGACCTAGTAAGGGGCTTGATTTGGTTTATTGTACCGCTTGGCGTAATCATGGTTAGGTTTTGAACGATGTCTTCTATGTTTCCATATCGATGTTTTTTCATGCCTGCAGCATTGGTAGATATCCACCCACCGACGGTTGAAAACTCATAACTATCAGGCTCATGACCAACGGTAAAACCCTCTTTATTAAGTTTTTCTTCAAGGGCTTTTCCTGTTATACCCGCCTGTACCGTGACCAGGAGGTTTTCCTTGTCTAATGACTCAACGGCATCCATTCTTCTGGTGTCAACAGAAACGACCATTCGACCCTCTTCCTTTGGGGGTCGAAGTGCATTTGTCACATTGGTTCCTCCGCCATATGGAATCAGACAGACATCATGTTTTTTAGCTAACGCTATTAGTTTTTTGGTCTCTTCTTCATCTTCAATATAAAACACAAGATCTGCAAATTTTTCCAGTTTATTGTACAAGACTTTGTATACTTCATCAGTGGAGTGCTGTCCGTGGCTGTGTAGAACCCTTTCATTGTTTTCGCTTGTGTGTCTATCTTCCGAAAACACCTCTTTTAGTTCTTGCATGAATGATTCATTTACGCGTTGTTCAACAACATGTTTCTCTTCTTGTTCAACAATTTTAGGTTCTATTTTAAATTGAACACCAAGGATCCCTTCTACAAAAGGAATAAAGTTAGGAAGTCTTTTACCGCAGATGGGATATCGGTCTCCAGTAAACGAGACAGACATGTCCTCGTTAATTACAAAACCAGAGTCCTTATAGCCCCACTTGTGTCCCCAATTTGAATCATTGATTCCAAAAAATTTATTTTTACTATCCATATAGGGTAAGAACCTTTTCTTTTATGTTTTGTTCAAGCGTAAGGGTGATTTTTTGTATGGCCTCATTGATCTCATCATCTGATGAATTCAAGCTTTTCAAAAATGACCTAGGATAAATTGGCTCAAGAATGTAAACATTAATTTTGGTTGGCAGACCAAAAAAAATTTTTCCACGGGGCCAAATTTTATGTGACCCATGAATAACAGCGGGCAAAATAGGCTTATCTAAATTAAGGGAAAAAGTTGCCGCACCTTTTTTAAACGGTAGCATTTTGCCTGGTTCCCCACGGGTACCCTCAGGAAACAGGATAAGATTTCGTTGTCCATAGTCCATGAAGGCGCTACAGAGAAATTCTGATTCTTTAATTGATAGTTTTTTCTCCTCAGAAGACTTCCGATCAACAGGAATTAGATTCATGATCGTATTTACAGCGACCCTTTTAAGAGAATTATCAAACCAATAGTCTCTAGCGGCCAACATTCCAAAATGATTAAAATCTTTTTTCGCGGCTACGGCAAGGAGAGCCACATCCATGTGGCTATTATGGTTGCTGCAAAAAATGAATGATGAATCCGGAATGTTCTCTCTACCAAAAACACGCAAGGGGGCATATGTAGAAAAAACAATCTTTGAGTAGAGATAGAAAAGAGTTTTGAATATCTTGAAGAAAAAGGGTTGCTTCCCCAAAAGATATTGGTACTTGGGATTTTGGAGCACATCCATGAAAGGTTTTATTTTCTACCATATTTCATATGAGCATCAGTAAAGGTATGTGAACCAATTGCACAAACAAGGGAGATTTCCAATGCAAGTGTCGCCCCGGCAATGATTTCTGCTAGTTTTCTAGATGAGTGTTCGCCATCAGCACACCCTAGAAGCTGCAGATTTCTTTTTTGCATTTTAAGCCTTGTTCCACCACCAACAGTGCCAACGGTTAGAGATGGGAGTGTTAACTTGAACTTTAATCCATCCTCTCTCTTTTCTAATCCAAACTGAGCGCCACTATTTTCTGATGCACATGCTGCGTCCTGCCCAGTTGCCAAATATATTGCGGTGAGAGCATTTGAAACGTGAATGCCGTTTCCATTTGTTCCAGCCATGCTTGATATGATTGGGTAATATGGCCATGCGTCAAAAAGAACATCTGGGTCCATCTTTAGTATTCTCTTCATGACGCTATTACTTATGGTTGTTTCTACTGTTACGCCATGACCGCGACCAAGCAACATGTTTCGGGCAGACGCTTTTTTATCGCTGTTGACATTAGATTCTAAAAAGTAATTTTGATTTGTTTCTTTTTGAATGAGTTCACAGGCAACTTTTGCTGCTAGTGTAACCATATTTTGTCCAGCTGCATTACTGGTATCCATGACAATATCTAAAACAACATAGTTGTGAACAGTATACTGATCTATCCTCAAAACCTTGCCATGACCAGTTGTGCTTTCTGCTGCTGCCATTATTTTATTTTCATTCTTATTAACCCAAGTTTGGAACTTTGCGCTTTCCTCTAAGTTGTCAAAAATAAAGACGGGTGCCCTTGAAAGTTCCTGTCTAAAATGTTTTGCTTTTGTTCCGCCAGACATGGCCGAGGCAAGCATGCCGCGATTCATTGACATGGCAAGAGTTCCCTCTATGGTACAAACAGGGACGCAGAACTCGCCCTTTGCATATACACCATCTAAAAGAAGTGGGCCCACAACAGCCATTGGAATACTCATGAACCCAACATGGTTCTCTATTATGCCTTGGAGTTCTTCAGGTTCGTCATGTTGTGTATCTCCAAGGTCTAAACCTGAGAAGTTTTTGACCCACTCAACACGAGCGGATGAATCTTCTGTTTTATATCCTCGAGGTATTGATTGGTTTTTTCCGTTTGTTTCTTCAGTCATTAATGTTCTTTTGTTTATTTTTGGTTTTCTGGTCGCAGCAAATATGGACCAGTCATATATTTAATGTCGGTACATCATTGAAATACGCGGGAAGGTACAAAGCGTTTCAAACAAATACAAAAATATAAATAACCTACAAGAACCTACAAGCGCTAGGCCTACAAAAACAAAAACCTAATGGCTTCGCCCCAGATAACATATTATATTATATAAATGGTAAACAAAAAATATGATTATTAACAAAGTAACCATCCTTGTCTTTTGTCTTGGTTTTGCATATGCGCAGTTCAGACCCAATTTTATCATTGACCGTGGAGAAAATCCGAATTACGACCCTGGTGAGATAAGCGTCCAAGACGACACAGGGGGCAGATTCAAGCATAGCCAATCCATTTCCATGGCATTTTCTTTATTTCGAGGCGCACCTCTTTCTATGTATTCATATACAAATGTATTTAGTTATGACATAAGAGAGGACCTTGTTGCAGATGTCAAGGTACATGGAAGATTTATCGATGGTGCGTATCGGGACCTGTGGGGTTCAGAGGCATACACGAGGCCTCATTTGGCCATGGATGCTGGTGTACGGTATTCTCCAATGAACAATGGGGTTTTTGATATTCACGCTAGGACATATCACGATGAGTGGTGGAGTGGGCAGTCTATATATCTTACCTTTTTAGGCATACCCATAAAAAGGCTATATAAATCAAGGTCCTTTGACCATTATTACGGGCCCAACCCCCTAGACTGACCACTGAAAAAACTTAAAAAACCCCAATACTCATAAAATGAAATCAAGGAAAAAATACGAGTTGATGCTTTTTGTTGTTTTAATACCCCTTGTGGTTTTGCATGCCCAAACTAACAAAAAAACCCTGGTCCAAGATCAAGAAGCAAGGTTTAAAAGCATAACACAACTTACCTTTGGTGGTGAAAATGCTGAGGCCTACTTTTCTTCAGATGGAAAAAGGTTGATCTTCCAATCGCACGATGGAGATTCTTTATGTGATCAGATTTATATAATGGAAATTTCAACAAAAGAGACCAAGATGATGTCTACCGGAGATGGTGTAACAACATGTAGTTATTTTGAATATCCTAACTGTGAAAACATTATCTATGCATCAACACATCTTGGCAGCAGGTCGTGTCCCCCAAAGCCCGACTACAAAAAAGGCTATGTGTGGAAGCTATATCCGGATTATGATATTTTTCATTCCTCCATGAATGGCGAGATTATCAAACAACTCACAACCTCTCCAGGGTATGATGCTGAGGCAACCGTAGCGTTTGATGGTAGTAAGATATTGTTTACATCCATGGTTAGTGGAGACCTAGACATTTGGTCAATGAATATTAATGGCTCAAACAAACTTCAACTAACAGACCGACTTGGTTACGATGGAGGAGCATTTTTTAATCCCCAAGTAACAAAAATAGTTTGGAGGGTGTATCACCCAAGTACACCAAAAGAAATAGAAGACTATAATTCTCTATTGTCTGAGAATTCAATTCGTCCAATGGCCCTACAATTGTGGACCATGAATACAGACGGGTCAAATAAAAAACAGGTTACAAACAACAGCGCTGCAAACTTTGGTCCTTATTTTTTTCCTGATGGAAATAGAATTATTTTTTCATCAAATTTGCACGATTCAAAGGGTAGGGATTTTGATCTTTATGCTATTAACTCTAATGGGACAGACCTAGAGAGAATTACCTTTTTTGATGGTTTTGATGGCTTTCCAATGTTTAGCCCAAGTGGCAAACACTTGGTTTTTGCTTCTAATCGAAACCAAGAAAAAAGGGGAGAAACAAACCTGTTTATTGCAGAATGGAACCATAAATGAAACTGATAATTAAAACAATGTTAATTTTTTCTTTTGTATGTGCGCAATCGGTCAGTGATGACCCCGCCTACAGGCGGGTGCTAGACAAACTTGATGGTGCAATACCAGAAGCCTATGTAAGGGAAGCCTTCTCACGCGGAGAAGTAAAGATTCATAAGGAAATTGCTCAAAGATTTGCAAAGCCCTATGAAAAAAAACCATGGTCAGACTATAGGAAAATATTTGTAAAAGAATCAAGGATTTCTGCGGGTGCAAAGTTTTATAAGAACAATATAGAATTAATAAAATCTGTTTCCGATAAGTACGGGGTTGACCCCTTCATCGTGGTAACTATTGCCGGCGTTGAAAGCAATTATGGTGTTCACCATTCCCAGTTTTCTGTGTTTAACGCACTATACTCTCAAATACATGATATGCCAAGACGGTCGAAATGGGCCACAAAAGAATTGGCAGAGTTTTTGAAATATTGTTTTAATGATCAAATAGACCCGCAAGAAATAGGAGGTTCTTATGCTGGAGCATTTGGATTTGGACAATTTATTCCATCCAGCTTTACTAGATATTCTGTGGATTTTAATGAAAACGGTATCCGCGAACCATATGGTTGGCCAGATGTTTTGGGTAGCATAGCAAATTACTTGCGAATGAATGGTTATTTGTCAAACAGTAAAGACTATAGCAAGAGTGGTGATGTATATAAGGCCATTTACGCCTATAATCACGCCGATAATTATGTGATGGCTGTTTTAGAACTTACAGAGAAAATAAGAGACCGCGTCAACTCCACCAAATAGAGAGAACTAAAAAGAAACGTCAAGAACAATCTCACCGCCATTTCTTTTAATCTTAACAGGGACGGTCATTCCCCCTTTTAATTCTCCAAGACGATCCATGTATTCATAAATATCTTTTATGTTTTTTCCGTTTATTGCCTTTATAACATCACCTTTTTGCATTCCTGCCATTGCAGCTGGGCCATCCTTTTTTAATATCGCGTCTACCTCAAGGCCCACCTCAGTGCTTCCATATGAAGGCATAATGCCAAAAGTGACGTTGAATTTTTTTCTGGTTGATATTTCAGGTTGTTTTGAACCTGACTCTGAATAATTAGGAGTTTGGTTTGTTCTTGTTAAGTGGTACGCGACATCATAGACAAGGTTTACAATGTCTGTTGTTCCTTGAAGGTTTATATTTTTCCAAGTGTCTTCTGGGGTATGATACTCATCATGAAACCCAGAAAAGAAAAATAAAACAGGAACATTTTCAGAATAAAAGGCTGCATGGTCACTGGGACCAAAGCCAGATTTTGACATTGAAACGTTGAAGTCTCGACCCCCCTTTAAACTGTCTATGAGAGGCTCAAAAGAAGGTGAGGTGCCAACTCCGCCCACCGTTACAGTGGAGTCTTTCATTCTGCCAATCATGTCCATGTTTATCATTGTAATTACGTTATCAAGAGAGACTACCGGGTTGTGAACAAAGTGTTTTGCTCCAAGCAACCCTTTTTCTTCAGCATCAAAACCAATTAATAAAACGCTGCGCTTTAATCTGCTTTTTTGAGATGCTAGTTTTTGGGCAATTTCCAATAGTCCTGCAGTTCCAGAGGCATTGTCATCCGCGCCTGGATGAACAACGTCTTGGTCTGGCTTTCTGGATCCAGATCCAGGGCCACCTCTCCCGACATGGTCAAAATGAGCCCCGATGACAACATACTCATCTCTGTACTTTCTATTTCCACTTCTTATCTCTCCAATCACATTCGCTGCTCGTGTTTTTATGTGTTCTAGGCCTATGTTTGTTTTTAAGACCTTGCCCTCGATCTCGAAATTTATTGACTCAAGAGAACGGTTCATTGTTTCTTGGATTTTTTGACGAGACCAGCCCAAAGACCTAAGTAGTCTATCCGCAACATCATTAGCCATGTGTATCACAGGTATTCCTGAATCTTTATATCCCGGCATGTATTGCAGTTGGGAAAGACCCTGGTCCTCTATTTGTGATATGAACACAACTCCCGCTGCGCCCATGTCTCTTGCAGTTAACATTTTTTTATGAAGGGGGAAGTGAGGAGCATAGGGTGAGTGTTGAGACTCTCTTTCTGGGCCATGGCGCATAACAACAACCCACTTTCCTTCGACATTAAGACCCTCGTAGTCATTCCACCTCAGGTCACCCTCCACAATGTTAAATCCATAACCAGCAAAGACAAGTTCACCCGAGGTATATCCATTTGATGAGAATGAAAGTGGCAGATAGTCTTTCTCTGGGATTAACGAGTCCCCATTGATTAAAGCAAAATTCCCGTCTTTTAATTCTATTCCAGTAGTTATGTCAAATGGTTGTACAAATGAATTTTTTACGCCAGGCTTCACCCCATAGGATTTCAGTTGTTTGACCATGTATGCTATTACATCTTTGGACCCTCTTGTCCCGGGATATCTACCAGACCTATTTTCATGCGACAAATATCGGATATGCCCCATAATCTCATTGTTTGTTATGTCGGAAGAGAAACTAGTGTTTTTGCGTTGAATTAGGAACGCCCCAAGCGCGATGATTAAGGCAAAAAGGTATAACGCTCGATTGTTATCATTCATATTGAATGAAAATTTATATGGAATAAATCGTATGGCAAAGACAAAGGGATTAAGTTTTATGATGCTGAACAACATTAAAATCACCATTGACCCCAAGTATATCCCCGACCGTTCTAGCCCAACTCAATCGTATTTTCTATTCTCCTACCATGTGGTCATAGAAAACCGTTCAAGTATTGTTGTTCGATTGATTAGTCGTTATTGGCACATTACGGATGGTGTAGGAAATAGTGAAGATATTTATGGACCCGGTGTTGTTGGTAAGAAACCGACTCTAAAACCCAACACCTTTTTCGAATATACAAGTTTTTGTCCATTAAAAACGCCTATGGGCTACATGGGGGGTTCATATAGAATGGCCAACGAAGACGGGGAAGAGTCTGATGTCACCATTCCAAAATTTCGCCTGTTGGCAAGTCAGGTGTTAAATTGAGCCACATAACATATTTTTACCGGGTCATTTTATGATGAATCAAACTAAGGTCATTGCAACTGTTGGACCGGGTTGTGATGATAAAAAAACATTACAGTCTCTTGTTGAATTGGGGGTTTGTTGTTTTCGAATCAACCTTTCCCATGGAACGAAAGATGAAAAGGTCAGATATTTTGAACTCATAAAAACACTGAAAACAACTCGGGGGTTTCGTCCCACTATTCTTGCTGATCTGGCAGGCCCAAAGATTAGAATTAGAAAACTAGATAATAACATAAACATCAATAGGGGTGAATCGGTCAGGCTTAGCAACGAACAAGAAGGACCAGGCATAATTTCATTATCAAAAGGTGTGCGATTTGAAAAGATTATCCCAGGAGCAAAAATTTTAATTGATGATGGCAGATTAACCCTAGAGGTTAAAAGACTTGTTTCTGATCACACCATAGATTGCGTTGCGGTGATGGATGGCACGATTGAAAACAGAAAAGGTGTTAATTTTCCCGGTGTTTCACTAAATACCCCAGTTTTAACACAACAAGACAAGGAGGACCTCCAAGTCTCTCTATCTAGTGGGGCGGACTGGATAGCCCTCTCTTTTGTTAGGTCTGCATCTGACTATGGTGTCATCAGGAAAATAATCAAGGAAGCTGGCTACACAACCCCGGTAATGGGTAAAATTGAAAAGTGGGAAGCCGTTCAAGATGTTCAATCAATTGTTGATTGTTTTGATGCGGTTATGGTTGCAAGAGGAGACCTTGGTGTTGAAATGCCAATAGAGAAGGTCCCCTTAATTCAAAAAGAGGTGATAGAAAAAGCAAATCAAGCAGGAAAACCAGTGGTCATAGCCACACAAATCCTTGACTCGATGATTGATAGGCCCGTGCCTACAAGGGCAGAGGTAAGTGACATTGCAAACGCTATTTTAGATGGCGCAGACTCCTTGATGGTGACAGGTGAGACTGCTGTTGGTAAACACCCTAAAAAAGTAATTGAGGTTTTGTCTCGTGTTGTGCAAGAAACAGAATCATCATTAGACTATCAAAAGGATTCAAAAAAGCCCACGAGCAATAAATTGAAAACTGCAAACGCCATAAGCCATGCCGCATGCTCTGTCTCAAGAGATCAGGGGATTGGGGTTTTGGTAACGATGACCCATAGCGGCGGCACTGCACGAATGGCTGCCAGATATCGCCCATCTGCCAAAATAATTGCAATGACCCCATTCAGAGAAACCTGCAGAAGGCT
>Ga0207992_1000906_pt1 | contig 14101 bp, 6 predicted proteins | sample ETN02SmetaG_FD_185788 | JGI IMG/M metagenome (GOLD analysis project Ga0207992, IMG submission 185788) | Marine microbial and viral communities from oxygen minimum zone, Eastern Pacific Ocean - ETNP2014F10-02SV255 (SPAdes) (version 2) | ecosystem: Environmental > Aquatic > Marine > Oceanic ...
CCAATTTTTGCTATATGAGCAGAAACAGCCCACTCTTGCTCTAAAAGCATTGAACTTATTACACCACATTCAACGGTAAAACAAGGCTTTGAGTCATATCCGTAATCAGCAAGAATTGAAAGCATGTCAGAATAATCTAAAACACGTAGAGTATCCATTTTTAGCAATTCCATACGGAATTGTTCGCTTAAAGATTTTAATTCATCTGTATGGATTCCCTCACCACTAAAATCAAGAACAGCGATAGTGTGATCGTCAGCAAATAAAGCTGATAAACATAAAATAATAGATAAAAGAATTTTTCTCATAAGAATATATTTGAAAATAACCCTTCTGAGTAAGGAATCACAACCGACTATATAAAATCAAAAAAAATATAATATTCGAAATTAGTTACTTGGTTCATCCGAGCAATCAGCACAGTCACAAGTACCGTCAACAATAGGCATTGGAGCATCCGTTGACACTTGATCAATAGAAAACAAGATCTCACCGGAAGAACAAAAAATTTGATTTTCCATCACTTCATATTGTTTCGTATGTGTACCATCTAGTGAAAACAAAGTTATTTTCCCCAAACCATTTGAAATGTCTGCTACACCTTTTTTAGCACCATCCGGGTACCACCACCAGGCAAATCCGTCCCTTTCACCTTGAAGGAAATTTACTTCTTCTTTTTTCTGCCCATCTTCATACCACCAGATCAACTGACCGTGCAACATCCCCTTTTTATACATGCCTTCAGCATATTTTTTTCCATTTTCATACCATTGAGTTGTAATACCTGCAGGTTTATCGTCATTCCAAAATCGCGTTTCCTTTAGTGTGCCACTTTCATACCACCAGCTAAATTTTCCCTGTTTTTTTCCATATGTATAATTACCCTCAGAGTAAACTTGACCATTGCCCCACCATCTTGTTAGTCGACCATGAGAAGTATTATTAATCATTTGAACAAATACTTCGGGTGATAAATTAAAATTATATTCACTATCACCAGTTTGAGCCAAATAAGTTCCATCTGCAATAACAGAATCTTTGTGCATAATTGGTCTACCAACCCATTGATCATCGCCATCATTATAATTAACAGAAGCAATCTCACCATCAATAAATTTTAAATTATGGTAACGATCAGTATGCCCCTGAATATAATATTTCCAATTTCCAGTTTTTATCCCATCTTTATACTGCCCTTTCATGCGTACAGTACCATCAAAAAAATTCAAATAAGCTTTACCAGAGTAAACCTCACCGGATTCTGGATGAACAGCCACTCCATCTTCCCCTTTTAATTCATCAATAGTTATATCTTTTGAGCAAGAAATAACTATCAACATTAAAGGCATTAATTGAATTATACGTTTGATCATATTAATAAACTTTCTTTTTTAGCGGAGAGAGAGGGATTCGAACCCCCGATACCTAAAAGGTATACCGCATTTCGAGTGCGGCGCATTCAGCCAGGCTCTGCCATCTCTCCCAAAACAAGGCAAAAAATATTATTTTTTAACCAAATAATAAACTACATGAAGATTTGATTTGATCAATTCCTTCTTTCATTTCATCTTTATCAGGTCCGGCAGGCATGCAATCATATATTTCCTGAGCTAACTTAGCAATCGCATCACAATTTTCCTTAGTGGGGTCGTTTTCAAATTTTTCATTTGCAGCATCCATATTGGCTTCCATATTAGCTAATATATTTGTGCAAGCTGTTGCTTCCTCTACTTCATCTTCGCATCCAATAAAAAGACATATAGGAATGAGTATTGTTAATAGTTTTTTCATCATCTATCTCCTTTTGTTAATTATCTCTCCGGACTTTAAAAAAATCTTGAATCAAGGAGAGGGATTCTTTCTCTAAGATGCCCCCTTTTACTGCTACTTTGGTTTTAAACCTCGGGTCTCCACAAAGTTGGTACAGAGATCCGCAGCAACCAGCTTCCTCATCATACGTACCAAAAATAACCATTTCTAATCTTGAATTTATAATTGCTCCAGCGCACATTGGGCAAGGCTCTTTTGTAACATACAATGAACAGTTATTAAGACGCCAATCGCCAATTGTATTGGCAGCTGCTGTAATTGCAATGATTTCAGCATGTGCAGTTGGATCATTTAACTGCTCACGTTGATTATATCCACGACCAATTATTTTACCATTATGAACAACGATTGCTCCAATTGGAATTTCTTCTGCTTCAAATGCTTTTTGTGCTTGGACTAGAGCCTGCTTCATCCAAATAGAGTGATCAATTTTCATTGTTACCGAGTTCTAAGATATTCTTGGAGTGACTTGATTTGTTCTGCGATATTTTTCCTACCAACCAGTGTTGTATCTGTTACAGGTGTTTCAGCTGACTTTAATGAATCTAGTATAACAGAAACTTGGATGACACTTGAATCAAATTTGCCTTCTGCAAAATATGAAGCAGCCATAGTAATTCTTACATCCAAATAATTCAACAATGAATCTGGATCATGAGAAAAATACCAATTTGGAGCGGGTAAACCTTTATCATCAAGTGTAGTTGAATCTAAAAATGCAGATCCATATTCAATAACTTTAGAATCTTTTCCTTTGGCATGATAGGAAAATGTTAAGCCAGCTAGAATCTCTGCTTGCACATCTATAATATTACCTTCGTCATCGGTTGCTGCCCACTCCTCTATAGGTTTTTTAAGACCATTTACAAAATTAGAAATACCACTATCCAATAAAGCGTGTTGAGCAGTTGCACCAGCTAACTGAGCGTATGACCACCCCAACCCATTGTATGCATCTTTCCATTCACTATCTTTTACAATAGCATCCTGAAACCAAGAGTTACTATTAATATAATCTTTATCTATATACAAGACCCATCCATGTTGTGCCATATCCTCAGAAGTAGCAATATATTTTTTCCGACAAGCGTCAATTGAAAATATTCCCAACAAAACTATTAATGTTAATCCAGTTTTTTTAAGATAATACGTCATCTCATTAACATAACTTTCTTAGTTTTACTGCGTCCCATATCAGTAAGTAAATTAACAAAATAAATTCCAGATGACACTGGAACACCGTTTTGATCCTTACCATCCCACCTAACTTGATAACGACCTATGCTTTGTTCCTCATTAACTAATAATTTAATTTTTCTTCCTAAAATATCATATACTGTAATATTTACTTTTTGGTATGGACCATCAACAAAGCCAAGATCATATTCAATTGTCGTAGCTGGATTAAACGGGTTTGGATAATTTTGCTGAAGGCTTGTTTGACCAGGAACAATTAATGTTTTAGGTCCTATTCTAAAATATCCCATTTTTTGAGTATACGCTAATACTCGACTTCCTTCATTGATGGATGGCAATTCAACCCATCCACTACCGATAGATCGACTATAAATCGCCGTTTCTTGTTCACCTGGCAGAGATATCTCAACTGATTTTTTGAATCGATATGACTCATTACCGAGAAGATAAGACGCTCTATCGTTAAAATATGGTTCAAATAAAGTTGAATCTAAAATCATAATCGATTGATCAAAATCAACTGAACCATTTTGACCAATAACTTGAAATTGACCATCAACACTTTTTCCACTCCACCTTCCATACATTTTAGCTAAGGTCAATCCCAAATTCTTAGTTATTGAAGTGTCCCCAACTTCTCCAGTGACTTTTGCTTCAAAAGTATAATTCCCCTTTGTTGGAAAATTATAATGTCCAACATAAGTATATGCGGCCGCTGTGTCCAGTGTCACAGCTGTTGACTGTACTTCTAGTGTAATGTCCTTGGTTTTCCCCAACGAATCAACGAGGAATACCTCGTAATAGTTGGTGAACGCATTGTTTTGGACAACGTACATGCGGATCTCAGGACGTGGTACACGCTGGACTTTGACGATAAATGAATCTGTTGCAGATGCACCTTCATCATCAGCGGCCGTAATTACAAATTTTATTTGGTTACTTAATGTATCTAATGGATTCCACAAACCTTTACGTGGTTTTCCATTCTCATAATCGAACCATAAAGGTTGCGGTTTAATTTTTACTGTATCTTTACGTGCTTTACTCTGGAATTGATAAGAAGTCTTTGTAGGTATAAATGTTTTAGCTGCTTCCGCACTCATTTTAGAAGAATCAAGGGTTACATTAGTAGCAAAGGTTTTGGGCTCAATAGTAATGGTTAATGTTGAATCATCTACGTCAGACAAATAATTTGCAAAATCAATTAGGAGTGAATCATTTTCTTTAACAACCGTATCTCTTACTCCAGTCCATACAGGTTTATCATTTATGGGATTAATGACAAAAGTAACGGTATCTTTACCAATTAAACCTTCAGGGTCGATCACAGAGAATTCGACTAACATTTCTGATTCAGTGTAATAGTTTGTATCTAGACTTGTAGTATCGGTTGGCATAATCCACGTAAATAATGAATCTGCAGTTCTGAGAGAGTCAACTTTGATTGGATCTTTAAACTCGTCAATATTGCCTGAATAGATCAAAAAAGAATTATTTTTTTGAACAATTGTAGAAGCTGGAAACTCATCTATAAGTTTATTAATGAAAGATTTTTTGTACTCGCTTCCAAAGTCTGAAAGAAACCCAAGTTTTGCAATTGGATATCCTATATTAGCAGGTATGGTTGATGCAATTTTAAATGCATATTTCAAAGAAGTTGTATCATTATCCTCATCGTAAGCATATCGAGTAAGATTAATATGCTCACTACTATCCCCTTCGAGAAAAGTTAATTTTTTTCCTGCCCAAGTATTGATTATAGGATCCAAATTCAAAATAGGCGCATCATTTACGGGTATCGCTCTAATATTGATGTCCACAGTATCTTTTAATGTCCATTGATCGGTTACTATTACTCGAAAGACATATTTCGCTGTATCTAATTTTGTAGGTGTAAATGAAACCTCTCCGCTAGTATTTACGGCTGCTTTTCCATCAACAGTAACTACAGTAGAATCTATCGGTGTTTTAGTCGTATCAATCTTCATCGTTGTTAAGGCAAACGTAAATTTGTCACTTAGCAACGTTCCTCCAATATGTTTATCATCAACGTCCCTCACTGATAAATCTTTATCAGTAACCTTCCATCTTTCTTCCCATAATACATCTTCTTTAACAACAACATCGTCAATACTTTCACCAATCGGTCTTGCATTATATCTTAAAACAGAATTAGATAATATGGATGCCGATTTATTCCCAGCAACATCAAACGCTTGAACGCGCACTTTATAATTTCGGTTATGCCTTAATGAATCAATAGCTACAATAACCGTATCCAAAGTATCTGTTTGAAATTGGTATGATCTAAATGTAGAAAAGGTACCATTTTTATCATTATTCGCTGTTTGCAATATTTCGTATTCATAACGTTGTATCCCCGATACGCCCACTTCAGTTTCTAGTTTCGGATCTTGCCAATTTCTGACAGCAAAACTAAGCGAATCATTCGTCCATAAGGTGTCATTTCTTAACATGGTTAAGAATTTAAAGACTCCTTTTAAATTTGATATTGTAGTATCAGGTTTATAAGTAAGATCAACAAATGTGCCTACAGCAGGAGGAATCGTATCTAAAACAAAAAATGATGCGCTTTGGGTACCAATCGTTTCATTACCGACTTGATCATTAATTATTGACCGAATAAATACGCTATCCCCTTGAGCTAATTTCTGTGGGGTAAGAATATCTAAAACTTCTTTTTTTGTTCGATACTTTGGAATCGTACTGGTAAGAGCTAGTATGGTATCTTTTGGTAGTATTGTAACCCATTTATCAGAAGCCATTTTTCCATCTACCTGCATTTGAAGTTGAATATTTCCACGTAACAGTGAATTATCATTAACATTCATTGGTAATATGACTTTGACGCTATCTGTACTTTTATTAAACCAATAACTTGAAACAGTATCACCAAACATTGTAGCCAGACCAGTAGTAAAAGCTTCGGGATCTGTATTATCAATTATAGCAATTGAACCATCAAAGGTTGAGTCAGCTGTAATTGGATTAAGCGCTTTATCATAGGCATCCATTGTCACTTTTATTATTCCATCTGAGTTATCAACAAGGGAAACATTGTAGGTAAAAATTGTACCATTTGCAGAGGCTGCTGTCATATTTTGGGTTGTTATATCACCAGTTGTTGCAGTACCATTGGCGCCAACGGTTCCGATTGATCCTTTGGCAGGAAAATCAACAGTAATTTTTGGGATTGAATCAGTGGTTACACTATCACTAAATGTTGCTGTAATAACCAACGTGCCATCTTCAAACCTGACCAAACTATCTGGATCATCATAAGTAAATCTAACTGAAGGCGGTGTTGTATCAATGATGATTGCTTTTTTACCTGCCAATGAATTTGCATTATCTAACGCAGGTAAAGCGGTATTTAAAGGATTACCATAAGCATCTAAAACTGTAACCGCACCGCTTACATTAAGTGAAGTTGTTGCTTTATAATTAAGATCAGAACTCGTATGTGTGGCAGCTACGGTATAGTCAAAATATAAAGTATCATCTTCAGTTGCTCTCGATGCTGCATTAACTGTTGCATCAGTTGTTCCTGTTTCCAAAGTTAAAATAGGTGTACCTGTTACATATAATTTTTCAATAACACCCAATGAATTATTTGATTTGGCAACAGCCAAAAGTCTAATAGTATTACCTTCCTTATACGCTTTATTTGTAGCATAAGAGGTAACCATGGCAATCTCAGGCAAAGTTTCTTTTACCATTAATGTTGAGTCACTTTTTGTCCATAAACTTTTATTTCCAGCTCTATCTAGAACTGCTGCTCTAAATGTTAAACTATTACCATCAGCGAACGTACCACTATATGAAGTTGGAAAGGATTCAACTCCATATTTTGAAGCTGTACTATATGTATTTTGAACGGATAAAGTTAAAGTGGATACTAATGTTACAATGGATGCCGTATCACTTTCGACGCCTGAAATTAAGAGTCTTAAGTCAGCCCAACTAGAGCCATTATTGTTTGAACCTTGGATTACAATCTCACCTGATGTTAGAGTTGCATCTGCAGTATTTAGCTTAACCACAATATTTGCGGACGTGTTTGTACTATTCCAGTAATTATCTACAACGTTACCTCCAACAGTAACTACATCACCCATTCCTTGATCAACAGGTACAGTTGTATCAATGATTAAAGATGAAGCGCTTTTATTGTACTCAATTGAATTACCAGGTCCATCAAATACAGTAACTCTAAATTCTAAAGTTTTACCTTCATTATTTGTAATGAAATTATTCGCAGTATTAAGCTCAGATTTATTAACTGACACAACTTTTTCGGCTGCATTTTTGTCGTTAGCATCAATTGTACTACTTCCGCCAACTTTTGTCCATGTAGACACACTTGATATCTTAGCATATACGTCTATTTTACCATCAACTATACTTTGATCATCACCATCTAAAGGCACTGTTATATTGACTTCATCATTCGTTGAATTATAATATCCAGAACGTATTGTTCCTGTCGTTGCTGCAATAACTGTTCCAGTTGTTTTAAGCGCTGGCTTAACACCATCAATTTTTAAGTCTTTCTTTTTTGCTAACGACTGAGCATTACCAATAGCAGGTAAAGTTAGTGTCGCAGTATTCCCAGCAGCGTCTTGTATTGTACCATTATTCAACACTAATGAAGTCGTTCCTCTATAGTCTAAATCTGAATGGTAATTTTTCTCTACAACAGTGTAATTAAAAATTAAGTCTGCATTTCCAGAGCCAGAGCTATAACTAGCAGTTGCAGTTAATGTACCAGGATCCTGATCGGTTGCTAATGCTAAAGTTGGTGTGCCGTCTGTTACATCTACAGTAACTACTCCATCAAATGTAATTATTAACGGAACAACATCACCAATTTTAAACCAGTTTGAATCATCTTCATTGGAAGAAACTGAGCTCACAACTGGTGAAGTCTGATCAACTGCTAGTGTTGTAGAAGATGCAGTACCAACTGTTGCGTTGCCAGCAACATCATCAATCCTTGCGCTTAGTGTGACGACATCCCCGTCTTGTAAAGCTGTATTAATTGCCTCAAATTTAGCGGCAGTCAGATTTACAGTTAAATTACCTCCTAAATTAGCATTCGTGATTTGAACTGAGTCGCCAACATCTTCATAAGAACTACTTGCAATTTTTCCAATGATCTGGACATAACCATCTTTCAAAGTGGCTTCATTTGCTATAGGCACAACAACATTGACACTTGTATTGTGCTGATTCCATTTTCCAGCTTGAACTGGATCCCCAACTGTTGTAACTGCTCCAACAGTAAATGCTGCTGGATCATCTTGATCAACTATCAGTGTTGTTGATGACTCTGTCCCAACAGTTTGATTACCAGTACCGCCAGGCCCGTCAGCATAATCTTCTAAACGGCCTGTAACTTTTATTACTGCTCCTAGTGAATAACCAGTAATTCCATCCAGGTCACTTTCTGCAACAGTAACAGTTTTAGTAGATCCAAGGTCACCATTAGCTATCGTAACCGCTGAACCTACATTTGCATAAGCGTTACCACCAATTTTAGCTTGAATTTGTAATTTTCCATTTTCTAAAGAAGCATCATTTGCCACTGGAACCGTGACTTCAATTGCAGTGTTATCTTCATTGACATACCCTACAACAACTGGAGCGCCTACTGTAACAACGGTCCCTGTTGTAAATGCATCTGGAACCACTCCATCTATTCGAACAACAGATTCTCCAGGCAATGTAGTAAGATCAGGTAAAGTTAATGTTGCCGGGTTTCCAGCTTGATCACGTATATAGGTACCAGCACTAAGAGAATTAGTAGCTAAATAATCCAGTGCAGTTGAAAAATGAGTTCCTGCGACAGTATAAGTAAACGTTGCAACCTTACCTGAAGCACCGGCCATATCAACAGTTGCTTGTGCAGATCCAGGAGAATTATCAGTTTTTAATACGAGGGTGGGTGTTCCACTAACAGAAATATTTTCACTAAAATTAACAAGAATATTAACTGATTCTCCTAACTTGTAATAGCCAGCCGTACTTGTTACGCCAGTTGCGTTATTTGCGATTGTAGGAACAGTCTGATCGACAGTTAAAGTTGTACCACTGGCTGACCCGGTAGTAGAATTCTCAGATTTATCTTCAATTATAGCTTTCATAGTAATCACATCAGCATCAGCAACAGAAGAGCCTCCGCCTAACTCTTCAACATCTATATCTCCAGTTGCTTCTGCATTAGCTGTGATTGTTTTATTGGTACTTTTAGCGTCAATATTTGACGCTGCGCCAAGATTTCGCCACGTACCGTTGGATTCTGCATATAATTGGACATTTCCATCTATTAAACTGGCATCATCAGCTATAGGAACCACCACACTTATTCCCGTATTGGTTGAATTCCATTTATTGGCGACTACATTGCCGCCTGTTGCTGTGACTGAACCTACTTGAAATGCTTCCGGGGCTCCACCATCAACATAAATGGCCTGATTTTTACTTAAAGAATTCGTAGCGCCGACACCTGGCAAAGTAAGTGTAGCATTATTGCCTGCAAGATCACGAATATAAGTTCCAGTAGACAGAGAATTGGTTGCTTCATAAGCAAGATCAGCTGAATAATGTCCAGTTTGAACTGTGTAAGGAAAAACCAAAGCAGTTGTTCTATCACCGCTGCCAATATTTACCGCATAACCTGTTGAGGGATTTATAGTTAATTGTGGTGTTCCGCTATAATCAACAATCCTACTGAATGTAACTGTTAGATTAACTGCCTCACCAAGCTTATAGTCCCCATCTACACCTGTTACGCCGGTAACCGTTGGAAAACTTCCTGATGCGCTGTAATAGGTTACATTGTTATAAGAATAAGTATTTGCATTCTTTCTAGCATCCATAACCCCTATAATGACTTTATAAACAGCTCCATGAGTCAAGCTTGGGTCAGAACCAACACCACTACTTCCATATGTATACGTTGTAGCACTTGATTCACCGCTATCAAAAGTGTCTGCACCATACGTATAACCACCTAAGGATTCCGTAGAGCCTGTAGCGTGAGTGACAGTACTTCCCCCACTAATATTCTCCCATTTTATAAAACCTTTAGCAATATCTTCAGATCCAACAGTATATTTAATTTTATATAGATTGATGTACATACTAGAAGTAGAGACCGATCCACTTGATGAATAAGTCACTTCTGTGGCAGAACTTGGGTCTTTAAAACCTTTAATATTACTCAGGGTAGGACCTTCCATATCAATATTTAGATAGAAATGGTTAGCGCCACCAGCACTTATAGATTGATTTTCAATATTTATGCCCGTGTAGCCATCATCGTCATAGGTTGATCCATGCACTACATGAAAATATAGACGACCTGATGTATTTGAACTAATGGCACCGTCTATTTGAGCAGAAGAAATTGTTACAATATGTGTCTCACCACTACCTGCAGCACCTGAGTAATATTCACTAGTACCCGCATTATTACCATGTTGAGAACTCCATTGTAGTTGAAACAGAGTTGAATATTGTGCATCTGTATCATCACTAGGGCCACCTGTACCACTTTTCCATACGCCTCTTACCATCGTTGAAGTACCACCACTTTTATCAGCATCATAATGTATAGCGATACTTAACCCTCTAGTATTCGTAGTTATATAACCTGAAGGAGTGTTGCTATCTTCGTGAGAAAAAGTAACTACATCACTTTGAGAAAAGCATATAACTGTAACTATACAATAAGAAAAAATATACCTAATTAGATTCATGTTATTATCTAATATAAATTTTCAATTATTATAAACTAACGCCAAGTATTAATATGCCGTCTAACCAACTAACCGTTCCAAGTACATTATTTTTATCATCAGTAACATTAAAACTGGTATTTGAACGGATACCTAGGCGAATATCAAGCGCATCTCCTAAAGCAAATCCGTAAGAATTCTCAGCTACAAACCCAAATCCCTTACCAATTATACCGCCACCGACTCGAACTTGACCTGGACCTGCGGGAAATGAAAGGAGTCCTAACGCTTGAATACCAGAATAGACACCTCCAATAGGTTTACCGTTACTGAACTTAAAAGTTCCTACTTCCGCTCCAAGCCTAAACCGAACGCCGGCAATTTGAAGTAACATAGGGAATTCAAAAGAGGCTCTAAAATCAACTCCAGAGTTATAGTTGCTCAATCCATGATTAACAAATCCCGGAGATGCTCCTACAATATTTAATGTATATCCTAGACGATTCGCAGCTTCACCAATATCCTCCTCGGGCTCTTCGGCAAAATCCTCAGAAAAATCTTCCATATCTTCATCATCGATAAACTCATCATCAAATTCGTCATCTGAAAATTCTTCATCTCCAAATTCTTCATCATCAAATTCAAGACCTTCCATGTCATCTTCAAATTCTTCATCATCGGAAAAATCAAATTCTTCATCGAAAGATTCCTCTTCTTCATCACCCCAAAATATTTCCTCAACAGAATCATCTTCATCTTGAGCATATAAGTTAGATGATGGCGCTAGGACTAATAAAAATCCTAAAAAAATATAAAACGTTAAAAAGTTTAAAGATCCTTTATTCATAAGCATACCCAATTTTTATTGGTTAACTGCAAGACGTACGAATCTATCGTACGCATTAGTTGAAAAGTACGTTGTCCGCTATGAATTTAAGTTTCAGTCAATAAATAACGCAATATTTGGTTAAAAATAAAAAAGAAGGCTTTTTCTAGTTATTTTTTGGTATTTCTTCACCTTCTACCCATGGTGCACCTGCCTTTTCTAATCGACGACTTAGTGCATTAAGGTCTTTACTATTTTGATTCAATTGACTTTCAATTCTATCAAGATCTTGTTGTGCTAGTTTTAAATTATCACTTGCTGTTACTGTCGGCCCATAAGTTGCATATTCGATTACGCGTTGAACAACAAATAGACGACTGCCTGCTGTTGGTTTTGTTTTTTCACCAGGACCCATTTTAGAACGATTGCCACTTAAATCTTCATCCATTTTCATTAGTGAAGTTCTCAACGTATTCAATCGATTATCCAAGTCTCCAACATCTGCAGTAGATTGTGATAAGGCAGTATTCATGCTCGTAATCTTTTTCAATGAATTAGCAACGGTCATCTGTATTGCTGATGCGCGTCTAACTGTATTTTCATATTCGCGCCAAAATGATGATATATTTTGAAAATCATCTGTTGCTAATGCACCCGATCGAAGCGGAACCACATCAAAATATTGATAGTCTGATAATTGATTTATTTTCCCATCTACTTTCGAGTACATCTTAACTGAATAGCGACCTGGAGCAGCTAAAAACCCTGATCCACTAGAAGATTTAGTGCCTAATGATATGGCATTAGGAGATGGAAACCGAAGATCCCAAGAGACCCTATGGAATCCTTTTTTAGAAGGTCCACTTAATCGACGTACCGTATTGCCATCTTTATCCTGTACCTCTAATATAATTTCAGGACTTAATTCACGACGCTCAGCTTCAACTTTACCCCAACCAGGAAATCCAACGGATTTCCCTTTGTCTAGTATTGATTTTTCTTTCTTTTTTCTCTTATCAAGTTTGGATTCTAGCGTTTTACTTAAATGATAAGTGAATTCAGCGCCAAATGATGGATTCGGGGCAACATAATAACCATCACCTTGAGTTCCTTTCGGGCCATTCCATGGATCGTTGAAACCTAAATGTGATCTGGGGATATACCACCATGCTTTTCTAACGGGAAATAATGTTCCATTAGAATTCATTTGTTTATTTGAAAGCGACCGAAAAACACTGATATCATCAAAAACATAGAATCCTCTACCAAATGAGGCTCCTACAAGATCATTTTCACGTTTATGAATCGCCAAATCTCTAAAAGATATTGTGGGAACATTACCTTTCAGTTTTGTCCAATTTCTACCAGAGTCAATGGTAAAATAAATTCCATACTCAGTTGCAGCAAATAGAAGACCCTTTTTAACATGGTCTTGGACGACACGCCAAGTAAGTGTTCTATCAGGTAAGTTTGATGTAATAGATTTCCATAACTTTCCTTGATCAGTACTTTTGTATATATATGGTTGGTAATCTCCATATTTGTGATTGTCTAAAACTGCATAAACCGTATTAACATCAAAATTATCTGCTTTTAAGTCATTTACGTAAGCCGTTGAAGGTGCCCCTGGAAGCTTTTTAACCTCAATTTTACGCCAAGTTTTACCATCATTGTCGGTTATATTGATAAAACCGTCATCAGTGCCAGCATAGATCAATCCTGGTTTTATTGGAGATTCTGAAATCGCGGATATCGTGTTATAATTAGACATAGCAGAAACATCCCAAGCATTATCCCAACTCTTTTTTGATCCCATGATTGGGAGATCAAACCTGTTTTGGTTACGAGTTAAGTCTCCAGAGATTGGTTCCCAGCTATCCCCTCTATCGTCAGATTTCCAGACGCGTTGTGAACCAAAATACAATCTTGATGGTTTATGGGGACTTACAAGTATTGGCGCATCCCAATTAAATCGTTCATACACTTCGCCATCCCTGGGCTGGGGCTGAACATCTACAACTTCTCCTGTGATCATATCAATTCTAGATAATGTTCCCTGCTGTCTTTGTGCATACATAATATTTGGATTCCCTGGTTCAGTCGCAGGCTGATGCCCGTCCCAGTTTAAAACAACTCGCCAATCAGAGTTTTGAATCCCTTGCCAATTATCTGTTCTAGATGGTCCTCCTTCAGTACTATTATCTTGTGTACCTCCAAAAATATTATAGAATGGTTCACTGTCATCTAAGGCAAGATCATAAAACTGCGTAAGAGGTAAATTGGCCATAAAGCGCCATGTTTTTGTATGATCAAAGGTTTCATAAAGCCCACCGTCTGATCCTACTAAGAGATAATCCGGATCACTTTTCCTAAAGGCGATTGCATGGTTATCTCCATGTTTGTTTTTCTCATTCATTTGATAGAATGTTTTTCCACCATCATTCGATATTTGCATGTTAGAATCCATCAGATAAAGTCGATCAAA
>Ga0207992_1000911_pt1 | contig 14059 bp, 8 predicted proteins | sample ETN02SmetaG_FD_185788 | JGI IMG/M metagenome (GOLD analysis project Ga0207992, IMG submission 185788) | Marine microbial and viral communities from oxygen minimum zone, Eastern Pacific Ocean - ETNP2014F10-02SV255 (SPAdes) (version 2) | ecosystem: Environmental > Aquatic > Marine > Oceanic ...
TTCATTTTGTAAATTCTACGCATACCTAAGGGGGTAAGTGCAACTGCCATCCCTACAACTATTCCTCCAATGGTTATAATTTGTGAAAGTGTTGGTTCAATTGTGAAATAAAACGCCCATTGAACCATAGAATCAATCATCATTGTAGCCATAAATACTGACGCTAAACATGCAATTACTCCGCCAATTATTCCAATAAATAAATGCTCACCAAGAAGCATGACTCCTAATTTATTCATTGGCGCACCCAAGACCCTTAATGTTGATAATTCAAAATCTCTTTCAGCAATATTCATCACTAAAGTATTGAATAATACAGCAAAAGCAATCAATAATCCTAAACCATTCATGGCATACATGATTCCTTGTTGTTGTTCCATTAGTGTATCCATAGATTTCTGCATATCCTCTGTTGTACTAATTCCAATAGATAAATCTTCTAAATCTGAACTTATTACAACTTCTTCAGAAAAACTAAGCAATACAGACGTCGCATTCATATTAACAATTTGAGATAAGTCTGCTCTATGGAAATAAATAGTTCGTTGCATTTCGCCTTTTGTGATTCCAGAAATTTCTACATTAAGAGGGGTTGAAGCCAACATTATAATTTCTTGATCGCCAATTTGCCAATCTAAAAATTTACTTGTTCCTTCATCAATTAAAACTTGAATTGTTGTAGAATTAATTATTGGTAGTTCACCATCTTTCAGATTTACTCCCATCATACTTAATTGAGATTCCTTAGTTTCAATTTTATCTAATCCATAAATCAAAAATTGTCTATTATCTCCTTCAGGGGTTCCTGGATATTGAAGTAGCAATTCATAATTTACACCATTATCTTGTGCCCAATTAACAACATCTCCTTCTCCATTAATAGGTATGTAAACTTGAGCATCATAATCATTATTAGCTCCAAAAATATCTTCCATCGAACCCATCATCATGAGCATTGTTCCAAATAAAACCATAGATAATCCTAGAGCAAAAAAGGTAAACGCCAAGCGAATTGGTTTTCGAATACTTGAACGTATAGTAAGCCCTATTGTTGCTGGCAACTTTGCAGTTAATTTCTGAATTGTTCTGGATGATATTCTGACTTCATTTTGGCCTCGGAATACTTCTAATGGTTGCAATCTTGAAGCTTGCCAAGCAGGCCTTATTCCTGAAATAAATACTATTACCATAGCGATCATTACATTCTCACTAATTATTGATTTTGAGGCGGTGTCAAGTACAATTGGAATTCCTATTATTTCAGAATAAAAACCTAACATCCCAGGGCCACCTACATACCAACCTAATAATGCTCCAATTAGAGAACCAACACTACCAATCACTAATGGAGCAATTACATAACCTTGCATTATTGAAGTTCTAGGGACTCCTAATGTTCTTAAAACTGCTATTTCTTTTGCTTGCGATTGAATTAATCTCTGTAAACTAAGAAAAATTGTAACTCCTGCAATCACTGCAATCATTCCAGTAACATAAGGATACATCATTTGGGCACCCTCAACATCCGCTCTTAAGAATTCAACAGAATCCTGTCCTGAACGATCATGAACCACAACTGAAATTCCATCTTGAAGACTAAAACTAACGGTTAGGTTCTCAATTAACGATTCTAATTCTGGCCCTTCGTTTTCTGGTGTAGACTGAAGATTAAAATCCGGAGAACCTTTGACATCAATCAAAAGAGTATTTGATGCGCCTGCAGATGCATTTGCCAATTTTTCTAAACCTTCATCAGTCAAATAACCAGTTGCAAATGTACCAATATCTGCAGGCAATATTGAACCTTGTTCTGCAAAGTAAAAATGATTAGAATGAAGTCCAATCCCAACAACAGTATAATCCATTTTACCAAATCCAGATCCAATTGAAACTACATCATTTAGTTTAATTTCAAGTCCTTTTGCGACATGATAATCAATCACAATTTCATCTACAGTCTCAGCGATTCTACCAGAACAACATTCGTGTTCTGGAAACCAGACTCGATCAATATTTCCTTCATCTATTCCATGCCAAATTGCCGACATACCTTTATTTTCATGATACATAAGCCCTGATAAAATTAATCTTGATTCACAAGATTCTAATTCCAAAATACCACTAGACCATTCTTCTTCAACTAATTGACATAAATTTTCAGAAGTTGTTTGATTCCAAGTGCCTCCAGGATTCTTAATCCAAATATCTGGAAGATTAACGCCATCTTCATCATCCAAATATGTATCTTCATACATATCTGTTACAACATTTGCATACATTCCAAAAGATATTCCAGCAAAAACCCCAATAGTCACCATCATTGTTACTGCAAAAAGCCTTAATTTGGTTCTCCAAAGACTTCGCATCAATCTTTTGGTTAAGAGTAGTGACATCTAAAAAACCTCATTAAGATACTTTTTCATCAGAAATTATTTTCCCGCTATCTATTCTTATCACTCTGGTTGCAAATTGTATCAAAGATTCATCATGAGTTACAAAAATGGCTGTTATCTTTTCTGATTCACAGGCACTAACTAAAGTTTGCATTACCTTAGTGGATGTTTCGGTGTCTAAATTCCCAGTAAGTTCGTCTCCAAGTAATAATCTAGGCTTTTTTGCTATGCTTCTTGCGATTGCAACACGTTGTTGTTGTCCTCCACTTATTTCGGCAGGAAAACGATTCGTCTCTGCTTCTAAACCAACTAATTTTAGTAAATTTAAAGCCCTTTTTTGATCTTTTTCTCCAGCTAATTCTTGAATTAACAAAATATTTTCAAGTACTGTTAAATCCTGAAGTAAATTAAAAAATTGGAAAACATAACCAATGTTTTCCCTTCTAAATGTAGTCATTTGTTCTGATTTATCTCTTGGAACTTCATTACCTGCAAAAACATACTCACCATTAGTTGGAACATCTAATGCGGAAATGCAATTCAACAATGTTGTTTTTCCTGAACCAGATGGGCCAAGTAAGATTACACGTTCTCCTTCTTCAATAGTTAAATCAATTCCATCTAATGCCTTTACTGTTTCAGAAGCCATTTCATAATGTCTTTTCAAATTCTTTAATTCTATTAAACTCATTTGAATCTATTCCTCCTCAGTTCTATCTGTCTCATTTTCAATTAATATTTTACTTCCAAAAAAGAAGCTTGCTGCACTAATCAATACCAATACAGGTAATATAAAATCAAAAGGCGTATCAAAATTTGTCCACCAAGTTACAATATTTTGATTCGTATATATTTGGCTCTTAATTTGATCCGCTTGTTCATCATCTAATTCCGGATGAATTTCAATCATAAAAACGGGTTGAAGTTCATCAACACTTGTTGGCCCGTCCTTTGCGGGATCATTCAGTGCGGCAACATCAAGATAAAATGTACTTGTCACATCTCCTTTGATTATGTAACCTGTTTTTGGCTCAGCATAAAGATCTGCAGTTGCACCAAAATACAATGGAATTGAGCCAGGTAATGCATCTAGAAGTGTTTTAGAATTGAGGAGTTTTGCTTGAATTAATCTTTCACTAGCATTGGTTTCTATTGAATAATGTATAGTTTCAATTCCTTTAACAGTTGAAGAACCAACACAAGGAATATTTGGTACAATAAATCCAGCTAAATCATATTTAACAAAATTATTTTCTTCACAGTTAATATTAGTTCCATCTACCCAGCCTCCACTTGCATGCCTTAATCCATTAGGTTCCCATTCAACTAACCCATATGTGCCTTGATACATCTCTTCGGAATGCCAGCCTAATTCAGATAAATTATTTTGAGTCATTAATTTGTCCAATTTAGTAAGGTCTTGTTCACCTGTATTTCTTACCATCCAAGTTGGTGGGTTTTCAGGGGCTTCTACTCCAAGTGAAACTAATTCTGGAGTCAAATATAAACTAGCATTTGCGTCAAGTGAAAACCAACCCGTTGAATAATTATCAGAAGAACCTGAAAGTGTAAGTGCAGTAGCAGGATCGTGCCAACCAAAAAGCCATTCATTGATTGATAATGTATTCCAACGTTCTGCACCAATTCCTTCTAGATAACGGGGTACAAGGTCATTATACACAACATCCATGGTTAAATGTTCTAAAGCATATGCTTGATTGGCATTAACTCCATATCCTTGTCCAAATCCAATCCATTTTGAAAATTCTAATCCCCCTGGCCCATATCCACTACCAATTCGAGGAGGGGTTACTCCTGAAAGTGACATGTATACTATTCCAGTTGCTCCTTCAGTTGTTGTCAATGCATCTAATATTTCTCCACCTAATGTATTCCCTGTATTGATGTCTGTATCAAGACTCAATAAACCTCCATTATTCAATCCAAATAATGGAAGAGTGCCATCTAGTGGGTCGACCCCTCCAAAAGACATGTTTGCATAATCTGATGCTGTAATATTTTCAGTAGCATTTTCAGGGTAAGGATTCCCCTCATCATCTACTAAATTCTCTCCTGAAACTTCATATGTTGATGCACCACTAAGCCAATTATTTACCCATTCCGTCAAGAAATCCATCCCTGTAGAATTAATGATTCCATACTCAGACATTGCTTCATCCTTGTTTGAATTGGCTGCATCTGCAAATGCATTTACTCCAAAATAAATTGGTTCTGAACCCTCTGCAAGGATTCCAGTGGGATTAGATGTTCCCTCTCCCCCGTTTAAAAAATTATTAAAATCATCATTAGTTGCAAACCAATCAGGTATATCTGGATTATTAGACTCTTCTTCTAACATTTTCATAGCAAACCGTGATTCCATTGATTCTCTAATAATTTCAAATGCCATAGGTAAAGTAGCAACCCTCAAAGTAGCATATGGGACATTTAAATTGGATAATTGTTCTCTTGGATCTTCACCCGGCCCATTTCCTTCACAATCAACATCAAAACAACTTTCATAACTAGAAGATTCTGTATATTCATAATTTGCTGCCGTTGTATTGTGATTAACAAAAACCCGTTCAGTTGTTACTTTGTATGTATAAGGCCCCTTTAATTCAAAAACAGGAGTTTTTCCCCATCCATCTGGGAATTCATTTAATTCATCTGCATTTGTCACATCGTATGCATAATAATCTCGATAACTTACTGAATTTAACCATCCCTCATCTTCCCAAGTATTTTCTGCAGTTCTAACACTTGATGAATCAATAGTTCCCTGTACTAAAAGAGTAGCCACTACCGACAATGGTACAGCAAGTACAAGCATTACTATTCCAACCACAAGCAATCCGTTCCCCATATTTTTAGGAGTCATTAGGCATTCCTACCATAATTAGGAGATAAACGTTGACTTTTTAGTTCTCAATAAAGCGGTGCATACATAATTAAGATTGATTTACGTCTGTATAATGGGAAAAGAGAAACGTTTGGAAAAGTTATTACCAAATGGAAAAGCAATGTTCATACCAATAGATCATGCAATGTCTTCTTTCCCTGAAAAAGGGTTAGGGAATTTATCTCAACTATTACCTCAACTTTCATCTGCAAATGCAATTATTGCACATAAGGGTGTAATTAGCCATTATAATAATCAAAATAATTTCATCATGCACCTAAGTGCTTCAACTATCCATGGAGGAAGAAATTCAGATAACAAAATAGTAATTGGTTCAGTAATCGAAGCAAAAAAACGTGGTGCGATTGGAGTTAGTGCACAAATTAATTTGGGTTCTGAATTTGAATTGGAAATGATTGAAAGGATGGGAGAAATTTCAAGGCAAGCATTTGAACACGGTATGCCCTTACTTGGAATGGTTTATCCTAGAGGACCTAATCTAAAAATTGATGAAAATGATACTACTAAAGGTGTTAGTCATGCAGTAAGACTTGCATTTGAATTAGGTTGTGATATGGTTAAAGTCCCTTGGACTGGAGATAAAGATTCATTTTCATTGGTGTGTAAATCCGCTCCAATTCCTGTTTTAATTGCAGGCGGAGAACATAAAGGCAGTTTTGAAGACTTACTGAAACTCATTGAAGATGCTATGGATTCGGGTGCAAAAGGTGTTTGCATGGGAAGACAAGTTTTTGCAGCAGAAAATATTACTGAACGTTGTGAAAAAATAGCACAACTTATTCATCAAAAATGAAATTGAGTGATACAATGGAAATTTGGTTAAATTGTACAGATATTATCCCTGAACATATTTCAAAAGACGTAGATAAAATATTAACAAAAAAATCAAATAATTTGGAAATTCCAAATATAATCATTAATGATGATTTGAAATTGGAACAAAATGGAAAATCTATTGGTGTAATGGTAAATATTTCTAACGATATTGAACAAAAAGAGGCTTTATCACTTATTGGAAGCGTAAATTGGATATTAATTAAATGTGAGAATTGGAAAATGATTCCTTGTGAAAATTTGATTGCCGCAGCAGAATCATCTGGAACAAAATTAGCTGCTATAGTTGAAAAAGAGTTAGAAGTTTCTGCAATTGCATTTGCACTAGAAGTTGGTGTAGATGCATTAGTTGTAAATGAAGACTTGTTGAATGCCGCAAAGATTGCAAAATCACAACGATTAGAACATAAAGAAGACTATAGAGTAAAGGAGGCTGATGTTTCATCTATTAATCTTCAATTTGGGAGAATAAAAGAAATTGAAAGTCAAGGTATTGGTGATCGTATATGTATAGATACAACTAGTTTTCTTGAAAATGGAGAAGGTATGTTATGTGGTTCATTTGCAAAAAGTCTTGCGCTAATACATGCAGAAACTTTGGAATCCGAATTTGTTCCAACAAGACCATTTAGAGTAAATGCTGGAAGTATTCATTCTTACATTCTGATGGGAAATTTGTCTACTTGTTACATGAGTGAACTTAAATCTGGAGATGAGGTATTAATTGTCAATCAAAAGGGTGATTCTAGAATTGCAACAATTGGTAGAATAAAACTTGAAAAGAGGCCATTAATAAAAATTAAATGGGTCACAAATGAAGATTTTGAAGGTGATTTAATATTGCAACAAGCTGAAACTGTTAGATTAATAAATAATAATTTTGAATCTGTTTCAATAACTGAAATCAAGGAAAACATGGAAATTTTAATTCATAATTCTATTCAAAGTAGACATATTGGTGCCCCAATAAGCGCTTTTAGCCAAGAATATTGAAGTGTTGCCTCGTCATCGGATGTTCGGGTGAAATAACTTGGGAGTTCTAGGTGTTGGAGAGGCTCATGGCGCTTGTAGCCTTTTACATGCAGCCGGAATTGGATATGGAGCCAGTCTACCAATCGCATTAAGTACAAAAGTAGCCTTACGAGATAACCCTCCTAAAAATAGCCCGAAAGACCCAGATAATTTACTTGAAAATATACTAAAAGTATGGAATGAAGCAGGCCACAAAATGCCTGAAAATAAGGAGTTATATTGGGCTGTGAAAAGTGATATCCCTCCAAGACAAGGTTTGAAATCTTCATCATCTGTAGCTATTGCGGCATTAAGAGCATTATGTAATGCTACAGAAACAGAATTAGAAAACTCAGAACTAGTTGATTTAGCATCAAATGCACATTTTGAATCCGAAATAACAATCACTGGATCTAAAGATGATAATTGGGCTGTTTGTGAAGGTGGTTGGAAGATTATCGATCCAAGTTTACCTGCGAGTGAAGGTGTTTTATTCCGGGGAGAAGGTCCTTCACCTGATGAATGGGACATAATCATTGTACTACGTGAAGAGCGGACTTCTTTACCTGAACCTGAAGATTTTTCATACCATCAACAAGCCTTTGCAAAAGCACTAGATGCATTACAAAGTGGAAATCCAATAATGGCTATGACGTGGAATGGTAGAGCGATGTGTGGTGTATTAAAGGATAATACGAATAAAAGATTAACTAATGATGCTGTAGTAAATGGTGGAAGAGGATCTGGAATTTCTGGTTCTGGGAATTCAATTATTATTTTTTCTCCTTCAGCAAGTAAACCAACACTACAAAGAATTTTAAAATGGTATGAATCAAAAGGTTTCGAATTAATAATAACTAAGCCTATTATGGCTGAAAAAGAAGAAGAATCTGATGAAGATTCTTGATAATTCAAGAGGGTTTAGTATGGAAATGACTCTAGGTAAGCGTTTACGCGTTACAATATTCGGTGAAAGTCATGGGAAAGGTGTTGGTGCTTTAGTACAAGGAATCCCTGCTGGAATAATTGTTAATGAAGCGATAATTGCTCAAAGATTAGCAGAACGTAAACCAGGAAGAGAGCTTGCATCTGCAAGAAAGGAACCTGATATCTGTGAGATTAAATCAGGCATTTACAATTCAAAAACTACTGGTTACCCAGTATTATTATGGATTAATAATCAAGATGCAAAGAGTAAAGATTATTCGTTTTTACCGGAAATCCCTAGGCCTGGACATGCAGATCTTCCATCACATATCAGAAGTGAAGGTAATGCAGACTTAAGAGGAGGCGGTAGCCATAGCGGTCGTTTGACAGCACCATTGGTTGCTTCTGCAGGTTTAATCAACAACTTAAGAATTGATTTAGGATTTGAAGTTTTTACTCAAGTCTGCACAATTGGAAATATTAATGCAAAACCAATTTCCACAACTGAAAATATTCCCTTACAAACAAATGCAATGAAAATTACTACTTGTAAAGATGAAAATGCTGCTGAAAAAATGTATGATTTAATTAAATCAACCTCTGAAATTGGAGATAGTATTGGTAGTAGTGTTGAAGTTGCAATTTGTGGCCTACCTATTGGAATAGGAGAACCATGGTTTGATGGTTTGGAACCAGCATTATCAAGAGCATTAATGGCAATTCCTGCAGCAAGGGCAATTGAATTTGGAGAAGGTATTGCTGCAGTAAAAATGCATGGAAGTGAACATAACGACGCTTGGGAAAATAACACGGGCAATCCTGAATTATCATTAGATGCCGATGGGGCATTGGGCGGTTTTTCTACAGGTGCACCATTAAGAATAAAAGTTCATTTCAAACCGCCAAGCAGTATATCAAAAACACAAACTACTTTGAATATAAATTCTGGAATTCAAGAAGAACTTGTAATCGAAGGAAGACATGATCCTGTTATCGGGCCAAGGGCATCTCCAGTAGTACAATCAGTATGTGAATTAGTAATTGCAGATTTAATTCTAAGAAAATAGTCAATGTTGAAATTTAGAGGCGATTGACTATTGAAGTAGGGCCCTTAGCCATAGGTGAGGATTAGCATGCGAGAGCAGATGACAAGTTTTGATATTCATCGAATGGTGAGTGAATTACAATTCTTAATTAATGCTCGTTGTAAAAAAACATATCAACCACATCATGAACAAGTTGTTTTACGTTTAAAACCTAAAGATTTACCACAAAAAGATCTAGTGATTATTCGTGGACAGAGACTATACATTTCATCTAGAGATCGCCCTATGCCAAATCAACCAGCACCATTTGCTATGTTACTTAGAAAGCATTTAGCAAATGCTAGAATTGAAGAAATATCTCAAATTGGATTCGATAGAGTAATTAAATTTGTTTTTGATGCTAAAATGGGAAGAAGAGAGTTAATTATTGAATGTTTTAGAAATGGAAATTTGATATTGTTAGATGAAAATGGGATTATAATCAAACCACTAACACATTCAAAAATCAGGGGTAGGATTATCAAAAAAGGTGTTCCCTATGAATCACCTAAAGGATCAATAAATCCAACTACTTTAACAAAGGAAGAGTTCCAAAAAATATTATCTTCTAGTGATGTGGAATTAGTAAAAGCTCTCGCTATAAACATAAATCTTGGAGGGCAGCAAGCAGAATTATTATGTGAAAAAGCAGGCATTGATGGGAAAAAGTTAGCAAAGGAAATATCAACTAATATTGAATCCGAAAATATATTTAATGAATTGAATAATCTTCTAGAAAACCTAATAAAAAATACAGGAGGATATTTATTATTAAATTCAGATGAGATTACTAAAACAAAAGCAGAGATTGATAATGCTGAGGATTTAGCTTCACGTGATGATTTGTTTTCAGAACTAACTTTTGAATCTAATCCGATGAAAACTACTGAAAAAGAGAATGTTTTACAAATTCATTTTGAAAACTACAATGATGCAATTGATACTTGGTTTGGAAGGCATGATTCAGGAGCAACCGCAAGAAGAATTCACGAGAAAATGATTTCCGAACAACCGAAAGGATTGGATTCCGAATCTGATAAATTATCTAGGCGATTAATTAGTCAACAAAAATCATTAGGAAAATTCGACAAGGAAATTGATGAAAATAGAAAGAAAGGTTTGGCAATTCAAGAAAAATCTGAACAAATAGATTATTTGATAACACAAGTAAATCAAATGATAGTTGAAACGGGGTGGTTGGCCTTCTCAAAAACCGCTCTAGAACTTGAATATATTTCAAAAATAGATGCTAAAGAAAAGAAGATTTTCCTTAAATTACCTGATGATGGAGGGACTGTGTGGATAAATATTGAAATTTCTGCTCAATTAAATGCGCAAACTTACTTTGCAAAAGCAAAGAAGTTAAAAGACAAGTCCGAAGGAGCAAGAGATGCATTAATTGAAACTGAAAAATTATTAAAAAAGGCAACTAAAAGTGAATTGAAAAGAAAAGAAAGTGATCATGTTACTACAATTAAAAGAGCGAAAAGGTTCTGGTTTGAAAGGCATAGATGGACAATAATTGATGGAATGAATCTTTTTGTTGGGGGCAGAGATGCAAAATCAAATGATGCATTAATTAAGAAGCATATGCGGAATGAAGATTTGTACTTCCATGCTGATTTACATGGTGCGGCTTCATGTGTTTCAAAATTAAAAATAGGATTTGAAGTAGATAAGAATCCACCTCCCTATTTACCTAAAGGTGTCAAATCTTTTCGAATTTGTGACTCAATGGAACATTCTGAATTCAGTGATATTGCGATAAATCAAGCAGCAAATATGGCACTTATCTGGTCACGTGGTTGGAATGGTGGAGGTGGTGCTGGGACATCATTCTGGGTTAAACCAGGTCAAGTTTCAAAAACCGCGGAATCGGGAGAATTTGTAGCAAAAGGTGCTTTTATTGTTAGAGGGAATCGAAACTGGATAAAAGATCTAGAAATGAAAATGGCAATTGGGTTAATCTGTATTAATGGCATCCCTCTACTTCTTGGAGGAACAAGTGAAATCGTAAGTTCATTATGCACACGTTGGGCTGAAATACAACCAAGTATGCAAAAAAAGGAAGTTTTGGCCAACCTTATTTCTAAAAATACGGGACTTGTTACTGATGATATTTTACCTATACTCCCAGGTTCATGTGAAATTAAAGAAAATTTTGGATTGATTTCTTAATAACAATTATGTTTTTTGCCAATCAGTTCCATTCCACCATAATGTACTGCCATCACTCATTGACCTCCATGTATTTCCTTTTTCATCAGTCCATTGATTCACAACTGTAGATTCTATTATTGGTTCATGGCTAACCTCATCTTGTAATTCATGTGAAGTAATCTGATTTGTAATTTCCAATGGTATTTCCTTTCTATTAAAAATAATAAATAGAATTATTCCTCCTAAGAGCATTACCAACATAATTCCGATAATCTTGCCTCTAACTTTTTTGTTTTCCTCGGCTTTTTGTTCAACAGCTGATTCAATAATTTCTTCTTTATTATCTCCAATTCCATCGCCATCTGAATCTAACCATTCTGTGGAATCATTAGGGAATAAATCACTATTATCTCCAATTCCATCTCCATCTGTATCATTCCATTCATTTTCATCATTAGGAAATATATCTTGATTGTCTCCATAAGTATCATTATCACTATCTATCCATTCATTTGGATCATTTGGATATAAGTCTACATTATCTCCATAAGTATCATTATCACTATCTATCCATTCATTTGGATCATTTGGAAACATATCTATGGCATCTGAAAAGCCATCCTCATCAAAATCTACACATCCTTTAGGAGATTCTGATGTGCCAAAAATATTAGGGCACGCGTCTGAGTTATCTCCGATTCCATCTCCGTCTGTATCATTCCATTCTGAAGAATCATTTGCAAATGCATCATTAGAATCACTTACTCCATCACTATCAAAATCTGGACACCCTAATCCCGCTGTAAGATCCAATCCAAATTCATTCGGACACAAATCAGAATTATCACCAATCCCATCTTGATCTGAATCTTTCCATTCTGATGAATTATAGGGGAATGGGTCCATGTCATCATTTACTCCATCTCCATCTGTATCATTATCTTCATCATCTTGGCAACCATCATTATCTAAATCATATATGTGAGGCCCAATAACCCCAAATGGGCAATTGTCTTCAGTATCTGGAATTAAATCGTTATCATCATCTAAATCCTCATCATTAGAACAGCCATCTCCATCATAATCAAATGGAGATGGACTAAATGGACACGGGTCAATTAAATCATTTAATCCATCATTGTCTGAGTCTCTTTGCTCAGCAGAACAGCCATTCTCATCTACTACAGCACTTGCATTAGTGTTAGGGCATAAATCAAATTCATTTTTTACTAAATCATTATCATCATCTCTTTGTGACCAAGAGCAACCATTAACATCTACTGTGTTTAAATCTTCAGTCCAGGAACAATCATCATCCAAATCTTTAATTCCATCTCCATCTGTATCTGGAATTCCAATAGTTTCAATTACATAATGTGAAATGAATTGGTGCATTATTCTTGTAGGATGTGCTTTGTCAAAAAATAAATATTCATCTACATTAGAAACAAGCGCAGAAGAACTATCACAAATAGGCAAAAATATTGAAACTATTATTCCCGCAGAATCTGAACATGCAGCATCTTCAATGTTACTAAATCCTAATGCTTCTTTGTTTGAAACTACATCATTAAATGCTGACCATGCATCAATATGATGAATAGTTATTCCTAATTCTATTGATAAGTCTGTAATTAAATTTGTTAATTTCAAATTATATGAAATTATTTCGGAACCTAGTTCATTTTGTTGATTTTGAGTTCTGCTTAACCCTTCAGGTGTTTTTTCCAAAGGAGGAATATTTGGTATAATAAATTCCATTGCACCAGCAGTTGCTAATTCACGAATATGAGATTCAATATTTGTAATAATAGTATCTGAATTAGCAGTCCCATACAAGAAATCATTGCCTCCAGCCCAAAGTGATACAACATTATCAGAAGGTATATTTGCTTGGACATCGGCTAAATAATTGTTAATTTGTGTACCTGTATTTGGTAAAACAAAATAGGAATACCCTTGTCCTGTTTGTGACCCACCAAATGCTCTATTATCTCCTGCATCTGTACCTGAACCAATACTTGTAGATACACCATATCTTTCAGAAATATGATCTATCCACACTTCTCCATTTGAAAATCTATCTTGCCAATAAGGAGGCACATCGGGAACATTCAATATTGATTCTTTTGCGTTCCCCATATCACTTAATGAATCTCCAAAAACTAATAAATTTGGAATTTGGTTTAATATTGAATTTTTAAATACTGTAAAAGACTCTTCTTTTTCACCATAACTTATTCCTGATGCATCAGTGATTTCTACAAAAAAGTTATAAAAACGCGCATTATTGTAGAATTTTTCAATTATTACTACAAAATTAGTTACTGTTGATGATGCTTGAAATTCATACGAACCATCTAGAATTACTATATCATGTTCATCCGTTAATGACCAGTTTCCATAGAGTAATACACCCGTTGGCAAATCATTTGCAGAGACAGAAATTGGTATTGTTTGATTAGATAACCAATCATACTTAGGAATCAAAATTGATAGTTCAGAATTTTTACTTTGAATTGCATTCACTGGAGAACATATTTGCGCTAAAAGAACAATAGTCACAAATATAGTCAGTTTTCGCATAATCTGTCTGAAAATTTACTTTCTTAATTAACCTTGCAATTATGTTTTTTGCCAATCAGTACCATTCCACCACAAAGTACTGCCATCACTCATTGATCTCCAAGTATGTCCTGCTTGGTCAGTCCATTGATTAACAACAG
>Ga0207992_1000918_pt1 | contig 14036 bp, 29 predicted proteins | sample ETN02SmetaG_FD_185788 | JGI IMG/M metagenome (GOLD analysis project Ga0207992, IMG submission 185788) | Marine microbial and viral communities from oxygen minimum zone, Eastern Pacific Ocean - ETNP2014F10-02SV255 (SPAdes) (version 2) | ecosystem: Environmental > Aquatic > Marine > Oceanic ...
GAGTAATAAAAATAACCGGGAGTAGAATTAAACTCCCGGTTTTTTTTGAGGAAAAATGGTAAAACAAGAACAGCAGATAAGAATAAAACTAAAAGCATACGACAATTATGTTGTAGATGAATCTGCGCGTAAAATTGCTGAAACTGTATTGAAAACTCAAGCTAAAGTTAAAGGTCCTATACCGTTACCAACCCAGATTCATAGATATTGTGTAATTAGATCACCTCATGTAGATAAGAAATCAAGAGAACATTTTGAGATGAGAATTCATAAAAGACTTATTGATATTGTTGAGCCAACTCCAAAAACAGTAGATTCTTTAATGAGGTTAGATTTACCAGCAGGTGTAGAAGTGGAAATTAAGTTATGAAAACTTTAATTGCAAAAAAAGTAGGTATGACTCAGATTTTTGATGAGAATTCTTCTGCTTTGGGAGTAACAGTACTTGATGTTTCAGATTGTAGAATTGTTCAAGTAAAATCTCAAGATAAAGATGGCTATGATGCTGCACAATTAACTATAGGTAAATCTAAAAATGTTAATAAACCAATAACTGAACATTATAAAAAATACAATGTTGAACCAGGTCAAGGTTTATATGAGGTTCCTATAGATCCTGAATCAGGCCTTGAATCAGGAATGCAAATAAATGTAATTGATTTTTTTGAAGTAGGTCAAAAAGTAGATATTACTGGTTATTCAAAAGGACATGGATTTACTGGAGTTATGAAAAGATATAATTTTAAAGGACAAAAAGCAAGCCATGGAGTACATAGAGTTCACAGAGCAGGTGGTTCTATAGGTAATGCATCTTATCCGGGCCATGTATTTAAAGGCCAGAAGATGGCAGGGAGGATGGGAAATGAGAAAAAGACCATTCAATCAGTTACTGTAGTTGGGATAAATGAAGAGAAAAATTATCTATTAGTCAATGGTTCTGTTCCTGGAAAAAAAGGAAATATAGTTCAGATTAAATCAGCTATAAAACTTCCATCTAATGATGAAAACAGTATAACTTCAGGAAAAATTATAGAGAGATCTCAAGCCAAAACATCAACCTTGGAAGAAGAGTAAATTATGAGTGTTAAATTATCTACATATATTACAAAAGAAAATAAAATTTCAAAAAAGCAATACCCAATCAGTGTTACTGATGAAATTAATATAGGTTTATTACATCAAGTTGTTACTTCAAATAGAACAAATCATAGGAATAACACAGCATCAGTGAAAACAAGAGCTCAAGTTTCAGGAACAGGAGCAAAGCCATGGGCTCAAAAAGGAACAGGTAGAGCACGACAAGGCTCCCTAAGGTCACCCCAATTTGTAGGTGGAGGAGTTGCTCATGGACCAGGTGGTAGAGTGTACAAAGATAGAACTCCAAAAAAAATGAAAAGAAAATCTTTAAATATGGCTTTATCTCAAAGAATTACTGAGGATGCCGTTTTTGTAATTGATGCTAGTGATATGGATAAACCTTCATCTAAACTAGCTTCTTCAATTCTTGGGGAGTTTGATATTGATAAATCATTCACTTTTATTTATGGAGAGAATGATGATGTTCTTTTGAAATCATTTAGAAATCTAGAAAAATCAAATATAGTATCTTATTTAAAACTTTCAACTTATGATGTTATATCTACTGATTTTATAATTTTTTCTCAAAGTGCAATTAATTTAATATCAGAGGATAAAGAATGAAATATTTAGAAGACGTTTTAATTGCACCACTCATTTCAGAAAAATCTTATGATAGAATTGCTGATTCAAATTCATATACTTTTTTTGTACACTCAAATTCAAATAAACCAGAAATTAAAAGAGCAGTACAGGAATTGTTTGATGTAGAGGTACTTTCAGTTAATACAATGTATAGAAAAGGTAAGAAGAAAAGATTTGGATATGTATATGGCCAACAAAGTACAAGGAAAATAGCAATAGTAACTCTTCAAGAGGGTCAAACTATAGAAGCTTTTGGAGTTTAAATATGGGATCAAAGAAAATTAGACCAGTTACCCCAGGAATGAGAGGACAAGTTTCTGGTGATTTTAAGGAAATTACTAAATCAAAACCAGAAAGGTCACTTCTTGATTCAAAGAAGTCTACAGGTGGAAGAAACAATAAAGGTCGTATAACTTCTAGGCATAGAGGTGGAGGCCATAAGCAAAAATATAGAATAATTGATTTTAAGAGAGTGAAGGATGGAATACCAGCTAAGGTTGCAGCTATAGAATATGATCCAAATAGAAATGCAAGAATAGCATTACTTTATTATGTCGATGGTGAAAAATCTTATATAGTTGCACCTGACGGATTGTCAGTTGATGACTTTATTGAATCTGGGCCTAAATCTGATATTAAAGATGGAAATTGTTTACCCTTAAGAAATATTCCTGCAGGAACTTTTGTACATGGGGTTGAGCTTCGTCCAGGTGGTGGTGCAAAAATGGCAAGATCAGCTGGTTCATCAGTTCAATTAATGAGTAAAGAAGGAGGACTTGCATTATTAAGACTACCTTCTGGTGAAATGAGAACAGTTCCAATGGATTGTCGTGCAACTATAGGTACTGTTGGAAACGCTGAAGCAGAGCTCACAAAATTAGGAAAAGCTGGAAGGAAACGTTGGAAAGGCGTAAGACCACAGACAAGGGGTGTAGCAATGAACCCAGTTGATCATCCGCTAGGCGGGGGAGAAGGAAAATCATCTGGAGGTAGAACACCGGTTAGTCCATGGGGAAAGCCAGAAAAGAAAACCAGGAAAAAGAAAAAATATAGTAATAAATCAATTGTTAGAGGAAGATCACAGAAAGGTAGAGGCTAAATTATGTCTAGAAGTCTAAGAAAAGGACCTTTTGTTGATAATCATCTTTTAACTAAAGTTGAGAATGCACAAAATAGTGGAGATAAAACAGTAATTAAAACTTGGAGTAGACGTTCTACTGTTGTTCCTGAAATGGTCGGATTAACTTTAGCAATTCATAATGGAAGGCAACATTTACCAGTATTTATAACAGAAGCAATGGTAGGTCATAAGTTAGGGGAGTTTGCACCTACAAGAACATTTAGAGGACACCCGGGACAGACAGCATAATGGAAAATAAAGTAGTTAAAGCAAAAAGTAAATATGTTAGACAGTCACCTTATAAGGTTAGATTGGTTTTAAATTTGATAAGAGGGTTAGAGGTAAATGAGGCTTTGAATGTTTTAACGTACACCAAAAGAAAAGCTGCTGATGAAATAAAACAAGTTTTAGAAAGCGCAATTGCAAATGCAGAAACTAACTTAGGGATAAATTCTTCAAATCTTTTTATATCAAAAGCTATTGCTGATGAAGGGCCAACTTTAAAAAGATTTAGACCAAGAGCAAGAGGAAGAGCTGGAAGAATAAATAAAAGGACCTCCCATCTAACAATCGAATTAGAAAGTGTAGGAGAATAATGGGTCAGAAAACACATCCTTACGCATTCAGAATAGGCATAGTTAATGATTGGAAGTCAAGATGGTTTAGTAATAAAGATTACACAAAGTTAGTTAATCAAGATTACAGGATAAGAGAATTTCTTAAATCTCAGCTAATAAAAGGGGCTGTTTCAAGAATTGATATAGAAAGAACAAGAGATAAAGTACAAGTAGATATTCATACAGCAAGACCAGGTGTTGTCATTGGAAGAAAAGGGACAGAGGCAGATAGATTAAGAAAAGGGTTGGAAGAGCTTTCTAGTCAACCAGTTAAATTAAATATTATAGAAGTAAGAGAAGCAGAGTTAGATGCTCAATTATTAGCTCGTGCTATTGCTGACCAACTTGAAAGTAGAGTTGCTTTTAGAAGGGCTATGAAAAGGGCTGTGTCAGCAGCTTTAAAAGCTGGTGCAGAAGGTGTAAGAGTTGAATGTTCAGGTAGATTAGGTGGAGCAGAAATGGGAAGGCGTGAATGGTATAGAGAGGGAAGAGTACCACTTCACACACTAAGAGCAGATATAGATTTTGGAAGAGCAGCTGCTCACACAACAGTAGGGGCTTTGGGTGTAAAAGTTTGGGTTTACAAAGGTGATGTAGTTGCATCAAATAAATTAAGACAAGAAAAGATAACTGCTGAGGCTAGTTTAGCTAGTGGGGGTCCAACAAGTGGAAGAGTAAAATCTGTAAAATCAAGAGTTGAAGCTGCTGTTGGTGAATCCAAAGATTCTAAAATTTTGGAAGCTGGAGGCGGAAAGAAATCAGGAGAAACAACTTCAAAGATAGTAGAAGCTGGAGGAGGGACAAAAATAACTCCAGTAAAAGCTCATGAACAATTTGAAGAAGAAAAATCAATATTGGAAGAAGAATAAATATGTTAATGCCTAAGAAAACAAAATATAGAAAATCCCACAGGGGAAGAAGAAAGGGCATGTCTAAAGGGGGGAATGAGGTTCAATTTGGAGATTACGGCCTGCAAGCTATTGAAACTTCATATATAACAGGAAGACAAATTGAGGCTGCAAGAATAACCATTACCAGGACAATGAAAAGAGGAGGAAAAGTATGGATTAATATATTTCCTCACAAACCTGTTACACAAAAACCTGCTGAAGTCCGAATGGGGTCAGGTAAAGGCAATGTAGAGTATTATGTTGCTGTAGTTAAGCCTGGAAGAATTATTTTTGAAATCTCAGGTGTTTCAGAAGAAGTAGCAAGAGAAGCTATGAGAAAAGCTGGACATAAATTACCAATTAGAACAAAGTTTGTTATGAGGAATGTATGAGTATTGAAAACCTAAGAGAGCTGTCAATTATGGAACTAGAGAATAAGATTTTGGATCTTAAAAAAGAGTTAATGGAATCAAGGTTTTCACTAGCAACTAGCCAGATAGAGGATACTTCAATATTTAAAAAAATAAAAAAAGAAATTGCGCAGGCAGGAACTATATTAAGTCAGAAAAGAAGTGAAATTGAAATGAAAGACATCACAAATGAGTAATTTAGAAAGGACTTCAAGAAAGGTTAGAACAGGTATAGTTGTATCTGACAAAAGACAAAATACTGTTACAGTTGCAATAGAAATTCAATATCCTCATCCTAAATATGGAAAAATTGTTAAGAAAACAAGAAATTTACATGTTCATGATGAAAAGTTTGATTCGAAGACTGGTGACACAGTAGAAATTATGGAAACAAAGCCAATCTCTAAAACAAAAAGATGGAGAGTTATAGAAATAATTGAGAGGGCAAGATGATACAGAAAGAATCTAGGCTTAAAGTTGCAGATAATTCTGGTGCAAAAGAAGTCTTATGTATAAAAGTTAGAGGTAGTTCTAGAATTAGATATGCAGGGATGGGAGATGTATTTACAGCAACCGTAAAAGATGCTATTCCAGGTGGGCAGATAAATAAAGGAGATATTGTAGAAGCTGTTGTTGTTAGGACAAGTAAAGAAACTAGAAGAAAAGATGGAACATATATAAGATTTGATGAAAACGCTTGTGTTATATTGAATGAACAAAATCAACCAAGAGGTACAAGAATTTTTGGGCCAGTTGGAAGAGAGCTTAGAGAGAAAAAATTTATGAGGATAGTTTCACTTGCTCCGGAGGTAATTTAATGAAAATAAAAAAAGGTGATACAGTAAAGATTATTTCAGGAAAAGATAATGGTAAAGAAGGTAAAGTTTTACAAGTTATTCCAACAAAAAAACTTGTTCTTGTTGAAGGAGTTAATATAGCAAAGAAGCATCAAAAACCTCAAGGCCAAACGATGCAAGGTGGTGTAATTGACAAGAGTATGCCAATTGATATTTCTAATGTTGCCTTAGTGGTGAAGAAGAAAAGTGGTCGAGTAAGTTATAGATTTGATAAAAATGGAAATAAGTTTAGAGTGCTTGCACAAACAGGAGATGAAGCATGATACCAAGACTTAAGGAAAAATATAACCAAGAGCTTTCTGGAGAGATTCAAAAAGAACTCAACTTAACTAATATAAATCAAATTCCAACTCTAGAGAAAATTGTAATAAATATTGGTGATGGTAAAGCAGCTACTGATGGAAGAGCACTTGAATCAATGGTTGATGAGTTGACGGCTATTTCTGGACAGAAACCTGTTGTGAAAAGAGCAAAAAAATCTATTGCAGGATTTAAAATTAGAGAAGGCATGCCTATTGCAACATCTGTAACAATTAGAGGTGATAGAATGTGGGAGTTTTATGATCGATTCGTACAAGTTGTAGTTCCTAGAATCAGAGACTTTAGAGGTTTTAGTACTAAATCATTTGATGGTAAAGGTAATTATTCTTTAGGGTTAAATGAGCAATTAGTATTTCCTGAAGTTGAATATGATAAAGTCCGAGATATTAGAGGGATGAATATAACAATTTGTACAACAGCTAACGATAATAATGAAGGATATGTATTATTAAATTCCTTAGGATTTCCATTTAGGGAGAATTAAATATGGCTAAAACAAGTAAAGTAGTAAAAAATAATAAGAGACTAGAAACAGTCGGTTTTTATCATGAACGAAGAAAAGAATTACTAAAGGTAATTAAAGACCCTAATTCTTCATATGATGAAAAAAGAGAAGCCCAGAAAAGCATTGCAAAAATGCCAAGAGATGCATCAGCGACTCGACATCGCAATAGGTGTCAAGTTACTGGAAGGCCAAGAGGTACATTAAGAAAATTTGGAATGTCTAGAAATACATTTCGACATTTAGCGTTAAAAGGTGAGCTTCCTGGAATAAAGAAAGCTTCATGGTAATTATGGTTTCTGATCCTATTTCCGATTTATTAACTCGATTAAGAAATGCTTCAATGGTTTCAAAATCTAGTATAGAGATACCTCATTCAAAATTTAAATTTCAACTAGCTACCTTATTAAAAGATGAAGGTTATGTTTCTGATGTCAAAATTGAAGGAGATGGTATAAAAAAAATAATCAATATTGATCTTAAGTATTCAGACGAAGGAACTTCAGTCATTTCCGGAATGAACAGATTATCAACACCAGGAAACCGAGTTTATTCTAGCTTTGATAATTTACCTAGAAACAATGGAGGTTTAGGCACAGTAGTTGTTTCAACTTCTAGAGGGCTTTTGTCAGACTCGGAAGCAAGAAAAAGGAAACTTGGCGGAGAATTAATTTGCGAGGTTTGGTCATGAGTAGGATTGGAAATAAGCCAATTAGTATTCCAGAAGGAATTGAACTAAAAATTGAAAATTTTGAAATTATTGTAAAAGGTCCAAAAGGTGAACTAAAAACAAAAATTGTTGATGAGAGAATAAAATATGAAATAAATGAAGGAATCTTAATTTTTTCAAGACTCTCTGATGAAAAAGAAGTTAAAAGTTTACATGGATTATATAGGTCATTAGTAGCAAATAATATAGTTGGAGTATCAGAGGGTTACAAAAAAACTTTATCCCTACAAGGTGTTGGACATAGGGCAGCTCTAAAAGGAAATGATATAGAAATATTATGTGGGTTTTCACATCCTGTTATATATAAAAAAGTTGAAAATGTAAATTATGAAGTACCTGATCAAAATACAATAGTAGTTTCCGGTATTGATAAAGCTCTTGTAGGACAAGTAGCAGCAAATATAAGAGCAATTAAGCCTCCTGAGCCATATAAAGGCAAGGGAATCAGATATGAAGATGAATACGTAAGAAGAAAAGCAGGTAAGGCTGCTGCAGCAACTACTGGAGTTTAAAGTATATGCAAGTAAAAAATAGAAACTTAAGACATAAAAGAAAGATTAGAATTAGGAAAAAGATCAATGGTTTAGAGACCAAACCAAGGCTAGCTATTTATAAGAGCAATAAGAATATTTATGTTCAAGCTATAGATGATTTAAACCATAAAACAATTGCAACTTCAAGTTCATTGTCTAAAGATTTAAAATCAGAAAATTTATCATTGGAAACTGCAAAAAAAGTTGGTGAACTTATGGGAGATAAGCTAAAAGAACTTGACATAAGTGAAGCAGTCTTTGATAGAGGAGGGTACATTTATCACGGTAGAATAAAAGCATTAGCAGATGCAATAAGGGAAAAAGGAATTAAGTTCTAATGGCTGAAGTAGAATTTCAAGAAAGTGTAATTCATATAAATAGAGTAGCTAAAGTTGTTAAAGGTGGTAGAAACTTTGCGTTTACAGCTCTCGTTGCTGTTGGAGATGGAAATGGAAATGCTGGTATAGGTTATGGCAAAGGATCAGAAGTTCCTTTAGCAATACAAAAGGCTATAGAAAATGCAAAGAAGAATATTCATAGCATCCCAATGGCAGGATCAACTATTGTTCATACAATTACTGGAGAGCACGGATCATCAAAAGTTTTATTAAAACCAGCGGCTCCAGGTACAGGTGTAATCGCTGGTGGAGCTGCTAGACAGGTTTTAGAAGCTGCTGGGATAAAAGATATTTTAGCAAAATCACTTGGCTCACCTACTCATTTAAATGTTGCAAAAGCAACATTTAATGGTCTTTTAAGCCAAAGGACTCCTGATATGGTTGCAGCTTTAAGAGGGAAGAAGCCATTAGAGATTGCCCCTAGGGGATTAGTAGAAGCTTTTGAAAAGACAAAAGCTGAGAGAAAAACCAAAACGAAGGTACCTGATGTCAAAAGTTAAGATCACCCTTAAAAGAAGCCTTATTGGCCAAGGTCACAAATCTCGTGAAACAATAAAATCTTTAGGTTTAAAAAGAATAAATTCTTATGTTGAAAGAGATCTCGATGGCTCATTAGAAGGCATGTTAAATGTTGTAAAACATTTGGTGAGTATTGAAGAGGTAGAATAATGAGTAAATTAAGATATCATCATCTGAAACCTTCTCCTGGCTCTAGTAAGTCAAAATTAAGAAAAGGAAGAGGAGAGTCTGGTAAAAGAGGTAAAACTGCTGGTAGGGGAACCAAAGGTACAGGTGCAAGAAAAACTGTCCCAGCATATTTTGAAGGTGGTCAAATTCCACTATATAGAAGAATTCCAAAGCTTAGAGGTTTAAAGAATCAACCAAAGATGTCATATGTAGTCGTTAACGTATCAGACCTTCAAGCTAAAAATTTGGAAGGAGAAGTTAATACAGATACACTTAGAGAAATGGGCCTAACAAGAAAAAAAGGATTAGTAAAAATTTTGGGAAATGGTGAAATAACTAATTCCGTTAATTTAAAAGTTCATTCAATAAGTACATTAGCTAAAGAAAAAGTTGAAAAAGCTGGCGGAACAGTTGAGATTATAGAGGTTTAATTTGCAACTATCTATATTTAAATACATGTTTAAGATTCCTGATCTTAGGAAGAGAATAATTTTTACCTTGTTAATGTTTGGTGTTTACAGGCTTGGTGCCGCAGTTCCTGTTCCTGGAGTAGATTTAGAAGCTGTTCAAAGACTTACTGAGTCTGGAGCTCAAGCAGGAATTTATGGACTACTTAATTTATTCTCTGGTGGAGCTCTTGAGACTTTTTCTGTATTTGCTTTAGGAATAATGCCATACATTACTTCAAGTATTATTCTGCAACTTTTAACAGTTGTAATCCCAAGACTACAAAGATTACAAGAAGAAGGAGAATCTGGAAGAAAGGTTATTACACAGTGGACTCGTTATATAACTGTTGTATTAGCTCTTTTGCAGTCTACGGGATTAACTTATATTTTTTCAAGAGGAAGCCTTACTGATGGTATTTCATTAATTCCTAATTATACACCTTCAAGAGTAGGTCTAATTGTTTTAACAATGACTGCCGGAACTGCTTTCATAATGTGGCTTGGAGAATTAATTTCTCAAAGAGGAATTGGTAATGGAATGTCTTTAATAATTTTTGCAAGTATTGTCAGCCAATTACCAGCTAGTTTTGGTGGTGCTTACCAAGTTACTGCAGGACAAGGCAGAATGGGACAATTTGCTGTACTAGTATTGATGTTCTTTTTAATGATTGTTGGAATTATTTATGTTGAACAAGGGCAAAGAAGAATTCCAATACAATTTGCAAAAAGGGTAAGAGGGAGAAAAGTAATGGGAGGACAAAGCAGTTATATACCTCTAAAAGTTAACAGTGCTGGAGTAATTCCTGTTATATTTGCAACCAGCGTTTTATTTTTCCCTGCACTAATTGCTACGTCTTTACCACAAGATAATAGAGTAACAGCAGGAATCAGAAATTGGATTGATGTAAATTTAGCAAATTCACAAGGGACAAGTTGGTTTTATATATTTTTCTTAGGAATGTTAATTATTTTCTTTACTTATTTTTACACAACAATTCAATTTGACCCTGTAAGGCAGTCAGACATGATAAGAAGGCAGGGTGGTTTTATACCTGGTGTTAGACCAGGAATATCAACAACAAATTATTTATCACACATAATTAATCGGATTACTTTGCCTGGTTCTGTTTTTCTCGCATCTGTTGCAGTTCTTCCATCAATAGCTTCTGCGATATGGGATATACCACTTGGGTTTAGCGGTATTTCAATTCTCATAACAGTAGGAGTAGCTTTAGAAACCATGAAACAAGTCGATAGTCAATTAAGTATGAGAAACTATGAAGGGTTTGTTGATTGACCGATTTAGTAGTTTTCTTGGGGCCTCCTGGTGCTGGAAAAGGTACACAAGCATTAAGAATTGCTTCTGAATTTAATTTAGCCCATATTTCAACAGGTGATATGTTGAGAGAACATGTAAAAAATCTAACTGATTTAGGTAAAGCTGCGAAATCTTTACTTGATGAAGGAAAGTTAGTTCCCGATGATCTTGTTATTCAGATGTTAACTGAAAGGCTTAGTCACGAAGATTGCTTAGGTGGTTCAATACTTGATGGATTTCCAAGAACACTTCCTCAAGCTGAAAGTCTAGAAAAGATTAGTAATAAATTTCCTGTAAGGAAAGTACTTGTTTTTGAAGCTGATAAAGAAGAACTAACAAAAAGGATACTGTTAAGAAGTGAAGTTAGTGGTAGGTCTGACGATACAGAAGACTCCATTAGAGTGAGGCTTAAAGTATATCAAAAAGATACAGAGCCTTTAATTAACTTTTATGAAGATAAAGGTATAGTATCAAAAATTGATGCCGTAGGTGATATTGACGAAATCTACAATTTAATTTCTAAAGAATTTTAAATACAAAATATGCTAACTTACAAAACTCCTGAAGATTTTAGAAAGATGAGTAAAGCTGGAAAAGTAGTATCAAATATACATTATGAAATATATAAGTGTACAAAACCTGGGATGAAGCTTAAACAACTTGATGATATAGCAAAAAGAATAATTGAAAAATCTAATGTTATATCAAGTTTTTTAGGATATTCTCAGGCTGGATCGGTGGAATATCCTTCCTACATATGTGCATCTCCAAATGAAGTTATAGTGCATGGAATACCTAATGATTATATAGTTAGAGATGGAGACATTATTTCAATCGATGTAGGCGTATCCTACGAAGGATATCATGCAGATGCAGCTTTTACTTTTGGCATAGGTGAAGTATCAGATGAAGACAAACAGTTGATGCATATTACTAGACATGCTTTAAATGAAGCAATTAAACTAGTCAAAGATGGTCAAAAATTAGGAACTGTTGGGCATAAAATAGATAAAATTGCTACAAAAAATAACTATGGAAATGTTCGAAATTATGTTGGTCACGGTATTGGACTTGAAATGCACGAGGAACCACAAGTCCCTCATTATGGTAAAAAAAATAAAGGTTTTGAATTAAAAACAGGTATGGCTATTTGTATTGAGCCCATGTTTAATATTGGTTCAGAAGAAACAGTAGTAGATGCAGATGGATGGACTGTAAAAACAGCGGACTCATTAAAATCTGCACATTTTGAACATACAATTGGACTAACAGAAGAGGGAACAAGTGTTTTTACTGAAAACTTATTTTAAATATGTGTTTGTAATAGTTTTAAATCGCATTATTCTTGTATTTCGGTCTTAAAATCAAGGTTAATTTGGTAGAAAAAGAAAAAAATATAATAAAAGTTCAGGGAACAGTAACTGAAACTTTGCCAAATGCTTCTTTTAAAGTTGAGCTTGAGAGTGGTGCTGAAATTTTAGCTCATGTTTCAGGAAAAATGAGGATGAGGTATATAAGGATTCTTCCAGGAGATATTGTCGAAATGGAAGTATCACCATATGATCCTACAAGAGGTAGGATAACTTGGAGACATAAATGAAAGTAAAATCAAGTATTAAAAAGAGGGGTCCAAACGACCAGATTGTTAGACGTAAAGGAAAACTTTATGTTATTAACAAAAGGAACCCTAGAAATAAACAAAGACAAGGTTAGTAGTAATGGCTAGAATTTCTGGAATTGATATACCTAGAGAAAAAAGGGTTATAGCTTCATTAAGATATATACACGGTGTTGGAGCAAAAAGAGCAGAAGATATTTGTGGAGATTTAAAAATTGACCCTGACACAAGGGTTAGTAATTTAACAAATGATGAAGTTGCACAAATTAGAAAATATATTGAAGCAAATTTTAGGGTTGAAGGAGATTTAAGGAGAGATGTCTCACAAAATATTAGAAGGAAAACAGAAATTGGAACTTATCAAGGAGCAAGACACAGAACAGGCCTACCTGTAAGGGGGCAAAGAACTCACACTAACGCTAGAACAAGAAAAGGTCCACGATTTGCTGTAGCTGGAACAAAGAAGGTTCTTAAATAATGGTCGAAGCAAAGTCAAAAAAGAAAACTAAGAGAAAAGTTTCTTCGGGAGTAGCTCATATTAAAGCGAGTTTCAACAATACAATTATAAATATTGCAGACTCTAATGGGGAAACAATATCTTGGACATCAGGGGGTTCTGTAGGATTTAAAGGATCAAGAAAATCTACACCCTATGCAGCACAAGTGGCAGCAGAAGAAGCTGTGAGAAGAGCAACAGAATTTGGTGTTCATAAGCTTGATATTGTAATCAGTGGAACAGGTGCTGGAAGAGAGACTGCAGTAAGAACTTTACAAAACATGGGTATGGATGTTGGAACAATAAAAGACATAACACCAACACCTCACAACGGTTGCAGACTAAAGAAAAGAAGAAGAGGATAATGGCAAGATATACAGGACCTAGAGTTAGAGTCTCAAGAAGACTAGGATTTAATGTTTTTGAAAACAAAAAAGGAGATAAAGCACTCCAGGACAGGCCTTATCCACCTGGCGAGAATGGAAGAAAAAGAATCAGAGAAACCGATTATGGTACTCAGCTAAAAGAAAAACAAAAAGTTAGATATATGTATGGAATTATGGAGAAACAATTTAGAAATTACTATAAGACAGCTTCAAGAATGTCAGGTATTACAGGTGAAAACTTACTAATACTACTTGAATCAAGACTAGATAATGTTGTTTATAGAGCAGGTTTTGCTTCTTCTAGGCCACAAGCTAGACAACTAGTTTCCCATCGTCACTTTAGATTGAATGGAAAATTAGTAGATATTCCATCAATACAAGTAAAACCTGGAGATAAAATAGAGATTAAAGAGAGTAGCGAAAATATGATATCTATACAACACAGCTTAGACACAGGTCAAGACAGAGAAGAAGCAAGTTGGTTAAATGTAGAAAAAAACAAAAAGAATATAGAGGTTTTATCAACACCATCAAGAAATGACGCAAGTCAACAAATTGAAGAACAATTAATTGTAGAGCTTTATTCAAAATAAAATATTTTAGAGAGGAGATTGAACGTTGCTAATACTACAAAGACCAGAAATATCATTCGAAGAGGTAAGTGAGAATAGATCAAGATTCACGATAGAGCCTTTAGAGCCAGGTTTTGGATTAACACTTGGAAATACAATGAGAAGAGCATTGCTTTCGAGGGTTCCAGGAGTTGCTGTAACTGGTGTGAAGATTGAAGGAGTTAATCATGAGTTCACTTCTATTCCAGGAGTAGTAGAAGATGTATTAGATGTGTTATTAAATCTCAAAAGGCTTGTATTAAGCGTTCAAGATTTAGAAGATCACACTTTGTCCGTTAAAGCTACAGGCCCTGGAGAAGTAACTTCTTCCCAAATACAATGTCCAGCAGGTGTAGAAGTAGTTAATACAG
>Ga0207992_1000922_pt1 | contig 14009 bp, 15 predicted proteins | sample ETN02SmetaG_FD_185788 | JGI IMG/M metagenome (GOLD analysis project Ga0207992, IMG submission 185788) | Marine microbial and viral communities from oxygen minimum zone, Eastern Pacific Ocean - ETNP2014F10-02SV255 (SPAdes) (version 2) | ecosystem: Environmental > Aquatic > Marine > Oceanic ...
CTATCTTGTAATTGATGAATTTAATAGAGCAAATATTGATGAAGCTTTTGGTAAATTATTTACAGTGTTTGAGTATAGAGACAAACAACCATTATTGACACATAAAGAAACGGGAGGGGCTCCGTTCATGATGCCTCCTGAATTTAGAATAATAGGAACTATGAATACTCAAGATAAGAATACACTTTTCAATGTTGGTTTTGCATTGATGCGTCGTTTCGCCTTTGTTGAAATAGGTCTACCTCTCCCAGAGGATGAATACCATCGTATGCCTGTGTTTGTGTATTTTAAGTTGAAAAAGCTAGGATTAGTACCTAAAAGAGCTGAGGGGGATGAGCTTTGGAAATTTGGAGAAAAATGTCGACATTATCCGAGCCGTAAATTTGACTTTTATGATGATGACGGGGCTATGTACAAATGTCATGAAAAGTTAGTAAAATTCTTGGCACCCGGTGAAGCACCTAAGAGAGGGGATGAAGTGGCAGTAGGAGTTCGTACATTCCGTAAGATTGGTCCTGCACTAGTTATTGATTCCATGGTGACTATATTCAATTCAATCAAAAAATATGGGCCAGAGTTAGCTCTTGATAGAGTTATTAGATCTAATATTATGCCTTCATTAGAAGGACTTGAAAGAAATGAAATACGCAGTATGTATCTTCAAGCTAAGGAAGTTTTAGGACCTGATTCATTAGTTACTGAGACTTTAGATAGAATGGCTAATTCTGATAGTCTAAGTTTATTCTGATTGATTTAAACTTAATGATTGTGCATGTCATTTCCACAACACATTGGGGATTTTATTTTTCCACAGCCATCTGGACACTTGGAGACGTGAACCGGGTTTCCATCATCCTTTGTAAGGGTTCCATGAACTAATTCCTTTCCACATACACCGCAAGTGAGACCTGAAACGGACATATCACAATTATGACAGACGTATTTTACCATAGTTAATCACTCAGATGCTTACTTATAAAATAATAATATACTATTTTTCCCTGTTTTCTAATAAACTATCTAAATATCTTTTTTTAAGTTTGAATCCATTCATTTTTGCAAGTCTAGATATTGCTTTATCAAATCCACTTCCATATTGTGCACCTTTCTTTTTCCTCTCAGATATTATTGGAGAAATTCCCATTTCTATCGCAATCTCTCTAAGTATTTTCTTATTTGATTTGGAATCTATTTTTTGAATAGATGGTAAACTCATTGCCAAAATAATCAATTCATCGGTAATGTATGGACTTACTATTTGTTTATTGATACTACTTGATACCATTTTATCTCTGTTTAGAACTAAATCGTTTAAACGTTTTATTCCATCCCAACTTTCTTCCTCTATTTCCTTGATTTCCTTCCCCCTCCATTTTCCTCCTTTGTTGGCAGATAATGCATGTCTATGGTATCCTGCGAATAATTCTTCAGCTCCAATCCCACTCAGAAATACTTTTTCATCTCCTAAATTAATAGCTGCAAGTAGGACTGCAGATACGGAGACTTTAACGATATATTCTATGTAATTGTCATTATAAATCTCAGGAGCAGGCAAGATATTGATAGATTTTATAAGTAAATCTTCGATTTCTTCTACTTCAAATTCTTTTGATACTAAATTTAATTTTAACATGTCTGCAGCTATCTTTGCCCCTTCAATATCAGTAGATCCTTTAATTCCTACACAAAAACATCTAAAATCAGCATGGTAATCCTTACAAATTTTGGCAATAAGTGTTGAATCCACACCACCGGAGAGTAATACTCCAAATGGTCTTGAAGGTAATGACTCAGTTACACATTTTTTTAGTGCATTAGATAGTTGTTCTTTGGATACATTAACTTTAGTTCGGGTTCTTAGGTAATCTATGTGCTCATTCCAATCTGAATTATCCATGTTCTTAAGTTAAAGTCTTGACCATGTAGTTTTCTTCAAGATTGTAACCTAATTTCTCATAGTATAATCTTGTTCCAGGTCCATGTGTAACTCTAATTTTTTGATAGTCTTTTACCTTTTCTTCAGCTATCTTCATTAATTTTGAACCTAAACCCATATGTTGCACACCGGTGCTTTTTTTCCCTATATTTGCTGATTGTCCTGTAACTTTCAGTTCTCTTACAGTTGCATTCTGATCTAGTCTTAACCTAAGGTATGCCAATAGTTTTGAACCTGATTCATATGACATGAAGTATTCATTCCCTCCACTCGCTTTGTATTCAATCTCTTTTAATTCTGCTGTAGAAGGATCAATCTTAGCTCTCCAAAGCTCTCTGCAATTGATACATTTGCATTTCTTCCCTCTATCCTTTAACTCTCTTCTAGCATATTGCCTGAGATTAGAATTCATTACTCCAGCAATTATCTGAGGTTTTGGAATATCTCTTTGAATTCTTTGTATTCTAACATAAGGCGGAACGATTTCTTTCAAATCAGCTACAAGATTTGCTGCAGTTTCTGTGTCATATGGGACAAAATCTCCCGGATTACGTGCAAGAGGTGATCCTTTTACTAATAATGTAGGATACAATTTCAGCATATCTGGTTGAAAATCTTCTTCTTCAAACAATCTCTTAAAATCTCTTAAATCAGTTTCAGGAGTCATACCTGGTAAACCTGGCATCATGTGATATACGACTTTTAGTCCAGCTTCTTTTAGTAATCTTGTTGCCTGAATTACATCGACTACCTTTTGTTGTCTATTTACTTTATCATGAACTTCATCATCTAGACATTGTACTCCAATTTCTACTCTTGTTGCCCCTTGTTTACGCATATTGAATACATTCCAGGAATTACATTCAGTTGGTCTAGTTTCCATTGTCAAGGCTACACATTTGTGTTTTGCACCTCCATTAAGATGGAGAGCTTCATCTAGAGGTAGTTTTTTGCCGTTAAGAGTTTCAAACGCTCCTGTCAGAAATTCATTTTGGTAGTCAGGACTTCTATCTGTAAATGTCCCTCCCATTATGATTATTTCAATTTTATCTGTCGGATGCCCATTTCTAACATACTGTTCTAAACGAGCATTCACTTGTGATTTTGAGTTGTAATTATGTCTTTTTCCTCTTCTTGCGGCAGGTTCATGGCCAGTATATGATTGTGGACTGTCATTAGTTGGTCCTCCAGGGCAATATGTACAAGTCCCGTGAGGACAGGCTGCAGGAGAAGTCATTATTGCAATAGGTGTAACACCAGCACTTGTCCGCATTGGTTTCACCCTAAGCAGTTTAGCTAATTCTGGTTCTTTTGAAGCATCTATTTGTGCTAAAAGCTGGTTATTTGGAGGAACCATATCAAATTTTTCTTCTTTGGCTACTTCTAATTTGATAAGTTGTACTTCTTGTCTAGTCTTAGGTTTTTTTTCTAAAAGACGATTTACTACTAATTTCGCTTCCATCATCTAGTACAAATCCTTTTCCGCTTTTGTTAATACTTCAGGTTCATTTCCGTTTACCAAAACATCATCCTCAATCCTAACTCCTCCTTTTCCAGGTATATATATTCCAGGTTCGATAGTTACGGCCATTGATTGTTTTGCAATGACTTTTGATTTGTATGTTAATGAAGGAAATTCGTGTATTTCTAGTCCAAAACCATGTCCAGTACCATGAACAAAGTTTCGGCCATAATTTTTGTCTCGAATATAATCTCTTCCAGCTTTATCAATTTTGTGTCCACTATTGCCTTTAGTTAGGGCGCTTATCGAGCGTTTATTTGCTTCTAATACTATTTGATATACTTCTTTTAATTCTTTAGTGGTTTCCCCACCAACAAAATATGTTCTAGTTATATCAGAACAATATCCGTCCCAGAAAACACCAAAATCACAGATTACAGAGTCTCCAGTAACCAATTTTCTATTTGTGTTTGAGTGGTGAGAATGTGCAGCATTAGGTCCAGAAGCAATTATTGTACTAAATGAGTTTTCCTGAATCCCACATCTACCCATGAAATAATCAATTTCAGTTCTCACTTCTCTTTCGGTCAATCCCTCGCCACACTCAACTAAATTTCTAGCGAATTCTTGGCCCTTATCAGATTGTTTAATAGCTTTTTTTATTCTTTCCAATTCATCAGGTGTTTTTACCCCTCTCATTTCCGTAACAAAATTATTTTGCGATGATTTAATTTTTCTCCCTAAACTTAATTTTGTGTCACTGTGAATGTTTGTAATTTTTCTTTCATTTAACACATTTTTTAGTACATCTTTTGCAGTTTTTCCATGAGATTCAATACCGGGGTAATGAGTCCACAATCTAATATCCTCAATAGAGGATTCTTCTCTACTCCTGTGTTCTTCAAGAGAGGAGGTAATTGCTATAGGTTCTCCTTTAGATGGTATAATCACAAAATTCATTGTTGATCCTGGAGGGCAACCCGGAGGTGACTCAGAGTTTGCCAAATATCTTGTATTTCCTGGTAATGAGCAAACAAATGCATCACTATTTTCAAGATTTTGCCTTATTTCATCCCATCTTCTGTTATAATTAATCTTCATTTTTCCTCATCAATGATTCGGCAAGTTTGTACCCTGGCCAAGCATTTCCTAGAATTAATAATATGGCTATATTATAATGTTCTTTTACAATAAATAGGATAGAACAAAGAATAGCAACCAAATAAAGAGCTAATATGTATAATTTTGTTATACTCATATTCCTCCCCCAATAATTACACCGTCTTTTACTAAGTCAGGTAATAGTTCAAGCCAATTTAATATAACCAAAATAATCATTGGTACTATCTGCATTGCCAAATCATCATCAAACCATTTTATTTTTGGTCTTTCAGATATTACAGCAACAATACTACCTATTATTGAATAAATTAAGTTACCGACAATGAATTGATATATGATAAAACTACATGCTAAGCCACATATAATTCCATTTTTGTCTCCCCATTCCTTAGTTGCCTCACCAATAACAGGATCTGTATATGCAGCCATTACTATGGTTGCAATAACTAGACTTTGAGGAAAAAAACCCATTTCATAAAGCCCTAATAGCAGGCAAGAGCCGCTCGCAAACCAAACAAAACTGGCAATTCTTTCTTTTTCATAATCTCTCATTCCTAATATTTTGATGCCCTTAGTAAGGCGTGCCGTTTCTATAGCAACGACTAATAACCAGAATATAATTATGAAATAACTCCTATGTAAGCCTAATATTTCAGTAGGGAATAGAAAATAGATAACAAAACATGCGGCTATTGTATGGTTGAAGCGCCTAAATATTTGTTCATCAATCATGGGTTTTACATCCCTGATTAAAGAACACTTTAGATATGAATATCTATATTCAAGAATTGAGCCATTTCTTTGTAACGGCTTCTGATGGTAACTTCAGTTAAATCTGCAGCCCTAGCTACATCTTTCTGTTTTCTTCTTTCGTTGTTTACAATTGAAGCAATGTAAACTGCTGCTGCGGCTAAAGATATAGGAACTGAATTTGTTAGCGGAACATCTTGAGCGGCTCTTAGAAGATCTCTTGCAGCTCCTTCAACTTTAGGAGATAGTTCTAATTTAGAACATATTCTTGGCAGATAATCTTCAGGGAGAGGTGGCATTGAGTGCATTTTCAATGCTTTAACCATAACTTGATAAGTTCTGGAAATTTCTTTCCTGGAATATCTGCTATGTCTACTAATTTCAGTTAAAGTTCTAGGAACTCCTTCCTGTCTACAGGCAGCATACAATGCTGCACAAGCTACCATTTCTATAGCTCTACCACTTAGTGATTGTTCTTGTATAGCTCTACGATAAATAAAAGCTGCAGTTTCTTGAATTCTCCTTGGCAACTTAAGGTTTGTAGCAACTGCTTGCATTTCACGCATAGCAACAGCCATATTTCTTTCAGCTGACTTAGATGCCCTGGCTCGTCTTTGCCATTTACGCATTCTAAAGAGCATTGATTGGTTACGATTGGAAATAGAACGACCGTAATAATCTCGGTTAGTAGGGGAAATTTCTGTTGATAATCCTTTATCTGGTAAAGTAGTAGACATAGGTGGTCCTGCTCTTGCAAGAGCATTTTCTTGCTGCATATCGAAAGCCCTCCATTCAGGTCCTGTATCAACTATGTTTTCTTCTAAAACTAAACCACAGTCAGCACAAACTATCTCTGCATGATCATAATCTCTTTTCAAATGAGTACTTTTACAATCAGGACAGGCTGTAATTTCGTCAACTTTTTCTTTGTCGTCTTCAGATTTCATTTTTGGACTCCCGTATTAGGGTTCGTCGGATTCAGGCCCCTATAAAAGGCTTCCGGTATATTACCCACGAGAAATAATTAATTTAGAGTTGTTTTTCCATTACTATTCCATCACATCCATCTTGATAATAGCAAGGTAATACGTCTACACTAGAGAATCCTAGTTTTCTGTAAAAAATTAGTGCTTCAGAATCTTTCCGTACTTCTAAAGTCACTTTTTTCACTCCAAAAAAGTTGCTAGCTTCGATCATCTTGTCCATTAAATCTTTTCCAATTCCTTTTTTTTGATAGTCCTCTTGTAGAACCAAAATTAGCACCCGCAGTTTTTCATTGGGTAATATTGCTCCACAGCAAGCTCCTACTATTTTTCCATCTGCAACTACGGTAAGAAATCCTTCAGGCCACCTTTTCCGTATATTTAGAAAAACTATTCTTTCATAATTTTCACTTATGTTTTCATCAAGGAACAGCATAAGTTCATCTAATTGTTCTTCTTCAAATTTCTTTATTTTCATAGTTTTTCTAGCTTTAAATTTCCTATAATTTCACAATCAGAAACATATGAATTATCCAACGCTACTGAAGCGGCAGTACCTTTACTAGAGAATAAGTAATAATAAGAGTACAAATTATCTCCATCTCCATCATCTACCCAATCTGAAATTCTATAAGCTGGCATCCACATAAAGTAGGAATTTGCTAAGTCAATGCTGACGACAGTTACACTTCCATCATTCAGAGGGACTACTGCATTTACCCAAGCATGACCTCCCCAATCTCTCAAGTCACACCCACCTCTATTATCGATGAATGCAGGTATCTGACCTAGTTCTAACCATGCCGGAATTCCTGCAGCTCTTGCAATGGAGGTAAATAAAATGGAGAAATCATCACAGTCACCTATCTTATTCTCTATTGTTTCATCACAACTTTTTGGTATAGATGATGGTTTGTATGTGTAATTGAAAGTAATATAATTATAAACATTTTGTAGAATTTTAATCACATTCCCCCCGGTTCCATTAGAAAGCTGATTGGCTAAGTCTATTACTTCGGGAGATGAGGGTTCAATTAACCATTCATCTTGCAAATAAGTGTCATATCCTTCAGGTATGTCTGTTACTGTTCCTGAATCCTCAGGTTTTAGTTCTGGTCTTAAGGTGTTAACTCTTACCTTGTACTCAATTTCAATATAATCTCTCTCGTTTCCTTCAACTCTATCAGCCCATTTCATCCTTCCTTCTCCAGTTTCTTCATATTCGGGGATTGCAGAGAAATCTGTTACAGTTTGCCAACTATTTTCACCTTGTTGGGGCCAAATAGGTCTATCTCCTGGTTTACTAACTATTAGTGTGTAATCTGAATATCCATCTCCGCTATGTTGAAGTTTTATTGTAAAATTACGAACCATTGTTAGTTCAATACTTTCAGGAATATTGTAATATGGCTTGTTGATTTCATCCCAATAATTTATCCCTTCTTTAACTAAGGATTGTGTTTGAGGTGCTATAATAATTCCAGTAAGAATTAGTAGGATTACTACCTTACGTGTAAAATTATATAATTTGGTCTTTGGTTTATAATAAATTATTTTCTCAGGAGCCTTAGGGGTTTGTGTTTCAATATTTTTTTGAGGCGTATATTTTACTTCTTCAAACACTTGCCTCCCAGGTATAGGTTTTGAGCACTGCCTGCACTTTATGTCTTCAGGTCCAACATAGAATCCGCAAGAATCACAGAGCTTCATTAATTATGAATTAGAGTGTAGATTAATAAAATTACACTGAATCTGCACGTCTTGATCTTATTTCATTGAGAATGATTATTACCAATCCAATAGCTAAAACATATAAACCAATTTCTCGACCTACAGCAGCTGCAATTTCCACAACCATTATAGTTAGAATACAGGCAAGAATAACAGCCCACTTTGAGATTTGAATAGCATTGCTATCCTCTGCGTCAAAGTAACGAATCAATCCTGCAGCGGATTGGAAACCTTGGCCTTTCTTTTCTTTTGCCATAATTTTTCGACCTCCCTGTCTTATTTAAAATTAATTAGCATAATTATAAGACCCCTTCTTTGGGTAAATCAGCAATAAGGAGTAACAAATGTATTGTAGAATGTGCGTTGATGTCCATGGTTTAACACCAACTAAATTGAATCAACCAGCAAGTGCTGAATATCTTGTGTCACATTGTTATCAAGCAGATCTTAGGCATAAACATGAGGAGAATCAAGGTTTCATTCATCCAATGTGTGAGGCTTGTGTTGAACGGATTAAGAGTAATCCAGACATCTATGTTTTTTCGGTCTACAGTTTAGAGCTTAAGGAATTGAATACTCCAGAGGAAGAATAATGGGAATAAATCAAGAAGATTTTGAGAAATTGAATATGCGAGGAATTGTTATTTCTTCGATAATGACGGCCTTTGGTCTAGTAGTAGCATTAGCTTGGAAGGACACAATTAATGCTACTGTGAATTATTTGATGCCAGATAGTGATGATGGAACTCTAAAGGGGATGTACATTTCAGCGATTGCAGTTACAGCCCTAGTTATGGGTCTAGCAGTTTTAGTATTGAAGATTAATAAGAGAGCTGAAAAAGAGTTGGAAAGAGTCCAATCATATTTTTATGATGATGACGAAGAAGATGAAAAGAAAGACGCCTAAGGCGCAGTTATGGGATTATTATAGTAGACCCAAGAAGAAAAAAGCAATATAATTATATATGCTTCCTGCGATGATGAAGACAACCCTCTTTGAATATTGTATATGAGCTCCACCAAACCCAACACAAATGCTACCGACACACTGAGTTCCATGCAACGTTTTTTCGACTTCAACAAGCGCATCGCCGATTCCTCTCGGTTCAACATTTTTATTCTTTTGACCATTATTTCTGCGGGGATTCTTGTGGGCATTCAGACCTATGAGCGCCAAGTTACGCACATTGCGCACATTCTCAATCTGCTCGACGTCATCATCCTATTCATTTTCACCGTAGAAGTTTTCGTCAAGGTGTTCGCCGAAGGGACTAAACCGCTGAACTATTTCAAGGACCCTTGGAACATTTTCGATTTTTCGATTGTGGCTGTGTGCTACCTTGCGTTTGTCACACCTGATTTGGATGCGTCTTTTATCGCGGTGCTGCGTTTGGCGCGTATTCTTAGGGTTTTCAAACTGGTGACTGCAATTCCGAAGCTGCAGCTATTGGTGGGGGCGCTATTGCGTAGCATCCCATCAATGGGCTACGTAGGCGTGCTTTTGTTCCTGCTGTTCTACATCTACGCGGCCATGGCGGTGTTCATTTATGGAGATAATGATCCTGTGCACTTTGAGAATCTGCACCTAGCAATGCTTTCGTTGTTCCGGGTGGTGACATTGGAAGACTGGACGGACATCATGTACATCAACATGTACGGTTGTGACCAATACGGTTACGATGGCATGGAAGAACTCTGTACGAACCCATCCGCATCACCAACTGGAGCTGCATTGTTCTTTGTTTCGTTCGTGCTGATTGGAACCATGGTTATCATGAACCTGTTCATTGGTGTGATCATGACCAGTATGGAAGAGGCGAAACAAGAGGCTAATCAGGATACGGCACTAGGCAGGATTCAGAAGCGTGTGGAAGCATTGCAAACTGGGACTGGTGGGAAATCCAAAGCTGAAGAAATTAAAGAAATTAAAGAACTACTGGATTCAGGTGCCATAGACGACGACGAGTTCAAGCAGATGAAGAAGGAAATCCTCGGAAAGTAAGACAAGCCAGATGAGGAAGCCTGAAGTCTTAACAACAGTCATCATCACAGCAGTCATCTTTTACAGGGGTAGTAGTGTCTAAACTCAATCTAATAATTTTGATTCCACCATGACACACAATAATTGCGATAGCAGTACCTATTACAACATCGGGCCAAATATCTCCCGTAAACATTACCAATAAACCAGCAAGGATAATTCCAGCTGAAGCAATAGCATCGTTCCTACAGCAGATGAAAGCACTCATGAAGTTTATGTCTTTGTGTTGGTGTTTATACATCATGAATGCAACGCTTGCATTACCAACTAATGAAATCACCCCTACAATAGAAATAATACCCCCAGACAACACTGATTCGCCCATCAAACCTAGATATACATGATAGAATGCCAATAAACCAAATACTGTCATTATTATTCCTTTAAATAATGCCAATCTGTTTTTGACGGCGGTGGTTGATGACAATACAAGGATACTTGATCCAAGAATAAACACATCTCCTGAATTATTGGCAGCATCACCTAATAATGAAGCAGACTTCATCGTAAAACCATACCATAAATCTATACCCATCATTATCAAATTGATAATGAAAGCTATGACCAATGCCCTTCTTCCAAGTACGTCGGTGTGTGCACCCATCTTATTCCCTAATTATAGTCTCATCTCGACCAGGACCAAGTGAAACGATACTTATCGGAATATTCAAACTTTCAGAGACAAAATCAAGAAAATTCTTCATTTCTTCTGGTATAATTTCTTTGGAGATATCAATACCGGATGATGACCATCCTGGAAAAGTCTTGTACACTGGTGTACACTTGGCAAGATGGGAAAGTGAAGATGGAAAATGGTTGATTTCTGAACCATCTTCGCCTTTATATGCCACACATACTTTAATTTCATCCATGTCTGATAAAATATCTAATTTCATAATTGCTAAAGATGAAAAACCACATATCCTATTGGACAACTCTAACATAACTAAGTCTAACCAACCACATCGTCTTGGCCGTCCAGTAGTTGTACCAAACTCTTGACCCTTATCTCTTATCATTTCACCTACGTCATCTTCTAATTCTGTAGGGAATGGACCTGAGCCAACTCTTGTAAGATATGCTTTGGTAACACCCACAACATTTGATATTTTAGAAGGTGCTATTCCAGAACCTAAGGCTGCACCTGCTGTAGTCGGACTTGATGAAGTAACAAATGGATAAGTTCCATATTCAATATCTATGTGTACTCCTTGAGCACCCTCAAGAAGAACATTATCGCCATTATCAATATGTTTGTTAACCAACAAGGATGCATCCGTAATATATTCGCCTAATTGCTTACGCCACAGCTTACAAACATCAAACAAACTATCTATGGTTAAATCATTTTTTATTCCATAATGAGACAGTAAAGCTTGATTACGAGGCAAAGCTTTCTCTAATCTTTCTAGAATAATATCATCATACAAAAGGTCCCCCATTCTAATTCCAATTCGTGAAGCTTTATCAGAATAACAAGGGCCAATACCATTCTTGGTAGTACCAATCATTGATTTACCTTTAGAACTCTCTTCACCACCATCAAGTAGTTTGTGATAAGGCATGATAACGTGGGCTCTATCAGAAATGAATAATTGCCCTCTTTCACCTTCAAGATTATTTAATTCTTTGAGTAAAACATCGGGATTAACAACAACTCCATTACCTATTATATTAACAATATTCTTCCGAAGAATACCTGAAGGGAGAAGGTGTAACTTATGTTTTTTACCATCAATAACTATCGTATGGCCTGCATTGTTACCTCCTTGTGATCTTGCTACAACTTTTGAGGATTCAGCTAAATAATCTGTAACTTTACCCTTACCTTCATCACCCCATTGAGCCCCGATTATCGTAGTTACACTCATTCTAAAGTACCGCCAGACTTCACAACCTGTGCGTAGATTGCTGGCAATAGGAACATTGCAGATATCATTGATGCAATTAAGAGAACTACAATAATGAAAACAAACCACCACAGTGCACTTATGTTGATAGCAAAGGCTGCCGTTAAACCCACTAGAGTAACTGCAGTTGCTTCTGCTAACGTTTGTGCTGTCTTTGCTGTTGCATTATAGACACTTGGCAAATTCACACCCTTTTCCATAACTCTTTGAGTAATATGGATTGAAAAATCAATACCGACGCCAATTACAATAGAACCAATCATAACTGTAACTAAACTTAACGGTTGACCAAGAGCTACAAAAGTTAAAGGTTCTAATGAGACAACCCATATGACTGGCAAAGTAGTTATGAGGCCAATTTTCCAATTTCGACCAAAAGTAAGACTCAAAACAATGAAAACCAAAACAATACAAATTACTAATGTATTAATTTGTGAACTAATTAATTGTGCATTAACACTTGTACCTATTGCTGCCACGCCAGTTAATTGGGACATCTTTACAGGAGCATATTCATAATCGTCACGAACCTCATTGACTCCAATCACTGCAGCTTCCATTCCTTTAATATCTTTAAGAGGCATATCAACATAAATCAGAGTCTTAGAAAAAAGGCATTCAACACTACCAGACTCATCAGGTGAACAGTTCATAATCATACTGAGCGCCTCAGGTGTTATACTATCATAAAAAACATTTAAAAGAAATTTCTGGAATCCGCGTCCAACAGTAGGAATTGAAGATTGAGCAACTTCTTCTTCATGAAGAATTTGCCAAAAAGAACGTTCGGCACCTTCATCCCGACCTATGATGTTTAAAAATGAATCTAATAATTTCGATTGATTTGTTGATATGGTGACGGCCTTCATAACCTCTGTTAAAGAAATTGCAGTCACATCCTCAACATCATTAAGACCAGGTCTTTCATCATTTGGATTTCCGGCCACAAGTAAATCTACTTGATCTAAATGATCGACTGCATCCGAATTTTCTTCATCGTAATCATTCTGAAAATCACCTCTAGCAATCATCATACCAAAGGCTCCTGCATTAAACTCAGTAGAATATTTTACAATACCTTCTAAAGTTGGTTCATCATCTGGAACCATATCCAGATAATCTATATTTGTTTGTAAGAGTGGTAAAACTCCAACGGAAAGAAGTGTTGTAGCTAGTAAAATTGCTAAAATAGGTTTATTATGTTCAGTAACAATTTGTGCTAATTTGTGCCATTCTCCCTCTTCTTTTCTATAATTATATTCAGTCAAAACTGCAATAGCTGGTGACATAATAAATGTACATAAAAGGCAAATGAAGATACCAAGAGTCAAACTCAGACCTACTGTAAAAACTGGCCCTAAATTAGTATACATTAAACTTCCAAAACCAATCATTGTTGTCATCGCCGATAATGCAATAGCTCGACCTGTCGTCGAAAGAGCTTTCATCATTTTAATTTGAGCATTTTCCCCTTCTTCCTCGGTAAAACGATTAGATAAGTGAAGCCCATAGGCCACCCCTAAAGCCATCAATATCGGCCCCAAAGCAATAATTGTGGGAGTTGCTTCAATTTGAAACCAACCGATAAAACCATAAGTTATGAAAATTGAATAAAGAGTAGGTACTCCTGAAATCATAACTGCCCTTATTCTTCTTTGAATCATGAATATAGCAATTGAGCAAAGAACAACTCCTATAGGAAAAACTCTCCAAAATTCTGAAAAAGATCTCTCGGTAATTGCTTGTGTTACAGGTACTGGGCCAGTTAGCATCATTCTGCTAAAAGTTTGACCGTCTGGACGGCCTAATCCATTACCTCTATCATTCATTGCAAAATCAACTTCATCAATAATTATAGGAGGAGGTACATCACTAGTTATACCAAACAAAATTACTGCTGTATCCCAAATGCCATCTCCATTTGTATCCCTAATAACTTTTTCTAATACAGAAGGAGGTAAGTCCTGAACAATATCATCTATTTCTGACTGACTAGGAATTTCATAATGATTTAATTGACCTGCTCCAACGGCTGCATCTTTAGCTGATTGAGCTGCAACACCAAAGAATTCAA
>Ga0207992_1000930_pt1 | contig 13931 bp, 12 predicted proteins | sample ETN02SmetaG_FD_185788 | JGI IMG/M metagenome (GOLD analysis project Ga0207992, IMG submission 185788) | Marine microbial and viral communities from oxygen minimum zone, Eastern Pacific Ocean - ETNP2014F10-02SV255 (SPAdes) (version 2) | ecosystem: Environmental > Aquatic > Marine > Oceanic ...
ATATTCCTTATGCAATTCCTCCAGAAGGAGATCTTCGCTGGAAGGCTCCCAGGCCGCTAGTTTCTCCTGAGTCAAATATTAAACCCCAAGAAGGAAATGGATGCTTACAAGAGGCTAGCATTTATGCAGGAATACAAGGAGAAGGAATAGTTGGACAAGAAGATTGCTTGTACTTAGATATAAAAGCGCCTGTAAATAATTTAAATAGAAGGCTTCCCGTAATGTTTTGGATACATGGAGGTGGGAATACATCTGGCGTGAAAGATTACTATGATTTTTCAGAAATAATTCGTGAACATCAGGTTCTCGTCGTAACAATTAATTATCGTTTAGGCCCTATGGGTTGGTTTACGCATCCCGCTATACAGGGACTCCAAAATGGAATTGATAAAACTTCTAATTTTGGGACCCTCGATATTATGGAAGCATTAAAATGGGTGCAAGCTAATATCCAAAATTTTGGTGGAGATCCTGATAATATTACAATTTTTGGAGAGTCAGCTGGGGGAAATAATGTTTTGTCTTTACTTGCTTCGCCCATGGGAAATGGATTATTTCATAAGGCAATCTCTCAATCAGGGTATACAACTAGTTTTACAAAGGAAGAGGCGGTAGGAGTAAACCAGGAAGGTATAATCGTCAATCGATTAGGGTCTGATCCAGTGCTCTCAAGTTATGACTTTTCTGGATATAGAAGTATAAAAAACCTATTCAACAAAGATCCCCAGAAATACGCAGAAGAATATCAGCGTTATTTGAGATCCATTGATGGAAAAGCGCTTTTAGAAATTTATGAGAAACTTTCAAAAGATACTTATGATCGATTGCCGCTCCTCACCAGAGATGGAATAGCAACTCACATTAATGGAGTAAGTGCTGGGCTTGCTTCTTCTGGGGAGAAAAATAATATTCCCGTGATAGCAGGATCAAACAAGGACGAGCTCTCTCTTTGGTTGGGATCGAATAGATATTTTGTGAAAGCATCTTATCCATTAACAAAACTTGTACCTATACCAAAAATTAAATTTAAAAAAGAAGATTTATATAAACTCTGGGTCAAAACTCGTTCACAGGGTTGGAAGTTAAGGGGTGTTGATGAGCCATTAATGGAGCTAGAAAAAGCTGGTTATAAATCTTTATATGCATATAGATTTGATTGGGATGATCAAGTCTCTTCATACTTTGCAGATTTCCCTAACTTAATAGGAGCAGCTCACGGATTTGAGATTGCTTTCATCACTGGCGACTTTAGATTTGGCCCTATTGGACGTTTTGTTTATCCCAAGGGTGAATTAAGAAATCAAATGAAGGAAACCATGATGCAAGCTTGGACATCATTTGCAAAAACTGGCATTCCGAATACTGGTAAACGCCAGGAATGGAAAAAATTTAATTCTAAAGATAGAGTTTTCATGAAACTAGATTCTGATGAACATTTATCTTTAGACAAAGAGATGTTATCTCTCGAATTTATCATGAGAAATGTCCGACTTTCACCGGTGGGAACATTATTAGAAAAATGTTTATTAGTGCAAGAGACGTTTTTTAATATTGGGGATCGCTTTGAAGATGAATTTTCTGAATGGAATCAAGGCGCGTGTAAACAATTTGATATGGATTATGAGCGTAAAAAAATTGAAACTGATTTGATCAAAGAATTTGGTTCAGCTACTGTTTATTAATGAAAATAATTCAAAAGAAATTTTTTTCTTACTTTGTATTTATAATTCTTTTATCAGGCTGTGGGTCTGATGTTGATCCCGGAAAAATAGAGGGATCTCCGCGCACCAGTGAAGCAATCTATCAGCAAGATTTAAAATTTTTTCGGACCAAAGAAAGTTTATTAAGCGCTGATTCAGATGATACATCTCAGATTCTTTTTGGAGATCTGCATGTCCATACTACTTATTCTATAGATGCGTTTACTTTAGAGCTGCCAATGATGGGTCTCCAGGGAGCGCATGATAGTTCTATGGCTTGTGATTTTGCTAGATATTGTGCAAATCTAGATTTTTTTAGTTTCAATGATCATGCTGAAGGCCTTACTCCAGATCATTGGCGTGAGCAGAAAAAAATTATCCAACAATGTAATATCTCAAACAGTGATCCAGTAACTAATGATTTAGTTGTATTTCCTGGTTGGGAGTGGACTCAAATTGGTACTACTAAAGAAAATCATTGGGGCCATAGGAATGTAATCTTTAAAGACATTCAAAGCCTTCCCGCAAGACCAATCGGCGCGAGAACGCCGGGTTCAGGATTGGGAGTTTTTGACACCACTGAACAAGCTGTAAGGGCAAGATGGTTGGATGTATTTAATTTTAAGCGTTATTCAGATTTAAAATGGCTCCTAAATGAGGTAAGGAATACACCATATTGCGAGGATGGTGTTGATTCTCCAAATCTTCCGCTTGATTGTTATGAATATGCAAAAACACCTAGGGATTTATTTTCTAAGCTAAATGAATGGAATATAGATAGTATTGTAATTCCTCATGGTCAATCATGGGGTTTCCATGTGCCATTAGGAACTTCTTGGGATAATCGTTTAAATGATAATGGGCATGATCCAACCAAACAAATTCTTTTAGAAATTATGTCTGGCCATGGCAACAGCGAAGAGTATCGGGACATTGCATCCGCAAATTTTCTTCAAGACAACACAATGAGTTGCCCTGAACCAACTGATGATTTTCTTCCATGTTGTTGGCAAGCAGGTGAAATGCAGAAGAAACGTTGCGATGGTCTTACGCAAGATGAGTGTGATGCAAGGGTTGAGCTTGCAAAAAAATATACCCTAGCAGGTGGACCTTATACCAATATGGTTTTTCCTGAAGCTAAGCCTGAAGAATGGTTAAATTGTGATCAATGCACAGATTGCTTTAAACCAGCATTTAACTATAGGCCGAAACAATCTGCTCAATATGCTTTAGCTATTTCAAATTTTGAAGAGTCTATTGAATCCCCACAAAGATATAATTTTGGATTTATTGCTTCAACAGATGATCATACTGCTAGACCAGGAACAGGATATAAGCAATATGAAAGAAGGAAGATGACTTTTGCAACTGGTGTTAAATCAAAGATGTGGGAATATCAGCATGAGGCTGATGATCCAAATTTTCCTGAAATTCCTATAATTACTCCAGGTGAAAGTCAGCCTGATAGTGAGAGAGTTTCTAGTTTTGTATATCCAGGAGGTATCTTAGCTGTGCACGCTGAGGGAAGAGGGAAGGATGAAATTTGGGCTGCTTTAAAAAATAAAAATGTTTATGGCACTAGTGGTCCCAGAATATTGTTATGGTTTGATTTAATAAATTCACCTGAGGGACAAGCCCCAATGGGTTCTGAAATTACAATGAGTCAAAATCCTCAATTTATTGTAAGGGTAGCCGGAAGCTTGAAGCAAAATGCAGGTTGTTCAAATGAATCTATAGACTCACTTTCTCCTGAAAGGCTAGAGTATTTATGTGCAGGAGAGTGTTATAACCCAAGCAATGAAAGAGAGGTTATAGAGAAAATAGAAATTATTAAGATTACTCCGCAAATATATGCTGGTGAAGCGATCAGCCCTCTCATACAGGATCCATGGAAGACAATGCCATGCCAAGGAAGAGGCGAGTGTATTATAGAATTTGAAGATAAAAATTTTTCTAGGGACAGTGTTTATTATGTCAGAGCAATACAGAGCCCAACGCCAGCAATCAATGGCTCACCTCTATTTCAGAGAGACACTTTTAAGCTTTGTAAAGGGAGTTTCCGGACCGATCTTGAAGATGATTGTTTAAGTATGACCAAAGAACGAGCATGGTCCTCTCCAATTTTTGTAAACAAACCTTAAGTGTTTTGTTTTATTTGATTTGCAGTTGAGCGCTTTATTTTAATTAGTTCTGCGATTTTAAAATATAAATTTTCTTCGTATGCATCAACTACTGAATCAGCAGTTACCAGCTCCCATAGAACTTTTAGTAGCTCAATTTTTTCTTCATTTGAATGCGAGTCATTAATTTTTTTTATTGTAGGGTAAAAGGAAACTGATTCCTCAGTCTCATCAATAATTTTCTTTACAATGGTACTTGCCTTGACATCTTCAGTAGCTAATTCATTAGCTCTTTTCTTGATTAAGTTTAATTCAGAGCTATCAAGCGTGCCATCGCTTATGGCAATCTCAAACATTAGACGCAATGCAACATCTGCTTCATGCATGTTTATAAGATCAAGGGATTGTTTTTTTTTAAATAAGTTTTTAAGCATATTTTTATGTTAATAGTTTAAGTAAGTATTTTCTTGGGAATTTTAAAAATGTTCCTAATAAAATCAAAGAATCAATATATATGGATTTTTTTTTAATATATAGCTCGTCAATTTCTGCAAGTTTCAAGGGATTGCTCATATCAAATCCTAAAACTTGAGAGAGACCTGTTATCCCAGGCTTGACTTTAAAGACGCCTCTCATATTTCGCTCCCTTGCAAGTTCAGTTTGAGAGACAAGCCCCGGTCTTGGACCTATTAGGTTAATATCACCTTTAATAACATTAACAAGCTGAGGAAACTCATCAAGTTTTAATTTACGCAAAATCTTACCTGAGACTAGTTGATATCTTCTATCGAGGAGGTGAGTTCCAGTATTTGGAGACTCTTTTTTTAAAGTCCTTATCTTAATAATCTGAAATGGCAATTGATCTTTTCCAATACGCTTTTGAATAAAGAAAATTGGCATTCCGTCTTCTATAGTTAACACCACACCTACAAAAAAAATAAAAGGTGAAATTATCATCAGTCCTAATATGCAAATGAGATTTCTTAAGAGAATAATAAATTTTTTGAGTAACATTTTGTAATGTAAAATAAAAACTGTATTTTAAATCATTAATATGAATATTGCTCTAACTGGATCTTCAGGATTGATAGGATCACGACTATTATCTGACTTTAAAAATATGGGTCATGATGTTCTATGTATCTCTTCATCAGAATCATGCCCCGAAGAAAAAATTTTTCTTTATGAGGAATTACAATCAAATAAAATTGACTTTGAGGCAGACTTTTTAATTCACCTTGCAACTATAAACTCTAACTTGGATGAATCAGAGATTCCTTTAGAAATAAGCCTTATTGAAAAAGTTATTAATTCAATGCAAAGTCTAAATTGCAAAAATCTTATTTTTTTCAGCACAACTAAGGTCTATGGCGATAATACTTTTGAGCAGCACATTATTGATGAAAACTTCCCAAAGAATCCAAAGTGTTTTTATGGTGAAGCAAAAGCAAAATGTGAAGAAATTTTGTTAAATAGCGCTCTTGAGAATAAATTCAATTCTTTAATTCTTAGACTGCCGCCAATTTTAATTAATCATTCTAAATCTAATCTAGGCAAATTATTTCAATTAGTTGAAAGGGGGTTACCAATTCCATCTTTTAGATTGGGAGACTCAAATCAAAGAAGTTTTTTAAGTTACAATCTTTTAACATGTTTTCTAGGGGAGGTTTTATCAAAAAAAGATCTTTTTTCAAGCAACATACTTAATCTTTCTGATAAAGATCCTATTTCTACTAACGGCCTTTTAAAACGGTTTGGTAAAAGTATTAATAAAAAACCTCGAATAATTTATCTACCCAATTTCTTTTTTAAAGTTATGATGAGAGTAAATCGATTACAATTGATTCTACGTAAACTTTTTGGAAATTTTCATCTCTCCACTTCAAAACTTAGAGATGCATACAAGCTCCCGAAGTATTTTTGATTGTGGGAGATTAAAACTATGAACTTAATTGGAACAAAATTAAATGCCCTAGATCGACGGTACAAAACACTTTTAGTTTTACTGAATGATTTATTTATATCATTTACATGTTGGATAGTCTTTGGGCCTCCAATGGCCACAATTATCTCAAATAAAAATCTAAATAATTTAATAGAATTATTACAATCTCAAATTCTGTCGTTTATTTTCCCTGCGATCTTTTTTTTATTTTATTTATATTTTTTTGGATACTATAAATCTCTTATTCGATTTTTTGATTCGAGAGATTCTATTTTCTTGTGTGTATCCGGATCATTAATATTTGGATTCTCATGGGCAGGGATCTATATTTTGCAATTTGATCTTATTTCAACCGATTTTCTATCAATTATCATTCTTCAAGGATTGCTCTTATCATCCGTTCTCTACGCATTTGTAAATATTTCTCGTGATGTTGCTAAGTATTTTTTATATCCTTATGAAAAAGATGAAAATGCTAGTCCTGTTGTTATTTTTGGGTCTGGTCAATCCGGCCAAGATTTATTAAATACTTTGCAAAATGATCCTTCTAAGAATGTACTTGCAATTTTTGATGAATCATCCGTATTTAAAAATTTACAAATAAATAATATTCCAATTATTTCTAGTTTTAACAAATTAGTTGAACTGAAATCTAAGTACGATAATCTTCAGGTCTTTCTTGCTATTCCTAATATTAAAACAGAACAAAGAAGAAAAATTATTTCTGATTTAGAAACTATAAAAGTTGCTGTAAGTTCGGTTCCTTCTCTATCTGAGTTAATTTCAGACCAAAAAAAATTAACTGACTTACAAGAGCTTTCAATCGATGATATTTTACCTGGAGCTCGAATATCTAATGCAACTGTTCATAATGCAAATAAAAAAAACTTTTTTGTATCAGGGGCAGGTGGTTCAATTGGCTCTGAGATTACTCGGCAGTTACTTGCTGGCAATCCACAGCAAATCGTTTTATTTGAACTCTCTGAATATAATCTTTTTAAAATTGAAAGAGAGTGCCAAGCTATTATTGAAGCTAAAAGTCTTGATTGTGATGTTGTGCCCATCCTAGGAGATATTAGGGATAAAAATAATTTAAAGTATATTTTTGAAAAGTTTAAAATCAACCATGTTTATCATGCTGCAGCATACAAACATGTTCCTTTGGTTGAAGATAAAAATAATTTAGCTAAAGCTGCAGAAAATAATATTCTTGGTACATATAATCTTGCTCAAGTTTCGCAAGACAATCAAGTAAGTTCTTTTGTAATGATTTCAACAGATAAGGCTGTTAGACCATCAAATATTATGGGTGCTACAAAAAGATTTGCGGAGATCATCATTCAGTCAATAAACGAAGAATCACCAAATACAAAATTTAGCATGGTTAGATTTGGTAATGTTATCAATTCTTCTGGTTCAGTTATCCCCTTATTTTTTGATCAAATAGCTCAGGGCGGACCTGTTACTGTTACCGATAAAGAAGTAAAAAGATATTTTATGACTATACCTGAAGCATCAAGTTTGGTGCTGCAAGCTGGAGAAATGTCTCAAGGTGGAGAGGTTTTTATTTTAGATATGGGTGAACAGGTTAAAATTTATGATCTTGCTAAAAAACTTATTCATTTATCTGGAAGAAATTATGTTGATAATAAAGATGATGATGGCATACAAATTTTAGAGGTTGGTCTTAGGCCAGGAGAAAAGATGTACGAAGAGCTTCTGATTTCTGGGTCTGAAATAAAAACTAATAATAAAAAAATTTTTAAAGCAACTGAAAGATTTATAAATCAAAATGATTTGATGCCGATTCTCGATAATATTCAACGGTGCATATCCAATTATGATGCTGAAGGAATTTTAAATATATTGACTGAAAATGTTGAGGGTTTTGAAAGATGAATAAGAGCAAAATTTTAACTTTAAATTTTTTTTTCTTAGTGCTAAGTTCGATTATTTCTTCGCAGACGATTGATAATTTAATTCTCGATCCAGGTTTCAAGATATCAATTTATGCAAAGGATTTAGACTCTCCAAGACAAATGGCTGAGGGAGAGAATGGAACAATATTTGTAGGTGAGAGGGGCGGTCAAATATCAGCGCTTATAGACTCTGATTTCAATGGGCAAGTGGATTCAAAAATCATTATTGCAAAAGGCCTTAAATATTCAACAGGTGTTAGCCTTTTTAACGGAGATTTATATTTTTCAGAGATTAGTAAGATTTGGAAAATAGAAAACATTGAACAGTGGATTAAAAGTTATAGTATTGATGCAAATCTGCCAAAAAAAATTCTTGTAGTAGATAACTTACCAGATGATCAATGGCATGGATGGAAATGGCTTAAGCATGATGAAAGAGGCAGCCTCTACTTTAATATTGGGGCTCCTTGCAATATCTGTCTTTCGGAGAACCCTCAATACGCCTCAATTCTAATGTATCAAGATGGTGAATTAAATTATGTAGCTAAGGGTGTTAGAAATAGCGTGGGATTTGATTTTCATCCTGTGAGTAATAAACTTTTTTTTACTGATAATGGAAGAGATTGGCTAGGAGATGATTCTCCATCATGTGAGTTAAATAGAGTAGATTTTGATGGTCAATTCTTTGGATATCCATATAAACATGCTTCTGAGGTTGTTGATCCCGAGTTCGGTCACATTGACCCAGGTTTTGACTTTGTTGATCCTATTTTAGAGCTTGGTGCTCATGTAGCGCCTACAGGCGTAAGTTTTTATAATGCCGATATGTTCCCAGAAAAAATGAAAAATAATCTTTTTGTAGTTTTGCATGGTTCATGGAATAGAACAGAAAAAGTTGGCTATAAAGTCCTGCGAGTTGAAATTGATGATGATGGGAATGTTATTAATTCAAATGATTTTATTACTGGATGGTTAAACAGCGGAAGAGTTATCGGAAGGCCATCAGCCCCTCTGGTTCGGAATGATGGCAGCCTTTTGATATCTGATGATAAAGCAAATGTTATATATCAAGTAACTTATCAAAATTAACAATGAGAGTTGGTATTGCTGGCTATGGCGTTGTTGGAAAAACCAGGCATTCCTCAATCAAAAAAAATACATCTTACGAAGTTGTAGCTATTTCAGAGGTAAACTCAGAGGCACAGAAGGATATTCCTTCTGATATAGATATATTTGATGATTATCGTGATCTAATTTCAAAGGCTGAACTTGATATTATTTTTATTAGCTTACCAAATAAATTTACTGCGGATGCAGTTTCATTGAGTCTTAAAAATGGCGTAAATGTTTTTTGTGAAAAACCTCCAGCCAGAAAACTTGATGAGCTCATAGAGGTAAAAAAAATTTATAAAAAATACTCTAACTTAAAGCTTATGTATGGTTTTAATCATCGCTTTCATCTTTCGGTAGAGGAAGCTAAGTCAATTATTGATAGTAATACTTTTGGAAAGATCATTAATTTAAAAGGCGTGTATGGAAAATCACAAATGATTAGTTTCAATCAAACAGATTGGAGAACAAAAAGAGAAGAATCTGGAGGCGGTATATTGCTTGATCAAGGAATACATATGCTCGATTTAATGAGATATTTATCTGGAGAGAGTTTCTCTGAAATATTTTCATTTATTGATAATGCCTTTTGGAATTTTGATGTTGAGGACAATGCATATGTGTTGATGAAATCTTCAAATGGAGTTGTAGCACAACTTCATTCGTCTGCTACTCAATGGAGACATATATTTAATCTAGAAATCACTCTTCAAAAAGGCTCGCTTGTGCTTGGAGGTTTACTAACTGGATCTAAAAGTTATGGAGACGAAACGCTTACAGTTATTTCTTCAAATCCAGCAAAAGACAAAGGAGCGCCAATGGAGTCCACTTCAAAATATAATGAAGATGTATCATGGGATAATGAGATTAAATATTTTGCTAATTGTTTGAAAAATGATTTAACAATTGAACGGGGCAGTATTGAGGATGCAATTGAAACCATGAATCTAGTTGAACAAATTTATCAAGCTGACCCGCATTGGAAAAAAAAATATTACAGTTAAAAGGAAGCTAAAATGAATTCATCAACACTATTTTCAAATAATTATCTTGAGTATTTAACCAATCTGATTGCTAAATTAGATAGAGAAGCAATTGCAAAGTTTGCAGATTTACTTTTGCAGTCAAGAGATTCTGGAGCAACAACATATTTTCTTGGAAATGGGGGTAGCGCCTCTACTGCCAAACATTTTGTCAATGATGTGTCCCTTGGTAGCAAACAGTTTGAAAAGCCCTTCAGAGCAATAAGTCTGTGTGATAATCAAGCCGTTATAACTGCAATTGCAAATGATGATGGTTATGAAAATATTTTCTTACAACAACTCCAAACTCTTTCTAAGCCTGGGGATACCATTGTGTGCATTTCAGCCTCTGGTAATTCTAAGAATTTGATTAAAGCAATTGAATACGCCAAAGATAATAATATATATGTCGTTGGCTTAACTGCATTTGATGGGGGTTACCTGAAAGAAAACTGTGATCTCAACATACATGTTCCAACAAAGATCGGGGAATACGGACCTGCTGAAGATTTGCATATGGTTGTTTGCGGACTTATAGGATCTTATTTTAGAGAGAAATTTTTAAATGATTGATTTTCATCAGTCTCTACAAATTGCTAAATCAGCTGCGTTGCTTGCTGGAGAATTTTTGCTGAAATCTCAAGGAACTGATCTCAAAATTTTGTTAAATCAAGGTCGAGATCTTAAGTTACAGCTTGATATTGAGACTGAAAACTTTATAAAAGATTACATATCAGCTCATAGCAATTATTCAATATTAGGAGAAGAGACTGGCCCTAGTGATAAATTGGATGAATGTTTTTGGGTGATAGATCCACTTGACGGAACATCAAATTTTTTAAGAGGTATTCCGATTAGCTGTGTTTCAATCGCATTAATGCATGAGCTGAAGCCAGTTCTTGGAGTTATTTATGATTTTAATCATGAGGATCTTTATTTTGGGCATAAGGAATCTAAAGCTTTTTTAAATGATCAAGAAATCCAGGTTTCCTCATTATCTTTAAAAAATGAATCCACTTTAGTGACTGGCATACCAGCAAAGACAAATTATTCAGATGACGAATTCAATCAATTAATCTCCACATTTCAGACCTGGAAAAAAATTAGAATGATTGGATCTGCTGCAATGGCAGCGGTATATGTTGCAGCAGGAAAAGTAGAAACCTACCAAGAAAACGGAATTTTCTTATGGGATATTGCAGCTGGAGCTGCCATTGTAACTGCTGCAGGGGGAATAGCATCAATTAGTAATTTTCAACCAGATTATAGAGTAGATGCAAAATTTTCTAATAATCAAATTGAAGAATAATTGAATACAAAAGATACAGTTGCAGTTACCTCGAGGTCTTTTTCAAAAAATACCTTTTTAGTTAGCAGACTTAAAAATCTGTATTCTTCAATTATTCTTAATGAAACAGGTAAAACCTTGGAAGGGAAGGATTTGGTAAATTTTTTAAAGCCAGCCTCAAAAGCAATTATAGGCATAGAAGCCATGCCTAACCCCATACTATCCGAGCTCCCAAAACTTAAAGTCATTAGTAAATATGGAGTTGGCTTGAATAATTTAGATTTAGAATTGCTTAAAAAATATAAAATTAAACTTGGATTTACTCCCGGAGTGAATAAGCAAAGCGTTGCAGAGCTTGCCTTAACCTTGATATTGATTGGGCTAAAAAAAATTCAAGACAATAATATTGATATCCTTAACGGAAATTGGTCTCAAGAAAAAGGTTCAGAGCTTTTTGGTAAAACTATTGGTTTGCTTGGATTTGGGAATATTGGTCAAAAATTATCGTCACTTCTTCAACCATTTAATTGCAATATTATTTTTTTTGATGAAAGGGTTTACTCCGATGAGGATATAAATAATATTTCCATGGATTTAAATCTTAATCCTAAATCAATCCGTCAATTATCCTTGGATTTAGTTCTATCAGAATCCGATATTCTTAGCATTCACCTTCCGCTAAGCAAAGAAACAATTAATTTGATTGATGCACCCAAGTTAGCCAAGCTCAAATCAAATGTATGTATTGTAAATACTGCTCGGGGAGGAATAGTTAATGAAGCAGATATTTATAATTTTCTAGTTGAAAATCAGGCCGCTTTTGTTGGTTTTGATGTTTATGAAGAAGAGCCAGCATTTGAAAACCCTCTTTTACAATTATCAAACTTTTTTGGCACGTCTCATAGGTCAAGTCTTACAACTGAGGGAATTAATGCCATGGGTATAGCTGCCATAAATGGATTAGATGATAATATTAATCTTAAGTAAAACATCAAATCTATGAGCAATCTTTCTATCGGCACTTGGCAAAGCCTCCCAAATGAATCAATCGCTGAAATATTTGCCAAGGCAGGTTATGAATGGATTGTTATAGATCTTGAGCATAGCTGTATAAATATAAATCAAGCAGAGCAACTTATTAGAGTAATTGATTTAGCCGGATCCAAGCCCTTTATAAGGTTATCCAATCATGATCCTGCGCAAATTAAAAGAGTGCTTGATGCAGGGGCAAAGGGGATACTGGCCCCAATGACAGAGACACTCAATCAAATAGAAAAAATTATTTCTGCATGTCATTATCCTCCCAGTGGTTCAAGAGGTATGGGTCTTGCAAGAGCTCAGGGGTACGGTGAAGACTTTCAGAAGCAAGATTATATTTCGAATCAGGCAAATGAAATTGAGATTTATGCTCAAATTGAATCCATCAAGGGTTTAAGAAACTGCAAAGAAATCTTCTCTCAAAATATTAATGGTTACTTTATTGGTCCGTATGATCTCTCTGCTTCACTTAATAACCCTGGAGTATTTAATTCTGATGAATTTAGTGAAGCTGAAACAGCAATTTTATCTGCAGCTAAAAATGAAAATATTAAATGTGGATATCATCTTGTTGAGCCAGAAACAGATCAAATCAAAATACTACAAGCTAAGGGCTATGACATGATCGCTTTTAGTGTAGATATTCGAATGTTAGATATTGGCGCTAGACTGCCATTCATAAAATAAATGACAAAGACTCTAGGGGTAATTCCCGCAAGAATGGCTTCATCTCGGTTTCCTGGAAAGCCGCTAAAAAAAATTTTAGAAATACCTATGCTTGCTCATTGCTATGAAAGAGCATTACTCTCTGGAGCTTGCGATAAATTAATTATTGCTACACCAGATCAAGAAATTATTGAATGGAGTCAATCACAAGGCATTCACTCAGTCTTAACAAGTCATAGCCACCAAAGAGCAACAGAAAGAGCCAAGGAAGCTTTAGACATTCTTGCCAAGAAGGGGCGCAGTTACGATTTAATTCTTTTATTACAAGGAGATGAGCCGCAAATATTTCCCAACGATATCAATAATTTAAAAGACTCTTTTACAGGAAGAGATCTTGAAGTAGTAAATCTAATTTTTCAAATTACCGATGATGATCTTGAAGATCCTAATGTTGTAAAAGCAGTTACTGACAATAAGTTAAGTATAAAGTTTTTTTCTAGATCACATATTCCTTTTAATAGTATAAAAACTTTCAGGCAGCTTGGTATGATAGGTTTTACAAACAAAGCATTGCAACATTATACGAACTTAAAGCCAACTGCATTGGAGAAAGTAGAGTCTATAGATATGATGAGGTTTTTAGAAAATGATTTTTGCATTCAAGGCGTTTTATCTTCATCTCCTATACTTGGAGTCGACAATCCAGAAGATATAATTAAAGCAGAAAAGATGATGTCTGATGACAAATTTATTCATCTATATAAAGAAAAATATGTTTAAAGCATGAAAAATATCATGATTGTAAGCGATGGAATACCTGGACACTTTAATCAGTCAAATGGAGTGGCTTTACTCTTGTCAAACAAACATTCTTTGAATACAAGAATTATTGATCTTCAATTCAAGAGTCAGTTTTTAAGAGGTTTTATAACAGTTTTTTCAAGATTTTTGATGAGGTTGCCCAGCCCTTTAACTGCAAAATTAACATTACTATTGCATAAAAAAATTGATACTAGAGGACTTGATTTAATTATTGCTGCTGGGGGAAAAACAGCACCATATACAGCTGCACTTAGGATTTTAAATAAAATTCCAGTTATCCAACTCGGTTCTCCTAGAGGAT
>Ga0207992_1000936_pt1 | contig 13872 bp, 10 predicted proteins | sample ETN02SmetaG_FD_185788 | JGI IMG/M metagenome (GOLD analysis project Ga0207992, IMG submission 185788) | Marine microbial and viral communities from oxygen minimum zone, Eastern Pacific Ocean - ETNP2014F10-02SV255 (SPAdes) (version 2) | ecosystem: Environmental > Aquatic > Marine > Oceanic ...
ATATTGATGACGGTTTGACTCAATAATGAGATGCCTCTCCGATAGGTTAGGGGCGCTTAGATCAGCCTGGAAGATCGTCTGGTTTGCAACCAGAAGGCCGGGGGTTCAAATCCCCCAGCGTCCACCATCTAGTGCTCATACTCTTAGTTGGGAGTAATATATCAAAAAACCGTCGTTATTTGTAGTGCCTCTCAAACATCCCACATCTGAGTAAATTCCGCGACCAAATCAAAACCCCTCGCTTTTTTTCCACAAGTCATAATCAGAAGTAGCCAATGTTCCTAGATAGTAGAAACTCTACCTCAGTTATGCTGACCCCTTTTCGTTCTCCGTAGTCCAAAACTTGATCTTTGTCAATTCTCCCTATGGAGAAATAATGAGACTCAGGATTAGAAAAATACAATCCGCTTACACTTGCAGATGGGGTGATGGAGTTACTACTTGTCAAATCAACCCCTATTCTTTCAACTTCTAGGATTTTGAAGGTTTTCAGCATCTCGCTATGATCCGGACACGCAGGATAGCCGTATGCAGGACGGATCCCCCTATACTCACCTTTCAGAATCTCCTCCATTGAAATATCTCCAGGATCAGGAAAACCCCACTCTTCTCTGACCAATTTATGTAGCCATTCTGCCGCTGCCTCAGCTAACCTATCCGCAAGAAGCTTTACCATTATTGAATTGTAGTCATCACCCGATTCCTCGTAGTTGGCAGAAATTAAATCCGGTTCTTCTCCAGCTGTAACTGCGAACATTCCAACGAAATCATCCCTTCCGGAATTTATCGGGGCAATGAAGTCGGACAGACAAGCTTGCCCGCTACCACCTCTGTACTGTTGTTGCCTTAGCATGTTGAGTTTTATATTTCCCGACTTATTTTTTTCATCATAAATTATAATGTCTTCAGACTTACTATTGGCTCTCCAGAAACCATAAACCGCTCTTAATGCAATCTTTTCTTCTTCAATAATGCACGAAAGCATCTCTTTGGCATCATTCAATAGGCTTTTTGCGGCTTTACCGTACTTCTCGTCTTCTAGAACTGCTGGATACCTCCTCGGAATATCCCAGGAAGTAAAGAAGAAAGTCCAGTCAATGAATTTAGCAATTTCTTCCAGAGGTGGATTGGTAATTTCCTTCCGCCCAATAAATGGCGGAATTTGAATATCTGTATTTCCCCAATCAATAGATAAAGCATCTTCCCGAGCCTCAAGAAGTGGTATCATCGGCTTTCTAGAAATCTCCGCGAACCTCTTACGCAATGACTCTTGAACCGCCGAATTCTCTCTCGCAAAGTCTTCCGACCTATCTGTGTCAATTACTTTGCTAACTACTTCCGCGACTCTAGAAGCATCCTTAACATGGTAAACAGGGTTGCTGTATTCGCTAGCAATTTTAATGGCAGTATGCTGTCTGCTTGTCGTAGCACCCCCAATTAGCAAAGGCATGTTCATGCCCCTAGACTCCATTTGTCTAGCCACGTGCGACATCTCGTTTAGGGAAGGAGTGATCAGCCCAGATAGTCCAATGATATCTGCACTGCTTTCTTCTGCTGCTTCAAGAATTTCCTCTGCTGATGCCATCACTCCCAAATCAATAACATCAAAATTGTTGCAACCAAGAACTACGCCCACGATGTTTTTTCCGATATCATGTACATCCCCCTTCACCGTTGCGAGGATTACCCTCCCTCTTTTCTTCTGTTCTTGCTTCGAATCTCTCATATAGGGTTCGAGATAGTTCACTGCACGCTTCATTGTTCTTGCAGACTTTACTACTTGTGGGAGAAACATCTTTCCTTCACCGAATAGATCTCCGACTATTTCCATCCCCTTCATCAGAACATCTTCAATTAATTCTAAGGGTGTTTCAAATATTATTCGTGCCTCTTCAACATCCTCTTCTATGAATTCATCGATCCCATTAACCAATGAATGGACAAGCCTCTCTTCTACGCTTGAACTTCTCCAATCTTCTCTAACTGTTACTCTCTTCCCATCTACTTTGTCGGAATCTTCTGCAAATAACACCATCTTTTCAGTAGCATCCGGTGATCTATCGAAAAGAACGTCTTCCACGAGCGATAGAATATTGTCTGGAATCTCATCATATCTTATCAGCATTCCAGGATTAACAATGCCCATGTCTAAACCTGCTTCAATTGCATGAAATAGGAATGCTGAATGGAAAGCCTCTCTAACATGATTATTTCCTCTAAATGAGAAAGATAGGTTACTTACCCCACCCGAAATCTTCACCCCCGGGCACAGCGTCTTAATTTCTTGAATAGATTGAATAAAGTTGAGAGCAAATCTGTTGTGACCCTCTATTCCTGTTGCGACAGCTAGGATATTCGGATCGAAAATAATGTCCAATGGGTTGAAACCAACTTCATCAATTAGAATTCGATAGGATCGATGACAAATCTCGACCTTTCTTTTCACCGTCTCAGCCTGTCCCTTTTCATCAAAAGCCATCACAACTACTGCAGCACCAATTCCCTTGACAAATCTAGATTTCTTGACGAATTCTTCTTCTCCATCCTTAAGGCTAATTGAATTGATTATGGGTTTCCCCTGGATACATTTTGCCCCGGCCTCGATGACCCTCCAGTCCGAACTGTCAATCATTATCGGAACCTTTGCAATTTCTGGTTCCGTGGAAATAAGATTTAGGAACTTGACCATACACAATTCTGAATCCAACATCCCGTCATCCATGTTCACGTCAATGATATTTGCACCGGAACGAACTTGATGAAGTGCCACCTGTAACGCCCCTTCGAAATCATCCGCCTGAATCAAACTCCTAAACTTGGATGATCCAGTGACGTTTGTCCTCTCTCCAATCATAGTGAAATTTGACTCGGGTCTAATGCTATATGGTTCCAAACCCGAGAAAGTAGTGTGCTCGTGACTGCATAAGTGGCCCCCATTTGCACCTTTCCGCCCCTCCTTCCCGTAGTGAGAAATGCCAATTTCTGAAATCATACCTCCCAACTCTGGCGGCTCTCTTGGCTTCAGGGAAATTACAGCATTTCTAATCTCCTCTATATGCCTGGGAGTTGTTCCACAGCAACCACCAACAATATTGACCAATCCAGACATGGCCAATTTCCTAATTTCTGCCGATGTCATTTCTGGACTTTCATCAAATCCGGTATCACTCAATGCATTCGGGAGTCCAGCGTTGGGATAACAATGAGTGTATGTATTTGAGATCCTAGACAACTCGGAAAGATTTGCCACTATTGATTCTGCTCCGAGCCCACAATTTATTCCCACTGAAATAGGTTCTGCGTGCGATATAGTCGCCCAGAAGGCATCCACAGTTTGTCCAAAAACCGTTCTGTTGCTTCCCTCTTGGATGAAAGTTACCGAAATCATGAGGGGGAGCCTCTTTCCTGTCAATTCGAATGCATCCATAGTCGCCAAAATTGCCGCTTTGGCATTTAGTACGTCAAAAATAGTCTCAATTAGGATAATATCAACGCCCCCCTCAATCAAACCCTCAATCTGTTCAACGTATGACTCTCTAATCTCATCGAAAGTTACTGACCTGCGAGTGGGATCCTCTAAGTCCTCGGATGAAGATAGCGTCTTGTTTGTTGGACCCACTGAACCTGCAACAAACACAGGTCTACTTCCATCAGTAGTTTGCGAGTCAATGGCGGCCTGCTTCGCAATCTCAGCAGCTCTTATGTTCATTTCTCGAGAGAGATGAGATAACCCATAGTCTCTCTGCGAAATTGAATTTGCCCCAAATGTGTTGGTTTCTATAATGTCGCTACCGGCATCCAGATACTGCCTATGGATGTCGTAAATTATCTCACTTCTTGTTAGATTTAATAGTTCGTTATTCCCTTTCAAGTCAATATTGTGTTCTCTCAGAATTTCTCCTCTAAAATCACTCTCACCTAATTCCAATTTCTGTATCATGGTCCCCATCGCCCCATCCATGACCAGAATTCTTTCTTGGAGTAGATTCTCTAGCATACTCGCACCGATAGGCCGACGCACAAGGAACTAGTACCCGTATTTTTCGGGTAAAATGCCCAATTAAGGGTCAGAAAAGCTTTCCAAATCTAAACATCACTGTCTTTAGAGTGAAAAGACTTCAACTCAAGAAACCGTCAAAACAAAACTTTCGATATTTCACTGACATCTTCTGTAGTAATTCAACCGAGTGCTGGAAGTTATATGACATCACATGCTCGATATTTAGCCCAATTGGTACTGAAATTCCATTCTCAACTATGTAATCAAGAATCTCGTCCAACACCCTAAGGGAAATTTCAATGGATCTTTCCAGCATAACTCCCGAATCTTCAGTCAGGTACGCTTCAGTCGACTCTGGAATTTCTACCCCAAGCCACTTTAAGAATTCAATATTCTTAATTGTTGAAATCGGAGCGAAACTCAGCATCACCCTTCTTGGATTCAACCCCTCTTCTTCACAGGCTAACATGTAATGGAAAAGCATCTTTTTCACATCATTACTGTCATATAGAACTTGAGTGGTAAAGAAGTCCACCCCATTAGATGTTTTTGCCAACATCCTCTTCGATTCAATGGGCCTTGACGGCAGTGAAATCCCGCCGAAGAATATATCTGAGTTGTTTTTTGAGTTTATCTCCTCAATCATTATTGCCGTTTCATTTACATCAGGGCCCGGATATTCAATCTTGCTAGATTCCCCTCCAACAATGATAAAATTATCAATCCCATAATCCTCTCTGGTGCCTTTAAACCACTCCTCTTGTGCTTGGAAACTATGGTGGACAGAAACTCTATTGACAACGGTCTCGATTCCCACAAAATCTTGAATAATTTTTCCGAAATCTCTCGGTTCCGCTCGAAGTCTTTCTCCAACTGGCCTAGATCCTCTGGTTTCTTCTGAGTGAATCTCTGGAATGTTAATGCCATCAATATGGGTCTGAGAGAGTAGGGAGCTAATTCTCCCGGCATAAGACTCAATACTCCCGTCAATCATTCGAGGGGGAATAATTTCGTACAATACCACTGGACGCTGGGGTTTCATGATCTTCTCTCTGAGGCGCATGAGGCCGCCAAAGCATCCATCTTTTCATTATTGCCAATCAAAATACGAGAAAAACTCCCTGAGTTCCCAATTACTCTACAATTTAATCAAAACTTGGCTGGAATTTTCATCCATCCAATCACTCTTTTCCCTCATGTAAGCCCATGATTTATCATCCATCTTTCCTAAAGTGAATTGAAAGAAAATTCTTCCGCCATTTGGAAGCCAATTTTCAGAAACACCTCTGAAGAAAACCTCCCAAGTTTCTTCATCCCAAGGATCCCCGTTCTGGTGTATATTGAATGCAGGTAGGAATGCCGTGATCAAATCGAATGGTCCAGATTCGATTTCTGGTATTTCCCCCGTGGATTCAATCCTCCCAAATTCTCTTTTTACTCCAAAAATGTCGCAAATTGCTCTATATGGGTGAGGCAGGTCACCTTTCTTCAAAACGTCATCCGCCAAGTCAAGACCAATTGCCTTGTGTCCAAAGAATTCTGCAATGCTGAGAAAATGCCCCGCACCAGAACCAATATCCAAAATCCGAAGTGGTTCCGAATCTTGCAGACCGACCAAACATGCCAAATTCATCTTTGATTCCAAATAGTGTGTTGGGTGGAGGAATTTTAGGAATGATCGATAATCTGCTTCCACTTCCTTTCTCAGGTATAGTTTCTGCATTCCCCCAAAATCTTCTAAATTTATCTTTTCGAGAAAATCCTCATAATAATCAATTAGCACTCTGTCCGATCTAATTAATGTTTGATCACATGAGATACAACTTCGTCCCTTCGAATCAGATCCCGAAAGAACCTCAATCCTTTGGTTGATTCTTCCTCCAATTTCATCGAATAACTCCTTCGCATGTCCGTCCGATATTCCCGTAATTGGAAATGGCACTACCCCCAAACTACTGGGTTCCCCATCCCAAAAAGGACTCTCATCGACCACTTGGATTTTTTTTGGTATTTCCGCCTCCAGAGTGGCAATCTTTCCTTCCATTAATTCTAATTTCCTCATCAATATAGAAATCAGCCTCTTAGAATTTGAAACTCCACTTTCCCTCTGCATTTCTTTTAGGTCCCCGATAGAATAATCTTCAAAAATCTCTGCCATGTCATCACTCCTTCAGCCGGTCAACAATCCAACTCCTGATTTCCACACCTATATCATGTCTCCTTAGTGAATGATCGATTTGGGATTTCAACCAGGATAACGGATCTCCGCTGTCGTACAATTCGAAATCATCAAGACTCACAGCAATTAGTCCGGTGTCGTCAATAATTCGCTCCAGTAATGCTATTGATTGCAGTTCGCCAAACTCTTTCACTGTGCATTTTTCAAGTATCTCCCCGGTGCCTCCTGGGAAGATATATCTCCCACAAAGTGCGTACATGCTAGTCGCCCCCACATGATCCGGTTTTTCAATAATTGAAGTTACTTGTTTTCCCTCTACCTCCACACAACCATACTTGCTAATGTCTTCTCCGTATATTTTCTTCAACCCCACGCAAGGAACCCCTCCACATTCTTGGAACTTCTTTACTAGTTCTAGAGAAGCTTCTGAAGCATTTGCAGGGCCAGAATGACCGGGTCCGAAATGATCCTTGATTAGTAAATTATCACCCAGAAGAACCAGAAATGGACCATCAATATCGCCTATGGCAGTCTGTATCGCGTCCCCAACTCCCCCGGGGTCTTTTTGAATATGCAGAATTATGTTCAATCCTTCAACTAAAGGAGTCAATGCTGAACGGGGAAGGTCTAACCTAGCATCCTCCGGAACTCTTGCCTTACCGTCTAGGACTTCACTCCATAGCTCTTCTTTTTCTTTTGATAACACAATATGGATTTCTTCCACTCCAGCCTTTGCCGATTCCCAGATTAGGTGATGTATTATCGGCGTATCTACTAGTGGCAACCCTTCTTTTGGCGAATAAATGCTTGCTGGAAGCATTCTAGTCCCAAAACCTCCTGCCAAAATTACAGCGTGCCTGATTCCCTCCATGGCCAACGGTAAACCGATTACTATTACAAACAACCGGGAAAATTAATATTGTGTCTATTAGAATGTTATAATGAAAAACCTCTTCACGCAGGATTGATTATGAAGCGGGTCACGGTAATCATCCCCGTCAAGGACGAGGAAGAGGGTCTTCTGTTCCTTGTTGATGACTTTCGTTCTTCTGAATTGTATGATGACCCCAGTATCCAATTATCCTTTGTTATAGATGGCCGAACTAGCGATAACTCCCGCGCAGTTGCAAGAAAATTGTCCTCTACAATAATTGACCAGGAAGGAACTCACGGGAAGGGGGCGGCGATCCAACAAGCCATAGAAGAATGGAAAAAAGAACCCACCCCATTCGTAGTTTTCTTGGATGCGGACGGATCTTATTCATTTGATGCAGTAATTGATGTAATTTCAGAGTTGAACAAGGGAGCAGATGCAGTCTCCGGTTCTCGCTTTCTTCTACCGGAGGGGAGGCCCGAGGGAATGAGTCGAATTCATAATTTTGGCAACAAAGTACTCTCTTCGATTTCCAGCATTAGGAATAGAAGAAAGATATCCGATCTTTGCACCGGCCTATGGGGATTCAACTCCAAGGCTATTCACGGTATCGAAATAGAATCCCAAGGATTCGACCTAGAAGCCGAACTTGCTGGGAAGATGAGGCGTAGGGGCTTCGTTCACAAAGAAATCGCAGTTAAGTGGTCACAAAGAAAGGGCGGGAAAAGTAAATTGCGTTCTATTAGGGACGGTTTCATTATTCTACTTCGTATTCTTCGAACTTAACCTTCATTAAAACCCCTCACGGTCGAATTCGGCACAATCATTGAATTTGGCCCTATTAGAGTTCCCGGATTGGTCACTACATTGCACCCTAACTGGCTCCCATCACCAATAAGAGATCCCAATTTGTGCACCCCAGTATCCGCTTTTCTACCATCCCTTAGTCTAACAAATATTCTACCTCTGTCATTTCTAACGTTGGATAATTTAGTTCCTGCGCCGAGGTTTACCCCGAAACCTAGAATTGAGTCCCCTACATAATTGAAGTGCGGGGCTTTCGATTCTGGAAGCAATAATGAATTCTTTATTTCCGTAGCGTGTCCAACTATCGCATTTTCGCAAATCCAACTTCCCCCTCGAATATAGGCCGCATGTCTAATTTCAACACCAGCTCCAATATAGCAGGGCCCTTCAATTCTGACAAACTCGCCTATTGAAGCATCCTCATGGATAAATACGCCATTTTCGGACCCCACAAGATCTACAATTTGCCTCCGTAATGATTTTCCAATAATTGACCACGGTTCATCCGTATTTTCCCAAGATGGGATGGTGTTTTTCCCATAATGCTCCAATCTCGGAAACAACCATTCTAGCATGCTCATTGTTGCCTAGTGAAAACGAATAGTCAATAACTCTTATTCATCATTATCCACAAATCCAGTAATACATTATTTTCCATTGTCCTCCCGGGGTCGTTTTGAAATACAAATGTCATTTAGGATTATCATGTGTGGCATTTATGGTTGTATTTCAGATGATGCAGCAACCAAGGTCTTAGAGGGGCTCCGCAAACTGGAATATCGCGGATATGACTCAGCCGGACTTTCAGCAATCTTCCCAGAGGATGAAGATTCAATTGAAACCGAGAGAACCACTGGATATGTCACAGATCTTGTTTCCAAGGCAAATGGGAGGTTCAACGGTGCCAAGATTTCAATTGGTCATACTAGGTGGGCGACTCATGGTGGGGTAACCGATTTCAATGCCCATCCCCATAACAACGATGACGGATCAATCACGATTGTACACAATGGAATTATTGAGAACTCCTTGCATCTTTCTGAAAAAATTACAGAACTAGGTTACAAATTGTCTTCAGAGACTGACACAGAGGTAATCGTACACCTTCTAGATTATGAGTTGAAATCACAACCAGATAGTAAATCTAATCTAGACGCCTTTTGTTCTGTAATGTCCCAATTAGAGGGTTCTTGGGCCGTTGCAGTAATGATCGCAGGGATGGATGGGATATTAGTGTCAAGAATGGGGGCCCCTCTCGTGATTGGCAGGGGACTAGGAAACATTTCCGTTTCATCCGATGTTCAGCCATTTTATGGTGCTTGTTCAGAAGTGGCATATCTAGTGGATGGAGATAACTTGCTACTTTCTAGTGAGGGAATTTCTAGTTATTCGGGGGGCTCTTCCCCACTTCCCCAGTTCGAGCCACTTGAAGGGGTATATGATGAGCAGGATCCGGGAAACTTCCAACACATGATGCTCAAAGAGATATTTGAACAACCTACTTCTCTTTCTAACGTATTAAGTGGGAGGATTAGTGCAGATGGTTTGAGGGCCGAACTTAGTGGATTCCATCTAAAACCCGAAGAAATCAAACATTTGGACAGAATTAATTTAGTCGCTTGTGGCACTGCATACTATGCCTCAGAAATCATCTCTTCTTACATCAGGAAATTTGCCAATGTACGTTCCGAGGCTTTCATTGCTAGTGAATTTCCAGTAAAATCTGTCTGTTCAGAAAATACTCTTACAATTGGAATTTCCCAATCAGGGGAAACTAAGGACACTCTGGATGCAATATTTAATGCTAAGAAGCACGGCAGCCATGTCGGTTCAATGACGAACGTCATCGGGTCAACTTTGTCTAGATTCACCGGAAACGGCGCGTATCTTCATGCCGGACCCGAATTCGCAGTAGCTTCTACAAAGGTTTTCACAAATATGGTTGCCGCCGGTCTAATTTTCGCTCTAACAATTTCTGATATTTCCAGAGGGGAACAAATGAAAATAGTTAAGCAGGTTCGCAAGTTACCAAATCTGCTCTCCAAGCAGCTAATCTCGGATGATGGCTCCATCGATAAAGCCGCAGAACTAATTTCCAATTCTGATTCTCCAATCTTTATTGGGAGGGGGGGCCTATCCTCATACGTCGCGAAAGAAGGGGCCCTAAAAATGATGGAGATATCATATATCCCTTGCACATCAGTTCCTGGCGGGGAGCTGAAACATGGCCCAATAGCCCTAATTTCCGATGGCACACCAGTAATTGCCATCGCACCTTCGGATGAACACATGACCCTCATGGAGTCGAGCATCAGAGAGTGTAAAAGTAGAGGTGCTAAGATAATTCTTATTTCAGACAGTGAGGGGCCAATTACTAATCTAGCTGACATTCTAATTCAGACGAATTCTACTCATTCAGATCTATCGCCCTTTGTCAATATCTTGCCACTCCAGTTACTAGCATACAAGGTCGGAATTATTAAGGGAAATAATGTTGATCGGCCGAGGAATCTTGCAAAGTCAGTTACGGTCGTCTGAATAAACTAGACTAGAATAAATTGAACCCCATTTCCTCTTCGTTTCTTCTACGGAGAACCTTTTCGACTGCTTCTTTAATTCTCTAACCAGTCCATCATAAACTTCAGAATCTTTGCAATCAATAATTTTCTTGCACCATGCTTCCGAGTTTCCAATTTCTAAAGTCATAGATTCAATTCCCAGAGTTTCCTTACTGGCCGGAGAAACAATGCACGGAAGACCACAAACTATCGATTCAATCACCGTCATAGACGACCCTTCATATTCACTAGGCATTAGTAAAAAATCTGACTCTTCGATCAATTCCCTCTTTTCTTCTTCGGTGACCCATCCCAATGCCTCGATCCCATCTGTTTTTCCGATAGAATTTCCAATGTTGGAAAGGCCAGTCATTTTCAACCTCGCCTCGACTCCCATTTTTTGTAATCCACTTAGAATCTCTATTGCAAACTCATGCCCCTTTCCGGAGCTATCTCTGGACATTAATAACAGGTTGATTTGTCCTCCAACTCTATGCATTTCCCTATTAGCTATTTTCTCCGAGAAGTTATTCACTACCCACGAATCACTTGGAATCCACTCTCTTAGTTTTTCTTTCCATCTCTTTTCTAAGACCACCGTTACAGTGTTGGGAAATGCAAGATTCCTTTTCACAGATCGTCCAGGGAATCCTGAGCAGAACTCATCAAATTTACCAGAATGAATGTGTATCACAGTTGGGATCTCAAACTTTCTACATATTCTCAGCAAACTCATCTTTCTCCACCAACTTAGAGAATGTGTGACATGAATATGTGCAATATCGATCTCACGTTTTTTTATTTGCCTGATTAGTTCCTTCCTACTCGATATCCAACTCGCTACTAAGTAAAAAATAGACTTTGGACTATGGGTCGAAATTATTCCTGCATCCCAACCATCTGGGGTGTTTTTTACTAGATTCCTAATCACAGTTGCAATCCCCCCCGGACTATTCGCTGGACCCAAATGAACTACCTTTGGCATGCGCTCTCAGCCGAACCGACCATATCCTTGCACATGATGGTAGCGTGTATGGAACCTCACGCTCAAATGATGTTGGGGGGCATATTTGTCCTCCTATCTTCACTTTCTATTCCGAGTATTTATTATGCTATTTGCTCTAGAAATGCTACCAAGCTTAACCCTCCCCAAACACCTCTCATCGGACCCTCGTTGACTATTTTCTTACCAGTGAGAAACGAATCAATATTAATCAAAAAGAAGATTGATGAATTACTGTCGATGAATCTCGATTACACCAACGTCTCAATATTAGTTGTCGACTCTTGTTCTACTGACGAAACTAGAAGTATTGCAGAGCAACACCTCAATTGCCATGAAAAAAAATTAGATTGGCGAGTTATGCAAGTATCTACCCCTGGAAAATCCTTCGCAGTCAATTTCGCATTGGAAATTATCAAATCAGATTTCTTCGTCATGGTGGATACAGATGCAATTCTGACACGAGACGCTATTAGCAATATACTTCGATGGTTCTCAGAATCAGATGTTGGAGCTGTTTGCGGAAAAATGAGCATAGATGAGATAGCAAATGGCGTCGAGTATCGCCGAAGATTCAATAAAATTCGTTTAGGTGAGTCAGCCTTGAATTCAACTCCAATCTTTGAAGGTTCGATTTGTGCATTTAGAACATCGGCAATTGGAAAATCCCGAATAAATTCCAACATAAATGCTGACGATTCGCAACTCTCAATGATTGTAAGAAGAAATGGATTTAGAGCAATAATGGATCCTGAGGTAACCTTCACAGAATCTAATATTGATGGCAATTTTTCTTCCAGAATGCGAAGAAGCACCAGAAGAGCCCAGGGGATTAGCCGTACCCTATGGGCCAATCGGGATTTACTCTTCTTTCCAGAAAAGATCTATAGGAGAATTTTCTTATCACAATTCTACTTCTATCTTATTTTTCCATGGGCAGTATTTTCATCATTTATGATGATATGCTACTCAGTAATTTGGTGGAGTAATGTAACCCTCGGCAACCCTTCCTTTGGAATCGGATTGATTGTAATTGGGGCTCCAATTTCTTCTTCTAATAGGTTCTCTAAGGAGTTTTCAATAGGGCTCCTTTCTTTGATAATGTCTCATATTCTTCTATTGGCAGGGAAGAGGTTGAATTCATGGGTTCCGGATAGAAATCACCGAAAGAGAGTGTTACAGCACCGGCTAGATTCTAACAATTGATGTTCGCCATTCGCATCATATCGTCCTCCATAGTTTTCGCGATATGACTCCAATCAAGCCTCTTTGCAGCTTCTCGAGCAGATTCAGCATGCTCTTCCCATTTCCCCGAGTTCCTTATCTCGATTATTCTGTTTATGCAATCAATTTGCCACTCTCCATCTATTAGGATGGACCAGCATTCCTCACTGCCAATTCTATTTCCGATATGATCAGGCCCAATAGTAAGTAAGCCAGCTGCAGCATATTCTGCCAACTTCAAAGGGCTCGAAATTCTCCAGATTTCTTTATCTGGCATAGGCATTATTCCAATGTGGCAATCTTCCAATAGTCTCCGAACTTGTTTTCTACTAATCTTCCCAATAATTTGGATATCGACGCCCCTATCTTTTCCCTGTGTCAATGTCAGTTGCTCTTTCATATCCCCTTCACCTGCAACAAAAATTGTACTATTAATCCCCATTTCTCTGAGCCTATTTGCAAGCTTCTCAATCCCATCAACCCCTCTGTTCCTATCTACTCTACCCACATAGGCCATCTTCAACTCATCTCCAATCTTCTTCTTCCTTTCAGAGAAGCCTTCTATGTCCGTTCCAGCCGGAATAACAGAGATTTCCAGAGAATCCGTTAGTTTTGCATTTTTTCTTACAAATTCTCTGTGCCCTTCTGAGACGACAAATCCTCCACTTGCGAATGATTGGGCTATTTTCCATGCTCGCTTCCAGAAGATTTTCTGAATCCACGCAAGGATCCCGTCGTAAGCAGGAGGGCCCCTATCAATAATGAACCAGGGTATCTTCATTTTCTGTAGTGTTTTACTCAAAGCACCTACCAATCTCCAGTCGACCAGAATAGCATCTGAACTGACTATCTCGGGACAACTTCTTGCCAGCCTTCTTGCATAAAAACCCCCAGAAAAAGTTTGTAGTCCCGAAATATTCCATCTTCTGAAGAATGAATGCTCTGAGAATTCCCTAGCAACCTTTCCCTCTGGACTAACTAGGTGTAGGGTGTTGCCCCGATCACGGAGTGACTTCCCCAAGCCCAATTCCGTTGTAGCCGCCAAGTCGGAGCCGATTTTCCTCCCGGAAAACCAAAAAATCCTCAAATTTTGACCCAAAATTAGACCTCATTCCCCTACAATACACTCGACGGAACCCGGTGTATATGTCGGCGTATTCAGTAATTAAGTTTGAACATTGTTAATTTTCCTAGAACCCATCTCGGAAAACTTGAATATGCGAATTT
>Ga0207992_1000937_pt1 | contig 13857 bp, 8 predicted proteins | sample ETN02SmetaG_FD_185788 | JGI IMG/M metagenome (GOLD analysis project Ga0207992, IMG submission 185788) | Marine microbial and viral communities from oxygen minimum zone, Eastern Pacific Ocean - ETNP2014F10-02SV255 (SPAdes) (version 2) | ecosystem: Environmental > Aquatic > Marine > Oceanic ...
CAGGGATATGCTGGCCAGGGGGATTACCTTTCAGTACTAGTTCTGGACAACTTCGACCTGGGAATCACAAGAGTGGGGATCGAACCGTCAGTCAAGGATCCCGCCACATTCCAAAGTATCGTCGGAGAGGGAAATCGCTGGGTCAATGTGACGGTAAAGAATACCGGACTTATGCCAATCTCCGGAGGTAGCCTAGACATCGATCTAGAGGTTAGGGAGGTTCTCGGCGGAACTGACACTGTGATCTACTCCAATGACTTCGAGTCATCATCGCCTGACATCAACCTCTTCTCTGCCTCCTTCAACAAGTACTCTTACACCGGCGAGTACGAAGCAGGAAACTCGTCATGGCACATAGATGAGGACCGGTATTGGATTAGTCAAGACTACGACGAATACGATGTAGTACATTTCAACAACAGCGACTACCAGTGCATGCCCAATGGTACTGACAAGTGCTTCGCAACAGATGGCAACCCGGAGGATAACAACGAGTCTTGGGATGGGCCAGTAGCATACCCAAATTGGGAAGCAGAGGCAAATCCAACCAATTACTACTGGGCCGGAGTCTCACACACATACGACTTTGATGATGGCAACTCAACAGAGGACACCGGATACTACAACCACATGGATGAGGCATTGATACTAGAGGGGATTGACCTCTCCGGAGCAGATGCTGCATTCTTGGATATGGATGCCATTTGCACTGCTGGATTCTTCGAACTATTCTTGGCAGAACCGTATGACGTCATCGAGAGATGGTTGTACGAGGACTCCTGCAGCATCGAGGTTTGGAGCGATGGAACCGGATGGGAGACCGTTTGGAGGTATGGTGGTTGGGACAACGAGAGAAAGTACCGTATCGAGGAGAGGGTATCCAGTGCCCCTGACCCAGAGTACAACGACTACAATGCCAACTTCTTCGGAGATTGGCATACGACGATGTGGAACAACTACACCGATTCAGGAGGAATCAGAGATTCCTGTGTCGTTGGATTCGGCATCTGCTGGGAAGATGGAGGGTTTGACCAGAAGGCAGACTCGATCGATCTTACCCCTTATGCCGGACAGACCATTGACATCAGGTTCCGTTTCCGGAGCGGCCTAGAGGGCACTGTCGGCCCCGAGGGGTCCGAGGACTTCTCCGGCCTCGATGGTTTCGCAATAGACAACGTCTCGATCAGGACAAGGGACGTTAACTTCGGCGAGTCCACGGTTGAGAGTCAGCAACTGACGAACCTCGACCTAGTTGCCGGTGAGTCCCTGCAGGTCCAACTAACCGCGGACTTCGTTGACAACACCACATACTACATCTCGACAGTTCTGTCAAACTTCAACCTGGGTGGGGGACAAGGAGACCAGGATAGCACGAACGACCAGACAAGGTTCCAGCTTACCGTAAGGAATCTCTACGACCCGGGCTTGTTCGAAGAGCCATGGATGGACCTGCTTAACGGGGAAAGATACGCATCAGGGGAGATGCCAATTACAGTGGGCGTGCAGAACTGGGGCAACACTTTCGTCGACTTCGACGTTGAAGCCAAAGTAAGCAACGCTCTTCCAGAGTTGATTGCAGCCGAGGACTTCTCAGGATTCCAGCCGATATGGGAAGATGACGGGAACGAAAATGGAAGCAGATTAGACGACTCATCCGGGTCGAACGAGATGCTTCCTCAGAACCAAGGCGTCTTCAAGAACCAGGCTTACTGGCTGGGACACCCAGATGACGGCTACGGAGACAGTTGGAACGAGACTCTAACTCTAGAGCCAATCGAGCTAACTGATAGCGGCGCCGACTTCACCTTCCTAACCTTCGACTACTTCGCTGAGGGGGACCACATATCAGACAGGAATGGAAACGTCCAGTCAGTAAGGGACTTCTCATACCTGGAGGCATCTTGGGTCAGGGACGGCGAGGTATACCAGGGGATAATCTACGGGAGTTGGACCGACCTCAACGAGAACGGACTCAGACTAGCATTCAATCCCTACACGGAGACCGTCTACAACTACTGCGAGGATTTCGATCAGAATGGCCTCTACGAGGAAGTGGAGTACGCGGGAGACCACTCGGGCGGAATCGGAGAGGATGGATTCGTTTCTTGGTTTGACTCTGACAACCTAGTCAACACAGCTCGGATCGATTTGACTCACGTACATCTGCTCAACCAGACTGCGGAGGACTCCTTCGCATGGACTGACGAATGTACTTCTCTAGCCGGCGCTGACGTCACATTCACTTGGAGATTCTACTCCAACGATGACGGAGTAAACGGCAATGCTGGATATGCTGGCTTCGCAATTGACAACATCAGGGTGGACGATTACACATTCACTGATGACGGCTCATACACTCAGACAGTTTCTGGAATGGACGCTGGCCAGAAGAGGGTCATTGAGATGGGTACTCATGACTTCGAGAGCGGACTATACAGGATAGATCTGATGACATTGTACAACAACACGGACAATGCATCGAAGTGGTTCGACAAGCCTGAGATAAGCCAGGCTAACAACGTCTCAACCATCCTCTTCGAGATCGCTAACGCAGACATCACACTGCTGCAGGCCGACGTCCTGGATTGCGTCGCAGACGCTGTTTACTCGTGCGTCTATACAACCAACTCACAGGGGCAGAAGTCACACGACTTCGCCGTCCCCATGCTCAATGGAGTAATCGAGGGGATTTACGAGGTCACTATGAAGATAGTCGACGAGGAAACCGGCCAGACTGTCTTCGAGCAATCCTCCGACAACGGACCATTCGTTCTAGACCCGCATCAGAGGTCACAGGCCAATTGGTCGGCCCCATATGACCTATGGTTTGACTCCCACACTTACAACATCAGCTTCCAGTCCATTCTGACCGAGACAGGGGATGAGTCAGGAAACGAGCGGTACTTCGACATCCAATTCCAGGACCATGTCGATGTAGCTATACTCTCAAATCCAACTGATCAGAACAGACTACAGAGGGTAAAGCAGGACCTATCCGCCATGAACAAGACCTACACCCAGTTCGAGGTCGAGGAATGGGGCGTGTACGGGATGGAGGACTGGTTGGAGCACTACTCCAAGGTACTCCTCCCATGGCAAACCGATTACAGCGTAGAGTACGGAGACTATTACGAACTACTGGGGACTCCCAACCCGGACAACGCCGACATCACTCTGACTGAGTCTCTAATTGAATTCATGAGAGAGGGAGGGACCTTGCAGGTCCACCTAGGGCCTTATTACTCGGATTACAATGACATCCAGAACCCGAATGCACCTGATAGGCTACCGTTCGGGATGAACGTAGTAATGAGGGACCACTTCAACAGTACAGTTGACCACCGTATTTTATCTGAAAACATTAGCCTGATTGATCCATTCCACCCGTTAATGTCGGGGATCAACCCGTCTGCTCTAGCAGGAATAAACGGGGGTACACACGTAGCGCTTTCCGCACTGGACCTCACTCAAGTGAATGCGGACAACATCCCTCGTATTTGCAGTGACGGCCCAGCAGGAGGAACCGAGGGCGGGGAAATATCGGATGGCGGGACATTCCACACCATCATCAGGGACTCAGAGAATCCAAGCCAATCACTGTTGTCTACTTGCAACTACCAGCAAGGCGGAATGATAGTGACTACCATAGATGTCGAGAACCCAGCCGTATCACAACCGTTCGGAGACCCTAACTTCCCAATGCTAGCAAACCTCCTAGACTTCCACCTGTCCCCATACCCGGACGGATTCGAGATAGCAGGCGAGGGCTTCGAGCTCACGATCGATGGCGCAGTACAATCGATTGACGTATTGTCAGGGGCGTACGAAAGGACCCCAATCAAGAGCTCGGCCGAGCTGGACTTCGGATTCCTAACAGAGGCAACTGGAATCCATGCAGACTGGCTGATTGAGTCCGCAAATGGGGAAGACGTCACTGGCTGGGACGGTCAGTCACTCGATGCCGATAACAACCACGTGCACAGGCCAGACTCCAGCGAACCGGTCACCGCTACATTCTGCGTCCCGGACGAGAACGCAGAACTAGGATGCAAGATAGACGCAGAGTGGAGAATCTGGCTGTTCCTTCACGATTCTAATGGAAACACCAGGATCACAAACATCTCGGTGTACACGAATGACGTCAATGCTGACAGCACCCCTCCAATAGCGCACATCGAAATCTTGGAGGACTCTGCTTTCATGGAATACGTCGAATTCGTGGGTTACCAGCAGACGCCGACAGGCGATCAGGATGAAGACGGGAACTGGATAATGGTCGATTCCCCCAAGTATCGAGTCAGACTATCCGATACTGGAGATACTACGATCAGCTTCTCATCAGCAAACAGCAGCGATGTTGGGACTGGCATTGGCGAGTTCAGTTGGTCCATCAATGGAGATGGAGACAGCGTGCACGTCTACGAACTTCCTGGTAGCGAGGTCGAGTGGTCTTACACTTTCAGGAACCTGACAGCGGGACAGAACACGATAATGGTCGAGTTGACCGTCTTCGACAAGAGGGAGCAGAGAAACGAGGAACCAACACGGATCTTCTTCGAGGTGGTCGGGGAGATGTTCGGGGACTCTCCTCCGGACGTTGAATTCGACAGTATATCCACTGCAGATGGAGACTCGTTCTCCGCTTTGGACTCTGACATCGTCAATATCACAGGTACCGTCGTAGACAACGATGCAAGTGCCGATTGCGACGTCAAGGTCGAAGCGTCTCTGGACGATATCTCGGTTTTCGACAAGAGCGAGGGCATCAAGACGGCCCAGAAGGCACTCGGGCGATTCGACTGGCAGGATGGTCTATGCGATGGCGACCAGTACACGCTTTCACTGAACATCTCCCACCTGTACCTAGCTCTCGATGGAAATGCCGGAATCATTCACATCAGGGTGACAGAGGGATCTTACGTGGTCGATGACCAGATTCAGTTGTACACGGTACCAAGATCAGACGAGGAGCAAAACGGAAATGAGGAGGGAAGTGGAGACACATCCCCATTCATTTTCGCAGGAATCGGAGCGATAATGCTTATCGCAGTCCTAGCGGTTACTTTGATGATAAAGAGGAGGGGCGGTGGATCGAATCAGGAGCAGGATTCGGTGGAATCTTTCGGAGGAGTCGAGCAGATGGATCCGGTCGAGGCCTACGTTCAGCAGCTTGTGGCTCAAGGGTATGATGAGCAGATGGCACGGCAGTACGCTACCCAGTACTATGCCCAATACTACTCCCAGCAGAAGGGCGGCGGTGGTTGATCAGAGTTTAGGAACGTCGAGGCTCCACTTCATGGGGAGTGGCTCGCCCGACTGCTCGATCACACCTAGCCTCTCTTGGAATGAAGGAGTCCTCTTGCCGACTACGTGAGAGTATAGCTTGGATCCCCTGATGTCATCAGGGACGCAAACCTTGCCGCTAGAGCACTCAATGTCGATAGCCCTATTCAGAAATGACTCGGGCCTATTCAGCTTGAGTAGTAGCCTCCTTGAGAGGCGGGCGATTCCGAAGTACAAGGTGATGATTAGTAGAATTACAATCAATGTGCTATTCAGTAGCATCGTTGCTGCAGACCCGATCAAGAAAACTATGGGCATGATGAACATGAGTAGGAAGTAGGTCTCTGTAATCGGTTTCTTCTTCCTCATCCTGCTGATGAGCCCCCATGAGTCGTCCTTGCTATTCTGGGGCTCGAAGCTTAACTCATCCTCCAGAGACTTCTGCTCCTCGTAAATCATCCTCATTCTACTAGCCCTGGCCTCAAGAGACTTGCTAGGCTGGGATTCGACTATCTTGTCCAAGACCTCAAGGTAATCCCCCGCCTCGTCAAAGTAACCAAGCCTGATCAATATTGAAACCTGCTCGAAATAGGGGAGGACGTCACTAGGAGCTGCTTCCTTCCTCCCTTCCCACCAATCAAGGCCATGTTCCAGCATCCCCAAGTGGCCAACCATGATTTCCCCACCTATCCTCCATGCATGCTCGTTATGGGGGTCTAGTTCAACCGTCTTCCTGATCGCTGCCATGGACTTGGAAGCCTGAATCATGTCAGGCATGATCTGCTTTCCTCGTGAATCGATTGGCAGAGTCCATTGTGCCACAGCAAACCAAGCATCGGCATGCTCATCGTCTAGTGAAACAACCTTCTCGGCCAGTTCAAGTGCCTCTTTCCTATTTCCATCCTCGTTGGCCTCCATGGCATCCAGCCAAATCATCTCAGCACTCTTCGCCACAAAACTCGCAGAATGAGGCTGATGAAGAATGCTCGGGTGGGATCAACGTCTCCTGTTTCCTCTCCCGTTCTTCCCTGAATCACTTCTACGGCCTGAATTTCCTGCTTTGCGGCCAGACTTGCTCGGGCCCCTTCCTCGGTTCCCGCCGCCCTTGTTGTCTCTGAAGCTCCGTCCGCCTTGGCCACCCGGGCCCCTTCCTCGGTTCCCGCCGCCCTTGTTGTCTCTGTAGCCACCGCCATTCCTACTGCTTCCTCTTTCGCGGAAGCCTCCTCCAGAATGTCTTCCTCCAGGACGTCTCTTACTCGATTGTTCTCTCGGCGCGATCTCGACTGGGGATCCCACAGATGCTCTGGAATCTATGCCATCATACAACGGATGAACGTGAATCAGAGCCGATCCAACCGGGCCAATCACCGTTTCGACCCTCCCTATGATTTTCCCTCCAGAGACTCTAATCCGCGCTCCTAGTCGAGGTGGCCTACCTTCGAAATCAACAAGCAGGCCTCCCAGGTGTGACTCTCGATTCACCCTACCAGAGAAACTCAACTCAATTCCTCCCGTCTTCCGAAGAGTAATGCCAATGATAATGCTATGGCTAGTGCAGGTATTCCTGTAGATGGCAGGCTACTCCCAGCCTCGTTGGAATCATCAGGTGCTTCGGGAACAGATAGATCTTCCATCATACTCTTGATATCAACGAGTACTTCTTCTGATGTACACTTGCCTGAATAGTCACACGCTGTGACATCAATCTGGATCAAAATCCATTCTGGAGGCAAGGACAAAGCCTCGTGACTTATGTCAATCCATTCGCTTTCCCAGGTATTCCCAGAAACCATTATCTGACCAGCTTCCCTCCCTTCGATTTCAATCGTGAAAGTTACTGGTTCACCATCTGGATCGCTGTATTGGCCCCCGATTCTCCACATGGTTCCATCAAATTCTTGAAGACCAAATTCAAACAAAGGGGCCGAACTTTCCTTCACTATTCCGAGATCTACGATATGCTGGAAAGAGAATTGCCCAACCAATACCTCTACCCAGACATTGACAGGCCCGGGAACGATTCCCTGAGGATTCAGGTTCACAACCTGCTGGGTGGAATCCCCTTTGTAGAACTCCTGAATCTCACTTGGCTGTCCACCTTGACTCAGTGCCAGCCGCACAATCACCTCTCCATCCCATGAATCAGAATGTGATATCTTCAGTGGGTGCTGGTCTTGTAGGATTACTTCGGGAGTCGAAATTGAAACGGGAACTCCGATGTTCCATGTACGATTACCAGTAGACTTTCCAGAAGCATCCCTTGCTTCGCATGAAACCTCGGTCACTCCATCCACATTGACCCACAATGAACCATCGATGCTCTGTGAAATCTCATTTCCACCCGAATTGCAGACGACATCTAGGTTGGAAACTCCGGACTCGTCATCGAACCACGATGCAACCCCTTCCCACGATGCCAACTTGTTCGCTCCTTCTTCGAAGATTGGGATCCAAGTCCCATTGGCCGGTGCTTCTTGGGTCCAAGTGGGGGCTTCATCAGTCGGAATTGGCGATGTCGTGAAGTCCGCGAAGACATCTTCTCCCAATGGCCAATTCTCCCTTGAGAAGTTCGAGTTGAGGGAATATGTCATGCTACCATCGTCGTTGGTTTTCAACACGTAATTCGCACTACTGTCCCCTATGCAACTTCCCCTTATTGGCGCTGAATCAGTTCTGGGATTATCCTCATCAGGACCAACGAATCTACCTTCGCATTCCTCCCACATGTCCATCCTCAGATCGGGCATCACGGGGAAGGTGAAGTCCAACCTGGCATTACTCATGTTCGATGAATTGAATGCAATGGTGAAGTCATTGGGGTCTGAAATCCCGTCAATTAGCATCGTTGCATTTAGCCAAAGCTCAATTCTGCACTCGTCAGCCCCCAGTGACTCATTGATATCGATGTCACAATCTCTCTCAGAAGCTGGAATTACGGGTACTTCGAAACACCCATCTTGGCTAAATCCCTGACAATCCCTAACTTGGGAATGCCTAGATGGAACTCCGTTGAAATGTCCGATGTTGGTCTGATCGTCCTCCCATGTAGTATTCATCCAACTCACTCCAGTGCCCCCTCTGTGTGGTGCACCATCTCTAATCCCTATCCTTGTAATGCTATACTCGAGGCAATCCGCGGCAATGGAAACCATCGCGTCAATCTCATCAGTAGATAGCCACCCATCTCCGCCCGAGGGCACAATACCCTCCAGGAAAGCATCCAGATCCTCCCTGATATCATCAGCCAGTGACCAGTTTATCCATGCCTTTGCATCCACCTCGGCAGATTCCCAGTCTTCATTGACGCGAACCTCGAAAATTGCTTGGTTGTAGATGAATATGTCCTCGAATGTGATGGATCCACATTGCTCTTCAAGCGAACCACCACCCCCAAACTGCTCCATCTTTGTTTGTTCGTGATGTAGTTCTTCCGAAGGCAGATGGACCGTCGAAAATACCATGATTACGATGACTAAAACTGGTTCCAACCTCATCATCCGCATTCCAGTCACTATTGCCTTCAGGAGGCCATAGGACATCATAGTTGCCATCTACGGGGAACCAATCATTCAATATGGACTATTTCTCCAGTCCAGTGGAATGCTAGCAACTCCCCTTCAAGCCCCTTTCCGAATCCAACGATCATGCCGCCGCTGGAACCAATGTAAACTTCGTTCCATGACCCGTTTTCCTCCTTCAGAACCCAGATTGATCCGGTGCAGAAGTCTCCATAGAGATATCCGCCTCTGAGGTCCTCAGGCCCCCAATCCATCCAGAAACCACCAGTAATTGAGCAATTGCCCCCCTGATGGGGATAAACTGCTACTGGATCTGTAATGTCTTCGGGAACAGGGGGCTCGTCTTCGTCAAGATCGCACGTCCCATCTTCATTCGTATATCCATTATCATGGAATCTGTGCATGCCTTCTCTTTCAGACCAACCAAAGTTAGCACTTTCTCCGTTGGCAACTAGATTCACTTCTTCCCAGCAGTTCTGACCAACATCTGCTATCCAGAGCCTATCTTGGTCATCAACATCAAATCTCCATGGATTCCGTAACCCATGGTGAAGAACATACGGATCACCAATCGGGTCATCAATTACCGGACTAATAGTGCCATCGATGAATGAGAACAAGAGAATCGTGCCGAGCCTAGTCTGCGCATCCTGACCGTTCCCCCCCGGGTCCGAACTTCCCCCACCATCGCCTATGCCCCACAGGAATTGATTGTCTCCAATGTGCAGTATGTGTCCACCATTGTGATTTCGATGTGGTTGCTCAATCGTCATCAGGGCCTCTACTGATGTCAAGACCAACTTGCCATCATCCCCAATGATTGCAGAAGCAAGAATAAGATCTGATTCATTGGGGCCGTCGCAATCCCCGTTTTCAACATACGAAAGAAGGATTTTCCTTGAATCTGCAAAATCTTCATCAAATGCTAAACCGAGCAATCCTTGTTCATAGTGACAATTACTAATCTCGGGACCCATATCTCCGATTTCAGAAATCCCACTTCCATTCCAAGATGAAATCTTTCCAGACAACTCGACAACCCAGATTTCTCTCTCTTCCGGATGTTCAATTGAGGCTATGGGGCTAGAAAAACTATCCAGGTAATTGTAACAGGACAAATTGTATCTCTCTTCGATAGAGCAACCCCAACTCTCAGGTTCCGGCCAGACGGACCCTTCGTCATCACCAAGGCATCCAGAAAATGACGAACTGAGAAATAGCAGAGATATGATTGCGCCAATCCTCATCCTAGTTCACTACTTCTCCAGGTATGCCCGTATCCCTGGGACATTTGAAACTGCGTCTGAGTAGGTTCCTAGATGCTCATCTGCCGTGCTAGCAACCATTCCAGCAGTGTTCAGAACATCCCTCAGAATCTCCCTGCCCTCGCTATCATCATCAAGAGCCAATAGAGCATTCTGGATTACTAGCATCTTTTCATCGTCCATTCTTGCAGGATCATACATCACAGGGTGGCTTGGAGCTTGACCGAAAGAGGGCAGCATGACAATCTCATCCCTGTCTAGGCACCAGTCGGGACCATCGGGTACGTCATCCTCGTTCTCATCGCAATATAGGCGGTATGCCGTGTCCTTAACCAGGGCAATATCTCCATGACCGGTCATCATGCACTTCAGTGCCCCTTTGTATCCGGAGTACTGAGTCCCCCCCTCTGGAATTTCCGAATCCTTATGGAAGAAGCTCGTTACTGTAGCTCTGAGGGATTCGATTTCCTCTGCATCGCCTTGAACTTCAGCATATCCATTCCCAATCAGATAACCCATTGGTATCAGCATGCCAGCGCTCTTCAGCCAACCCGTGTGGCACGACTTCTTGCCCTCCATCAGTGCGAATGGATCGGTGTCAGGATCATCATCAAGGTATGCGGCTGCAATGTCTGAGTCAGCTTTTACCCATGCTGCAGCGTTGTAGTAGACCCTGCCATCCGGCTTCTTCTCGACGGCGACTACGTCCAAGTCGTACACCTGGTAGCCTAACCAACCCGCCGCGCCATCGACCATCGCGATTTCTGCATTCCCGTTCGCAACAGCCTCTATCGCAGCTACTTCATCAGCCACTGGGTAAACCACCACTTTCTCTCCGGTCAATTCGCTGAGCTTGTCAGCCATTTCCTGTGGGTTCGCCTCCCAGAATAGGTATGTATCCTTCACTTCGTAAGCAATCCTGATACAGTCCTCATCATCCCCGCACTCGTCATAATCCACAGTGAATAATGCCCATAGAACGGCAGATGACAATAGAAGCCCGACAACCACCATTGGGATGCTCCTTCCCTTCAATGCCTCTCTAATTCTATCAATCGCTGAACTCATGTTAGGCCCGAAACACATATTGTCCTTAAATTTAGGGTTACCTAAACATCAAAAGATAAATCGAACTCGAAAGAACGTGTCAGCGGCAGTTAGGCTAAGCAATCTGGAAGTTGGCTTCCAAGGCCATACCTTGCTTTACATCGAGGATTTTCATGTCAAACCCGGTGAAGTTCTGGCAATTACAGGACCTTCTGGGATTGGAAAAACCTCCCTACTGAAAACAATAGCCGGCCTCCTGAAACCAATATCTGGAACCGTCCATGTTTGCGGAGCGACAATCCCACAGAGGCCAGCAAGGGGCTCTATAGGATACATCCCACAGAAGCTAGGACTGGTCAGGCACTCCAGTGTCTGGGCAAATGTCATGTTGGGTTCGAGAGCAGGAAATCCCAGATCAACATCCAGGGAATATGCGATTGATGCAATCGAAGCCATGGGATTGGGAGAGAAGAAGAACGAGCCAATCAAACGACTCTCAGGCGGCCAACAGAGGAGAGTTGCTACGGCCAGGACTCTAGCCCAACGACCAAGACTTATTTTGGCTGATGAGTTCCTAAGTGAGTTGGACGAAGAAACATCAGAGAGGGTGGTAAAATCGGTTCTGAAATATGTAAGGTCAAGTGAAGCTGCCATGATTCTGGTTGAACACGACGTATCTAGAGCGAGGGAGATTTCCGATAGGCTCCTAGTTATCGATGATGGAAGGCTTAACCCGTTCATTACAGATACTTCGGTCATGGAGGTTTAGTATTGGCAAAAATTGACTCAGAACTGAGGGAATTGATAGTTTCCGTTGCAGTTCTAATACTAGGTTTCTGGACTCTTCTAGAGTTAACATCCGGAATGATCTGGGATTGGAATGGTTGGCGAGTTATTGAACCCCAGTCCTATCCCCCATGTGAAGCAAACAGGTTCTTACAGTTCACATGCTCAACGGCCTGGATTGGAATGATTGAAACAATAAAGATTGCAATTCTCGCAACCTTCTTCGGCATGATACTATCTCTACCGATGGGGCTCTTGAGCTCAAGAAACCTGTTCCCTCAGTACATCACCTACCCTTCCAGAGCTGTAGTCTCGGCATGTAGGAGCCTACCAAGCCTGATTTGGGCCATAATATTCGTCATCTTGGTCGGACTAGGTCCCACAGCAGGAATAATGGCAATGACAATTTACACTGTGGGCTATCTTGGAAAGATGCAGTACGAGGCAATTGAGGGGATGAATAGCGCATCACTCGAAGCGGCCAACGCGATGGGCCTAACCAAAGCCGAGGTATCACTTTGGGTGGTTATCCCAGAAGCGGCAAATCACCTAATTGCCCAGATGATTTTCATGTTCGAATACAACGTTAGATCCGGGACCGTGATAGGGATAGTTGGAGCAGGTGGGATTGGATATTACATCAATCTCTATCTGAAGTTCCTTCAATATGAAAGGGTTGCAGCGTATCTTCTCATTATCTTCTTCGTAGTGATGCTGATTGATTTGGTTTCCATCTATCTCCGCTCTTTCTTCACCGACGAGTCAGAAAACACCAAGCCAACTTGGACAGGTGTTTTCTTGCCTCAGAATAACGAGAAAGCAACACCATCTGAATGAGACTAGTAGTCTGCGACGATTCTGATGGCCCCACCATCATAGAATATCTGAATGTGTTCCTTGGCCTTAGAGGAGAGGGCTGCCAATGCCTCGTAGACTTCCTTCTCCTTGACGTTGAAAGCTTCCGCGGCCCTCTTAGTAGACCATGCAACTTCAACAAAGTCCGAAGCGGAAATCCACTTCAGAAGCCTGGCCTCGAAGTCTGTAAGGTCACCTAGTGCCATAGTCATGGCATGGGGAGGGGGGAAATCAAGCCTACCCCTATTCTAAGCAAACCACTCTGTAAATTGTCCAGTGAGGAGGCAAATCGAAGTAATTTATATGCCCGTTTTGATTGGATTACCTATGCCTATTAGGAAGCCTATTCATCATATCCTACTCAGCACATTGATGCTGCTACTCGTTTCGGTTTCAGGTTGCTTGCAAACCAATTCGGACGATTCAGATTTAGGATTACCAGAACAAGAAGAACAAATGGAGGATGAGATCCCCCTGTCCATAGCATTCATCGTAGATCAAGAAACATTTGGCACCCAAAATGATCCTTCCTACATGGCTGAGATATTTTCTGATGAGACCATATTCGATGTAACGCCATACCCCGTCGAATCTGAAGAAGCGATGATCGAGTCACTCAGGTTTGGGCATGTCGATCTCGCAATGATGGATGCAGCTTCCTCTTGGATGAGTTGGAAGAACTACGACCTCCAGGTTCTTCTTGCCGATCAGGAGAACTATGGCAGAACCTACTACAATTCCAACGCATGGGTCAAATCAGATAGCGAAATCGCCACTTACCACAATGACGATGACCCATTGACCGATCCGTTTTCACTGTTCGAAGGAAAGAAATCCTGTCACACAGGATGGTTCGACTCCGTGGGGATGCTTCTGCCAATGGGGTTCCTACTTGGACTTGGATATGCTAATGTCGCTGGAAATCCAAACGACGTGGAGTCACTATTGTTCACAATTCAAGAATTTCTCGACGATGAGCCTACAATTCCAGAAGCAGGCACAAAGTATTACGGATATTCAGGAGCCCTCAGATGCCTTTCAGATGGAACTGGCGATATCGCATTCCTACAGGACTCAACAGTAGCGGATCATTGTTCTGAAGA
>Ga0207992_1000941_pt1 | contig 13791 bp, 10 predicted proteins | sample ETN02SmetaG_FD_185788 | JGI IMG/M metagenome (GOLD analysis project Ga0207992, IMG submission 185788) | Marine microbial and viral communities from oxygen minimum zone, Eastern Pacific Ocean - ETNP2014F10-02SV255 (SPAdes) (version 2) | ecosystem: Environmental > Aquatic > Marine > Oceanic ...
TCTGTTTCAAGATTTGCATTTATAAACTCAACATTTCCTTCATTCCCTGGATCCGGATCCACACTGATCTTTTGATCTCTCCCCTCCAATTTCATTTTACCACCATAATTACTTATGGATGCACCAAGTCTTACTCCTTTAAATGGTGTTGTAAATAATGCTCCAATATCTCCAGCAAAAGTACTCGCCGTTGCATGCCAAATATTCTGTTGGATATATTTAATGGTGCCACCTAGGGAAAATTTATCCGTCAAAGAACGGGCATAGCTTAGATTAACCGCTAAATCATTTGTAGAAAATTTTTCACCGGTTCCTTCAGGTTTTACAACAGTTCTTACGAGATCTTCCGGTGAAGAAAGGCTGATGACTCCAAATCCTAATACACCTGCCCCTTGAAGAGAAATTCCTGTAAAAATATGTTGATGTTTCATAGTAGCAAGCCAATCATGGTTTCCAAACTGAATACCAATACCTTGGATGCTTGCTAATCCAGCTGGATTCCAAAACATACTACTCAAATTAGATGTCAAACCAACACCTGCATTTCCCATTCCTGTACTGCGCGCATCCACTCCTATTTTTAGAAACTGAGCCACTGTAGTACCCGATTTAGTAATAATTTGATTGTTTCCATACTGCCCAAAGAGGATAGATGATATGAATGTTATGTGTAATAATCTTTGTATCATTTTATAACTGCAAACCTTCCAATTTTCTCACCCACGCCTGGTGCATTAACATGATAAATATATACACCAAAAGCTAATGGAAAATTATCTTTTGTGGTCAAATCCCAATGTTCCTGCCCATTATTCATTTCAGTATCGTGATTCAATGTTTGGACATGATCACCTGAAACTGTATAAATAGAAATGGTACATTGCATAGGTAAATGATTAAAGTAAATTTTTCGAGAGCCTCTGTCTTGATGGTTCTGTAAATCCAATTGTTCTAACACATTCGTTACAACATAGGGGTTTGGCACAACAGAAATATTTTTCAATTCATTTTGTGCTGTATTACTGTTATAATCACTTGCAATCGTTGAGAAAGTCATAGTATCACTCGCAGCAAATGGTCGATGAGTTCCTATGAAAAATACATCCCCATTTACAGGAGGTATTGTATCACCAAATTCAGGTTGAAAAAAAGTGAATTCCCACTTAGGTCTGAGAGGATCACCTTCCATTATAATTGCACGATCCCCGGGTGTCCAAAGGCTATCTGAATCACCTTCTTCAATTATGGTTACTTCTTCTTGAGCCAACTCCCGCCCAATAGTGACATCCCAAACTTGAAAATTCATCCTTGAGTACCCAAAAGATGAATGCAACGCGCTACTACTGGTATCAGCAATTTCATCAAAAAACCTAATCTCATAATCTCCAGGATACATGAATTGGTCTGCATCATTAAATGGTATGACATCACCAATCCAATTTGATCTAGATGAAGAAGACCAACCTGTACTTGATTGATCCAGAGCCAATACTACATCCTGAACTGTAATATTTATCCCATCAAAAATTGGATTTAATTGTTCAGACTGTACATGCTCACTATCTATGAATGGGGAATAGGTATATGTTATAGTATAAACTTGACCATTTAACATTTCCCCTGAAGGTATACCCCTAATTTTCCCCAAATCATTTAATATTTCATAATCATTACCCTGAATATATTCATTCCCATTTTCATCAATAACGAGAACAGATTCACCAACAATATTCTCCTTTAACAAACCAACAAATTGATCTAATCTAATTGTGATTTGTTCTTCAATGGGTGTTAAATCTCTCAGGCTATAGCGCGTAGGTGATTCTTTGAAGGTTAGCTGAAACATGTTGTCATTTTCTACTTCATCTGGACCAACAATTTCTAAATGAATGGTAGCTGTGGATACACCTGAAGGATGCTCAATAAATCCATTGATGCTGCCGGGCACATATCCTGTAGATGGTGATCTCGGGACAACCCTCCTAGTATTTACATCAAGAATTAGCTCATTTGTTTCAGGGTTAACTGTAATAGTTTTGGAACATTCTGTAGGCGGAATCTGCAAATCCACATCACCATGATCATAAGAAACAACAGTATAGTAATAAGTTTGACCATTAATCACATTATTAGAATCTATAAATGAATGAACCAGCCCAGTATTCTCACCTAAATTATAGTGAGTCCCCCTACCGGAATAAACTACAGAACTGAGGCCATAGTATTCATTCTCAAGATCAAATCTTGCAGGTGCTCCATTAACCATTTTTAATGGTTCAAAAAGAAATTTAGTACCAAAATCATCTGTAATTGTTTGTTGATCCAAAAATTGTGGATCCGTACTTCGATAGATTACATAGCCTTCAAAATCATATTCGTTTGATATAGGGTCAATAGACTCTTCCGCTTTGTTATCCCAAAATAAAGTGACCTGTTCATCCCCAGGAACAGCAGTGATAATAGGTTTTTCAGGCGGTTTAGCGAATTGATAATTCCTTTCATAAATATCCTGCGCTGTAATAGCATTCAAAGTAAGATCATCATGGTCTTCTCCAACGAGTAATGCAATAGAGAACCTTCTTGTTTCACCTGCCGGGAGGTCAATGGGACCAGAACTATAAATAAATACATAATCTCCAGCCTGGGTGGCATTTGCAGAATCAAAAACACCTGGTTGCAAAAAATCATTAAAAACACGATCATCAGCTGCAATTGTTGTTCCCGAAAATGATGGGGACGAAAAACCGGTTAGCCCAACCATATCTGCTTCATCTAAATCTGTCCATTCATAATTAGGTTCACCTGGTGCACGAATATCATATTCTTTATCACAATCAATTGGAGCTGTCGGTACTCCATCACCCTCACCACAGTCACCCGTGTTTGGAACACCATCTATACCAATATCGTCATTTTCAATATCCCAGTCATTATCATCATCTTCATTATTATTTCGACTTTCATCTATCATTCCATCATTATCATTATCTAATCCATCATAAGGATTCCCAGGACTTTCTAAAAACTTATACCCAAAAAAACCAGGGTTTCTGGCACTTCCACTCGCACTACCATCTTCATCCCAACAATAAACCATATTTAATTCATGATCAAAATAGGATAAATCATCACTCCAATCACTCGGGCCTCCAATATGAGGGTCACCCCACATGCCAAAGATCACTTCATGAAGATCTTTTTCACTTTTATTAGTCACTTTATAGATTAGAAAAATGATATCTTCTGCTAATGGATTTGCCCATTGGTAATATCGATATTCAATCTGTAAGCCCAAACCCTTTCGCGAAGAATCATTTGGAAAAGGATAATACTCAAATTCTTTGTTCCTGCGATCATCACATACAAAAAATGCTTCTTCATCTGCATTGGATGAACCTTGTTTTAAATCTCCTGGCCAAACATAATCTTTTAAATTGGGATTATACCAATCATCTGCCCAACTATCAGGTTTTCCATCTAAATCACGATCTATATCGCTTGATGTTGGAATCTTTTCAGAATTTGGATCCGCAAAATAAACACCTTCATCACTGTGAGCCAAAGGCTCCCAAGTCCAAAACTCTGACCCATCCGGAGATCGTTCAGGGTCTGTTACTAAACCATCACTAATTACTCTGGCAAACCAAGTTGTGTCACCATTCTCTACTTTTGGATAAGCATCCGGGTGACTATTGGGTGTAACCGAAACTTCAGCACAAATAAACGGGCCAAACTCATATCCATATCCCAAACCTTCCCAAATAATATCTGTGATTCTATTACCAGGCCTAGATATAGAACCATAATTCCAAATCTCAGATGTAATCTTATTCCCTGTGATAATTGCATATTGGCGACGTAGAATCTGTTCATCATCATCTAAAATGCGGGCGCGATTTCTTTCTGTCCATCGATAATACCGTTCAAACTTAGACTGACTCCATTCTTTCTTAGGGCCATCTTTGAAGTCTTTATCTAATAAAAATGGGAATGCTGCTTTGGTTAGGTTACCAAAGATCAGAACCAGTCCGATCAAAAAACTTAAATGTAGTTTTTTTGGACTCATAAGTTAATGCTCCAACCTATAGTCACTAATCTTGGTGCGCTGTAATAATCCGGTCGATTATGATATTCATCCCAAGTATGTACACCCGGTTCTCCATAATGACTTTTGAATGCTTCTGTTTCTTGAAGTGAACGATTTACATAGGTATAACCAGATCGACCTGTATCGGTATAAACATATTTTTCATTTCGAGTATCAAAAACATTATAAACTTTTATGAATAGTTCAAATTCCAGTTTGGCCAGGGGAATTACTTTATAATATCTCATATCCAGTGACTTTTGAACTGGTTTCCGTGAACTGTTTGGATAAGGGACATAATTTGCATTTGGAATATTTGGAGTATAAGGCCAACCAGTGCTCAATTTTCCGATAAAACTAATTCCCCATCCTTTTGGGCCTGGTTCAGTAATTGTGATGGTAGAATTAAATACATGACTTTGATCCCATGATAAAGAAACAATTTTCTTTTCCTCCTCTTCACCTGTCAATGCGTTGAAAAAGAAAGACCCACTATTTGTACTGTTTCCTTCAGTAGTTTGGTAAGAATAATCAAGAAAAGCAGACAATCTTGATATAGGATCCCATCTTTTTGTTAAGCTGATGGTAATCCCCTTCACCATGGCATAATCTTTATTTAAATAAATTGCATAGTCGGATGGACCATATATAGGGGAATTATAATGGATAGATTGTAGTGCTAAAAGATTTCGAATATCCTTATAAAAAATACTGCTATTGATAGCCAGATACTGACTTAATTGCTGCTGTAATCCAAATTCATACATTACAGTTTTTTCGGGTTTTAAATTACCATACCCAATACTTGGTGAAAGTCCTGCACCAAAAATACTAGTGAGAAATAATTTCCTAAGTGTGGGCATTTGATAAAAATGACCATAGGAGAAATGCAATATTCCTTCATCCGTAATCGGAAATGCCACACCAATTCTGGGTGACCACATTGTTTTATTCTTGCTTTCTGATTCATCTCCTTCAGGGTCAATCAGATCATTGATATGTTTGGTATTTGGTTCGAATGCATCATAGCGAATTCCCGCATTCATGATAAAACTTTCATATTCCAGTTTATCCTGTAAATAGGCAGAATAAAATGTTGCATACTCTGTATAGTAATTATGGGAAGGCGATCCGTTTTCAGTGGTGATGGTTGGTATCTTATAAGTGTTACCATCAAATAAAACTGAAAAATTTCTTTCATTCAAATTATCATTTCTATATTGAATGCCAGCTTTGACCTCATGGCGGGTAGTAATCTGCGATGTAATATCAAATTTGCCACCATAGGATTCAGAATCCCGATAGGAATGCCCTCGATTAGATCCTCCAAATGAGAATGTGGCTGAACTGGGGCTTCCTCTTATGTTAATTGTTGAAGCATAATTTGAGTTTGGGAGAATATAAACATTACTATCAACTACGGTTACTTCCTGATTCCCAATTGTATAAACACCGGGGGATTTAATGATTAATGCCAAATCTTCATCATTTCCAAATTCTACACCATTTGTAAATGGAGTCGCACTTTTTAAACTAATAGGCGAGAACTGAAATGACTTATAGTCAGTTTTGTTTATAAAAACATGCCCTTCATAAAAAGTTTTTCGTCCAATAGCATGGTTGATTTTGAGAGATAGATTATTATTATTGGATTGAGATGTTGACCGGCCGTCCGGATTATATTTATAAAAATGAGAATAGGATTGAGAAACACCCTGACTCCCTAGATATTGTGTAGATAATTTGAGTCGTGGTGTTAACTTGTAAGTGAACTTCACTAACTGGTTGAACGATTCACTGGGATTCATTGCAACTAGGCTACTATCCCCCCCCATTTGGATATACCAATTCTCTGTCTCAAAGTTGGCATAGTCCTGTACATCATGCTCACGAACACCGTAGAGATATCCATCCTGTCCTGAATACCTCAAACTTGTATTGAACGTTAATTTATCTTTTGTCAAAGGTATCGGTCCGCTTAGATATCCTTCCCATGTTTGACGATTCAATAATTCAAAATCATCAATATTGGTATAAAGATCTGTGTCATTAGAATAACGATCACCGGTGTACATGGAAATATTGCCACTATAATTTTGTCCACCTTCCTTGATCTGGATGTTAACAATGCCACTCATGGCATTCCCATATTCTGCATTAAAAGCACCACTTACCACTTTTAATTCCTGTAATGCTTTGTTGGATACATTTATAGAAAGACCATTGGTGAAAAAGGGATTTGCAACAGAAATACCATCAATATAATATCCAATTTCATTGCTCCTTCCGCCACGTATGTGCAATTCACCGCCAGCACCCTGATTAACACCAGCCTGAGCAGTGAGAACGCCTAGAAAGGATTCCACCGGCATGGCACTAATTTCTTCGGCAGTTGTGATCTTTTGAGATGATGTTAGGTCCTTGTGTATGAGCGGTCTGTCAGCAGTAACAACTACCTCTTCCCCTTCAATAACTTCTTGGGTTAATGCAAAATTCTGTTTTGATGTTCGGCCTGTATTTACGACCAAACCAGTTACTTTAACGGTTGCATATCCGATATAGGATGTTTTAAGTGTATAAGTTCCAGGACGGACATTAATAATAATGAATTGTCCATTTACATCTGAATCGGCTCCAATTCCTTGACCTTCAAGTATAATACTTACACCTAGTAATGGTTCGCCAGAATCTTTTTCTACTACAATACCTGATATTTTCCCACCTTCGGCAAGAATGATGGAGCTAAAAAATAATAATGTTAATATCCTTAATATTGTTTTTTTTACCATGCCATAAATTTTATTGTTTACCTAGGATTTCCAGTTTGAATTGAAAAGAAATCTATATTAGAACCCACTGTTTTTTCAACTTTAATGTAATATTTGTTCCATTATTGAAATCTATCCTTTCTCACTAACCGCAAGTTTAACAAAAGGGGGAAAAAAACAATAGAGTTTTCTATCTTAAAAAATAATAATTTAACATTACGTAACCATTTCCAGTAGTTCAACCTTAATTTTAATAATGAAAATGATTGTATTCTCTTGAGCTAAAATATTATTTGTAAGATATATAGTATCCCACATGTTAAATAAGTCTCTAATGGTTATTGATCCAGCAATAGTGAAACCAGCTATTGAATCATTTAACAGAATTGCATCTATAGCGCCATACCCTGTAACATATCACCTCCCTGCTCTCTACGGTACTGACAGCCTTGGCATGTACAATAGCAATATCAGAGGCATTATTGTTCTGGGAAGCGCTGCATCCGTAAACGATGATAACGAATGGCAACAAAATATTTCAGATATAATGTTAGATGCATCTTCAAAAGGAATTTCTATTCTTGGCCTATGCTATGGACACCAACTTATTGGTCATATCTATGGTGGTAAAGTTGCTCCTTTGTGGTCAGGAGAAAAAAAACAGGGTGAAAGAGTTGTGCGCTTAAAAAAGAGTACGCTTTGGGGAGAATCTACATCTGGGCCTCTCCTATACTCCCACCAGGATGGCATTACAAAAGTTCCTCCTGGATTTGATGTCATTGCAGAAAGTGATTTGGTTTTTACAGATGCAATCGCCAGTAAAACATTGCCGGTATGGGGTTTTCAAACACATATCGAAGCCACCCAGACATTTGTTAATGATCACAATATTCCAGTAAAAAATGCGAAAAAATCGTTCAGGTTTGGGCACACTATTCTTGATAAATTTATCCACCATCTAAACAATTAATTTAATGATATTTTATAAAACCACTTTCTCAATCATTCTTTTTTGGTTTATTTCCTGTGCACCGCCTAAAGTGCTGCTCGATAATCCCGGCATTCTAACCTTGAAAAAAGAGATTAATACTCTTATTGTAGATTCTGATCTTGACATCAATATGAGTTTAAAAATGACATCTCTCACTTCAGGAAAAACATTGTATGCTTTCAATAGCCATAAAAAACTTATGCCAGCCAGTAATAATAAATTATATACAAGCGCAGCCGCTTTAGTCTATTTGGGCACAGATTATACATTTGAGACGTCAATATATCAGAATGAGAAAAATATTTATTTGGTTGGCGGTGGAGATCCTGACTTTTCTTTAGACAAATTGGATTCCCTCGCAGAGATTGTTTCATCAAGCATACCATCTATTGATACATTATTTGTGGATGAAAGTATAATGGATACAATACATTATGGCAAAGGTTGGATGTGGGATGAGGGTCCTTGGTGGTATGCTGCTCCAGTGAGCGCTCTTTCTTTGAATGATAATTGCGTCAATTTTTATGTCCAAACTGGAAAAATTGGGGAACCAGTTAATATTCAAACCCACCCATCAACAAACTATATACAAATAGATAATCAATCTATGACAGTAAATGATACCGTCGATTATCAAAAGTTTAAAATTGATCGCGATTGGGCAGGCCGAACAAATCGATTTACAATCACAGGAGAAAAATTAGTCACAGTATCTGTGGATACACTCATTAGAAATATTCATCATCCACCCCTTTTTTCTGGGATTGTATTTAAAGAAATGTTAGGAAAATATGGAACAAAAGTAAAAAAAGTATCCATTGGTAAGAATCCAAAGTCTTCAAAAATAATGACTACTCACATTTCAGATTCTCTATATCACTCTACCAAAAACCTGATGAATGAAAGTGATAATTTAACTGCAGAATTGTTCGTAAAAACAATGGGGATTTCAGAACAATTTCCTGGGAATTGGGAAGATGGTATATACGTTATTAAATCTATTTTAGCGGATTCTGCCAAAATTGACACATCGGATATTCGGATAGCAGATGGATCTGGTGTCTCCCGGTACAATCTCACCAGTGCAGATCACTTTATTCAACTGCTCACTTACATGTATACAAGCCCATTTAAAGATGACTTTTTATATGTCCTTCCGGGGGGTGGTTTTAAGGGAACACTGAAAGATCGGTTGGAAACAACTGGTTCAAAGATTCGAGCTAAAACTGGTCATTTGTCCGGCGTAAGTTGTTTATCAGGATATGCCTTTTCTCCCCACTATGGGCCTGTAGCCTTTTCTATGTTGATGAATGGATATATTGGTTCATCTAGAGAATATCGCCAACTCCAAGATCAAATTTTAGGGCTATTGATTCATGATTAAACCACCTGCTCTAAAACCGAATGCCACCATTGGCATTTTGAGTCCATCTTCATGGATGAATGAATCAGATTTGAAATTGGCCATAGCTGTATTTGAAGAAAAGGGCTATCATCTTGTTTTGGGCGAAAGTGTATTTTTGAAAGATCATACATTTGCAGGCACACCAAAACAAAGAGCCAATGATATTAATGGCATGTTTGCCAATCCAAATATTGATGCTATTATTTGTGCTCGTGGCGGATATGGGGCTAATCGCGTTTTACCTTTAATCGATTATGATTTAATTAAAGCGAATCCAAAAATATTTATGGGGTATAGTGACGTGACAGCATTTCTTACATCCATCACACAAAAAACCGGACTTGTAACCTTTCATGGTCCAATGTTGTCTAGCTTTAGTAAAGGAATGGTTGATTATAATTTTGATTTAATAGAAAAAACTTTATTCGACTATAAATCTATAACAATCCAATCACCTCGTGAATTACAATGCCGTGTTTTAAAATCCAGAAAAGCTGAAGGCCCCCTTTGGGGCGGAAATATGTGCTTATTGGCAAATCGATTAGGAACAGCAGATCAACTCAATACGAATGGAACCATTTTATTTATTGAGGATATTGATGAATATTTATATGCATTCGAGCGCATGATAGTCCACATGAAAGAAGCAGGTATGTTTCAAAATATTACTGGATTAATTATCGGAGAACTGGTGGATATGAAAGATCAAGATATACCTTTCGGAAAATCAACTGATGAAATAGTCATGGATGTTTGTGGCGATCTGGAAATTCCCATCATTTCAAATTTTCCCTGTGGACATGGAATGTATCATGCAACAATGCCTATTTCCATACCGGTTCGATTAGATTCGGATTCTCAATCTCCCACATTAACTATTTTAGAATCACCTGTAAAATAAGGATTATTTATGCTGAATTATATCTGGTTTGGGATGATGTTTATTGGTGTTGTCGTTGGTGCATTCACAGGGAATATTGATGCAGTAACAGAAGCAGCCATTGATATGGCAAAAGTGGCTGTAAATCTAGCCATTGGACTTATTGGTATTAGGCTCTATGGTTAGGGATTATGAAAATAGCGGAAGAGTCTGGCCTGATTCGTGTCATTGCCAAAGGTTTACGTCCTATAACGATTCGTCTTTTTCCCGACGTTCCGGAAGATCACCCTGCAATTGGGTCCATCGTATTAAATATGGCAGCCAATATATTAGGATTAGGAAATGCGGCCACGCCGCTTGGGCTTAAAGCCATGGAAGAACTCCAAGAATTAAATCCGAATAAAGAAACAGCAACCAATGCCATGTGTACCTTTTTGGCAATCAATACATCCAGCGTACAGTTAATTCTTCCAGCCACTGTGGTAGCGCTCATGGGTGCCCATTCTAGTCAGATATTTATTACAACCATTGTGGCAACTGGAATGTCCACGATTGCTGCAATAGTTGCAGTAAAGTTTTTAGAAAAGCAGAAACGATTTTCTATTACTGAAGAGCGTCAATCATGATAAACTCATTTGTCAGTGGTGTGAATGAATTCTCAAAATACATTATTCCATTTCTATTGGTGGGCATCCCATTTTATGGATTGGTTTTCAAAAAAGTAAAAGTATATGAAACTTTCGTAGAAGGTGCAAAGGACGGTTTTACTATTGCCGTCAGAATTATCCCATATCTTGTGGCAATACTTGTTGCTATTGGCATGTTTCGTGCTTCCGGCGCCCTGGATTTATTGCTTAATTTCCTTTCACCTGTTTTAACTCTAATCGGATTTCCGCCAGAGAATCTTCCTTTAGCGCTTATGCGGCCATTATCCGGTAGCGGGTCTTTGGGATTATTAACCGATCTGATCAATGCCCATGGTCCTGATTCTCTCATTGCTAAAATTGGTGCCACCATGTTTGGATCCACAGAAACTACATTTTATGTATTGGCTGTTTATTTTGGATCGGTAGGGATTCGCAAGACACGTCATGCGTTGGTAGCAGGATTATTTGCTGATGCAGTAGGTGTTTTGAGTGCCGTTTACATATGTCAATTCTTCTTTGGCTAAATGAATAGGCACCAAGGTCGCTAAGAATCACGAAGATAATATATATGATTAGAGTTCTAAGTTTCTTAGGTATCATCGCTTTTTGGGGATGTGGCAATTCTGGTTCAATTGTTTCAAAAGAAACTATCTCCAAACATGATTTAGTTGATATTCAAGAATTGGACCCCACCCTTCTGGTGGAATTAAAATATTCTACCACTGACAATTTTATGAAAATGGATGTGTATGGTGATTTAGAAACATGTTACTTGCGAAAAGTCCCTGCTGAAATGCTTGAGAAGGCTCATTCCATTTTAAAAGAGACCCATCCTGATCTTCGATTATTAATTTATGATGGACTTCGTCCCCGTTCGATCCAATGGATCCTTTGGAATACTCTAAACGATGTTCCGGAATCAGAAAGGTCTAATTTCGTGGCAAATCCGAAATCGGGGTCGATTCATAATTTTGGTGCTGCGGTTGATCTTACAGTTGCTCATAAAAATGGAACACCACTAGATATGGGAACTCACTACGATTATTTCGGTGATTTGGCGTTCCCAAGATTGGAAGATTCTTTGATAGTGGTTGGAGATTTAACAATAGAGCAAGTTAATAACCGTCTTATTCTAAGAGATGCCATGACTCAAGCTGGATTTAGCCCTATCACCACAGAGTGGTGGCATTTTGATTCATTCCCCTATAAGGAAACAAAACGAAAGTTTTCCATTATCGAATAAAAATGAGTCACCTTAATAAAATTGTCTTATGTCTAGTTGTAATGTCATCGCTTGCATTATCAAAAAATAAACCAGAGCGGTTATCTCCAGGCGATACAATATTATTCATCGCTCCATCAGGAAATTTAAAACAAGATCGAATGGCATTAGCCAAAAAGCGTTTAGAAGATCGAGGATATGTCACGGTCCAGGCACATGACATTTTTCGCCAATATGGATACTTGGGTGGCACAGATAAAAGACGTACAGAAGAATTTATGGCTGGTTGGATTGACCCTCGTATTAAAGCCATTTTTCCGGGTACCGGCGGGTATGGTACAACCCGGATTTTAGATCAACTGGATTATGATATTATAAAAAATAATCCAAAAATTTTAGTAGGATTCAGTGATATTACTGGTTTACATCTCGCCATCAATAAGATGACCGGTCTCACAACATTCCATACCCCAAGCCCCATGTATGGCTTGGGCAGTGAAGATTATCTTTCTACTATTTCTGACCATTATTTCTGGCAAGCCATTGAAGCAAATAGTCCAAATGGGTACACCATTGATGTAAAATTATTTGAATTGGGTGAATCTGTTATTACGCTCCATGGGGGAAAAGAAAAAGGTGTACTTATTGGTGGAAATTTATCTTTGATCAATACACTCATGGGCACGCCTTATGAAATTGAAACGAAAGGTAAAATTCTTTTTATAGAAGATGTGGGCGAAGCACCTTACCGTATCGATCGGTATTTTTCCCAATTAAGAATGGCTGGCAAGTTTGATCATCTTAAAGGAATTATTTTAGGGAAATTTACCCGAAGAGCCACAGAACCACCGGATGATGATAATAGTTTTACAATGATGGCAGTATTGGAACAATATTTTTCAAATTTGGGTGTCCCGGTGATTGCCAACTTTCCGGTCGGACATTACAAGTATAATGTGACATTCCCGATTGGCATCATGGCAGAGATTGATGCAGACAAGCAAACAGTAAAAATTTTAGAAAATCCAACCCAATAAAACAAAAATTATGAGCGAGTACAAAAGAGATCTTGGGCTCAAAGAATCCGTTGCTATAGTATTCAGCCGCATCATCGGTTCAGGAATATTTCGAACACCTGCACCTATTATGGCTTTGGTGGGCTGTACGTCCCTGTTCGGATTGGTTTGGATTATTGGTGGAATCATTACAATCTTTGGTGCGGTAATCTATGCTGAACTCACGGCTATGCTACCTAAGTCAGGTGGCCCTTATGTTTTCCTGAAAGAAGCCTATGGGCCTTATATTGCATTTATCCGTGGTTGGGCTATGTTCTTTGTATCAGAGACGGCATCAATCGTTGCTGTTGCATTGGTTTTCACCGAATATCTGAATGCCATTTGGGAAATTACCATGGGAACCCAATTTAATCTTTTTATCACATTTGCCATTTCATTAATAACCATTTGGGGACTCACAGGCATCAATTTATTTGGTGTCAATATGAGTGGGAAATTTCAGGTCATTTTCAGCACGATTAAGGTTGGTGCTGTGGGGGCAATAATCGGAATGACTCTTACTTCTTTTTCTACTGGGAATATTGGGAATTTTACAAATCCACTTTGGCCAGAGACATTTGGATGGGAAACTGTATTAGCAGTGGGGGCTGCTCTCCGATATTCTTTTTTTGCTTTCAGCGGATGGGAAGGCGCCACCTATATGGCTGAAGAGGTAAAAGACCCGCAAAGGACACTTCCCTTATCTCTCTTCTTTGGAATTGGAGGTGTTACCTTA
>Ga0207992_1000960_pt1 | contig 13667 bp, 8 predicted proteins | sample ETN02SmetaG_FD_185788 | JGI IMG/M metagenome (GOLD analysis project Ga0207992, IMG submission 185788) | Marine microbial and viral communities from oxygen minimum zone, Eastern Pacific Ocean - ETNP2014F10-02SV255 (SPAdes) (version 2) | ecosystem: Environmental > Aquatic > Marine > Oceanic ...
TCAACGGCGACGAGATCCTGAACGATTCCGAGGCGTTGGAGTTCGAGGAGATGTTCATGGAAGGGTGGAACACCGAAGAGTGCCTCGAGGAAGGAGAGGGTCCCGATGGATTCTACCTGAACGGAGTGACTCCAGATTGCATAATTGTCTACATGGAGATAAACCTCGCAACCACGGACCCAACCGAACCGGCCGGCCTATTGGTTGCCTACGACCTGATATTCGACCTATCGACGATAGGGGATATCTCGGAGTTGACTCTCAGCCACGAAGGAGACGACCCCGAAGAGGATGATGGCGTACTAGTGGACTCAACCCTGTGTGGTGCACATACTGGCGGATCTATCTCTGGATACGCAGTCTCGTCCTGGACCTACAACGAGACCGAAATGGCCGCCGACGAGTGTGTTGAGCTGAATGCCGGCGAGCATATCGCCTCCATGGAGATGGTCTTCACTGCTGACGTCGACTCAGACGGCGACGGATACAGCGACAGCGACGACAGGTTCCCAGACGACCCAGAGGAGTGGGACGACTCGGACGATGACGGCGTTGGAGACAACGGTGACGAGTTCCCCAACGATGCCAGCGAGACGAACGACGCGGACGGCGACGGCGTGGGCGACAACGGGGACGCGTTCCCATGGGACTCCTCGGAGACGACAGACTCCGACGGCGACGGATGGGGAGACAACTCCGATGCGTTCCCCAACGACGCTACCGAGTGGGTGGACACAGACGGCGACGGAGAGGGCGACAACGCTGACACCGATGCTGACGGAGACGGAACCGATGACACCGACGAGGACAGCGACGGCGACGGCGTGAACGACGACCAGGACGACTTCCCGTTCGATGCCAACGAGACCACGGACACCGATGGTGACGGAGTGGGTGACAACGGAGACGACTTCCCGAACGACGCCAACGAGACCACCGACACAGATGGCGACGGGACCGGCGACAACGCGGACGAAGACGCTGACGGCGACGGGACCCCGAACGACCTGGACGACTTCCCTCTGAACAGCGGCGAGTCCTCGGACAGCGACGGTGACGGCGTCGGCGACGAGGAGGACGCATTCCCGAACAACCCGAACGAGTACATCGACTCCGATGGAGACGGAACAGGGGACAACGCGGACACGGACGACGACAACGACGGAACGCCTGACACCTCAGATGCCTTCCCATTGGATCCGAACGAGTCTAGCGATACCGACGGAGATGGCTACGGAGACAACAGTGACGCATTCCCCAACGACGCGGGCGAGTGGAGCGACTACGACGGTGACGGCGTGGGCGACAACTCGGACGCATTCATGTCCGACCCATACGAGAGCAGGGACTCGGACGGAGACGGGACTGGCGACAACGCGGACTGGGCTCCCAACGACCCCAACGAGAAGGTGGACTCGGACGGCGACGGCGTCGGCAACAACGCTGACGCATTCCCGACAGACCCTAGCGAGACCAAGGACACCGACGGCGACGGGATCGGCGACAACGCAGATGACGATGCCGATGGAGACGGAATCCCAGACGGAGGAGTCGACCCAGTCGACGAAGAGGACAGCGGAGGGATCCTACCAGGGTTCACGGCAATCACAGGCCTGGCATCAGTGCTGGGCGCGGCGATACTAGTCGCTGGAAGACGCAAGGACTGAGTGGCCTCGCCGATAATGGCGAGGGCTCTCGGGACCATGCAGGTGAGGCTGTGTCTGGTTCGGTACCCACCGAGTGGACCTTTCCCCGAACGGGGGTCAGCGTACGCAATAGGACCGTCCTAGCTGCGATGACCAACAAGCAGTCGAAAGACGATGGGACCCTCTCTGACGACGAGATAAACTGGCTTCTGAGGCGTGCCGAGGGAGGCTTCGGCATCGTCACGACGGCTGCCAGCCACGTCCATCCCAGCGGGAAGTCATGGGAGGGCGAGATGGGAGTCTGGGGGGACCACCAGATACCTCGCTTGAAGGAGCTAGCCGAGGGGATCAGGGAGAGGGGGGCAACCAGCCTCGTTCAGATATTCCATGGTGGACTGAGGGCACCTCGTTCGCTGACTGGGGATCAACCAGTGTCAGCCAGCACCAACTTGGAGAAGGGCGTGGAGGAGGAATGCAGAGAGCTATCCGACTCCGAGATTCGCGAATTGGCGGTTTCCTTCGGGGAGGCTGCAGAGAGGTGCGAGAGGGCGGGATTCGATGGGGTCGAGGTTCATGGGGCCCATGGATACCTGATCTGCCAGTTCCTGGGCACGAGGACCAATCGCAGGGATGACCGATGGGGGGGTGGGCTAGAAGAGCGATCCCTCTTCATGAGAGAGGTACTGAGGGAGATCAGAAGCAGGACTTCGGAGGACTTCCTGGTATGCGTCAGAATCTCTCCCGAGCATGACGTTGGGGTGACCATGGCAGATAGCCTCGACCTCGCTGGGATGATGAGTGACTGGGGCATGGACTTGCTCCACATATCCTGCTGGGACGCCTTCATCGGAGCACAGGGGGATTCCGATGACCCTAGGACCATCACACGCAGATTCAGGGAGGCTCTGGGGGATGATGTGCCAATCATCTCCACCGGCGCGGTATGGGATGGTGAGGATGCCCAGTTCGTGCTGGACGAGGGGGCAGACCTAGTGGGCGTAGCAAGAGTCGCCATCGCGCACTCCAACTGGGCATTCGAGGTGGGGGCAGAGGGATATTCTCCTGAAAGGCCCCCTTTCACGCCAGAGCATCTGGTCGAACAGGGCCTTAGCCAGACCTTCGTGGACTACATGAGGAGATGGAAGGGCTTCGTCACCGATGGTAGACTGTAGAAGAACTTCCAATACTGGCATTCTCTGCAGCAACCATGGATGAGAGGGTGTGGCAACTTCTCCTTGCAGGGATAATCCTACTCGCACTGTTCAATGTCGTCCTCATCACTTACAGGAGGAGGGCCTTCCCAGAGCCTCACTACGACTGGCAAAAGATAGACACCAGCGACATATCGTTCCCGGATTGCTTCATCTGGGGGACAGCAACCGCAGCCCATCAGATAGAGGGAAACCAGAGCAACAACTGGACGGACTTCGAGGCTAGGACCGCGAAGGAGCAGAGTGGCATTGCCTGCGACCACTGGGAAAGATGGAGGGACGACTTCGATCTCCTGTCCGACCTCGGTGTGACTTCATACCGCTTCTCGATAGAGTGGAGCCGCCTCGAGCCGAGTCCGGGAGAGTGGAACGAGGAGTCCATGCAGACCTACTCGGACATGGTGGATGACCTGATTGCCCGAGGAATCAGGCCGATGCCGACGCTCCACCACTTCTCCCACCCATCATGGTGGGAGGACAGAGGCGGATTCACCGACAGCAGCAACCTTCCTGACTTCCTCTCCTACAGCGAGAGGGTATTCGACTCCCTCTCCGATCGGGTCTCGGTATGGTGCACCATCAACGAGCCAACGGTCTTCTCGGCGATGGGTTACACCCTAGGCCAGTTCCCTCCGGGTATGAGGAGCATCCGACTGACCCTGAGGGTGATGCGAAACATGATGCGGGCCCATGCGATGGTCTACAGAAGCCTGAAGCAGAGGAATCCCGATTGCGCCCTGGGAATCGCGAAGAACGTCACACTATTCGATCCGGCCAACAGATGGAGCCCCATCGACTGGCCGGTAGCGAGGCTCCTCGAGTGGTTGTGGAACGGGGCATGGAAGAAGGGAATCATGTCTGGCAGGATGCTCTGGACCAGGATCCCGGGTGCGAAGGGGTCTCTGGACTTCATTGGACTGAACTACTACACCCACTTCATCACCGGCCTCTTCATGCCAACATCCGCCGATGAGCTTGATTTCGCCAAGAGGGGGCACGAGACCACGACCGAGTTCGGGTACCCGATGTATGCCGAGGGGATGAGGAGGGCGATAGACTTCGTAGCCGATCTCGGGGTCCCGATAGAAATCACGGAGAACGGGGTCGCCGATTCCAGTGACTCGTTGCGTCCAGAGCACCTCATGCGTCACCTGTGGGTGATTTCCGAGGCCATTAAGGATGGCAGGGACATCAGGTCATACCACCACTGGTCACTGATGGACAACTTCGAGTGGGCAGAGGGGTACAAGATGCGCTTCGGCCTATACTCGGTGGATTTCAATACTCAAAAGAGGACTCTGCGAGGCAGTGGGGAGCTTTATCGTGAAATTATCAAGTCCGATGTGTGACCTAGTATAGCGCCTCATCCCTAGCGAGGGATCCCATCGGGTCCCATGCTGGGAGGACAACCGGATCACCATCCAGTCCCGCAGTCATCTCTTCCGTCAGGTAGTCCCTTGGTGCTGCGATCTCGAACATGTGCTCGTCGAACCAGTTGTCGTTCATCGTGTAGAATCCCTTGACCCCGCTCTCGTCGGAACCCCATGAGTTCTCAACCCTCCATCTTCTAGGTTCGCCATCCACGACATCCACCCCAGTGAACAGCATTGCATGCGTCATCATCGTCTGCCCGAATCTCAAACGATCCGCCTTCTCCATTCCGAACTCAACTCCATACAGGCCCTTGAAATCGAAAAGCTCAGCATCCCAAAGCCCCTTCTTCCGAGCCATGTGCTTGCCAACGTCGCAACCCATCCAAACAGGGGTCCCGTCCTCGAGGAGCCTCTGGGTCACGCCCTTCATCTCGTCCGAGGGGACGTTGAGGTACACGACTGGAGGGCCTCCCGCAACATTCTGAAGGAAATCGACGGTATACGTCTGGTAGTACTCGTTCCTCGGATCGTTGACAATGCATACGTAGTTCTCCCAATCGACATCCACATACTCATCCACGAATTCCAGAGGGGTCATCTCCCCCTTCCGGTGGAACTCGTTATCCTTGTCTCGCCACTGCCAGTCGAACTTCTCCGGAGGGGTCCCTAGGTGGATGCACAGGATCCTCCATATCTCCCCCATCCTCGAGTCCTTGTGGCTCCTGGCCTCCTTCTCCGAGCCACCATTGTCCAGAATCGCCCTTATCTCACTGGCAGTCGACCTCAAGACGTCTTTCAGAATTCCGTTCATCGATCTGGTGCTGCTGCTGCTGTGCGACTCCGGGTATGCAGACATGGGGACAAGCCCGTGCTTCCTGATCAGATTCATCGCCATGTTCCATTGGCCACCGTCTCCGATCGGGTCACTGAGTAGGAAGTGAATGGTCCGGTCGTCCACTGGTCGGTCCGACGTCTCCAGGACGGCCTCCAGAAAGTGATTGGCCCTCTCCAGCTTGTCCCAGAAGTGAATATGCGCCTGACTGAACTCGAAGTCCTTCACATTCATCTTCTTCATTGCCCCTACCCTGAAGAGATTCAACGTGGCGAACAGCCAACACCGACCGCTCCTCCTTTGGTTGGTGACGCTCCACTCATCCAATTTCGTGCTGAACGAGAAATCCATGTTCTGGACCAGGTCTCTACGAAGGGTGAGCGTTGACAGATCCGCATTGCTGACAGCATTCTGCGCCACCCTTGCCGATGAATCGGACTCGAAAGCCTTCCTGAATTTCTTTATCTGTCCGTCAGTTACTCCCTTTGCCATCGTTTAACCCTCATCCACGTGCGGCGCCGGAGAGAGTTAGTAATTGCCCTGCTATATCGGAGCAGCTTCGGCGAGACCGGCTGCGATGAGAATCTCGGCTAACAGGGAAGGGCAGTTCTCGATGTCCCCCTCAGTTAGCGCAACTTCAGTCCCGTCAGCCATGAGAATCGGGTCCTCTACATCCTTGAGGACTCTTATCCTGAGAAGTTCCGATGGCTCCTCGCTCACCTCCTCATCCAGCGTCCTCGACTCCGAGGGGGATGCTGCGTGTTCCGGGAATTCGTCCATCTCCCTGATCCTGTCCTCCTCGTCGAAGTCTGGCTCTTCCCACTCCGGCTCCTGCCTCGGAGGGAGTGGTGTGGTCGCAGGGACATCCTTGTCATTCTCACCAGAGAAATCCTCGAGCGTCTCAATCACCTCGTTCACCACTGTAACTGACTCAGACTCAGTAGACCCGAGCATGGAAGACCATGATGTGGAAACCTTGTACTTCTCAGCAAGATCCCTGATCCCATTGTAGAACACTCTCTCGGATGGGTCGTGCCTGCTCCAGTCAAGGGTTTGGAATCCAACCGAACCGCCGTTCGCCGAGCTGAGCAGATTTGATGAAACCGCGTGCCTAGTGAAAGAGGTAAGCCGAATCCTAGTCAGATCCCTTACGCAAGTCCGTGCAACTCCGAGCCTCCTGGATAGCAATTGGGCCTTGGCCGTCATGCCTTCGTCCCTGACTGTCTCCGATAGCTCGGTTTCCATGCTCTGCAATAACTGCCCTACTGCGTCCCAGAAGACCACTCCCTCAGCCATAGCTACGTCAACTGGAGTATCACTGCTCTTCTGCTTCCGAGTCACTTCTATCAGCGTCTTATGCACTCCCTCCAATTCGTTTTTGGAAAGTCTACGAGGATTAGAACCGGCTGCCATGAACGTGACCTATCCAGCATCCCGCAGAGGAGATACATCAACAATTCCTTGCTAAAGTAGCAAGACTCTCCATCCGCGAGAATAAAATCCAAGTCTTCCTTCGGTAAGGTGCAGGTGTACCCGAGTGGTCAAAGGGGGAGGGCTCAAGATCCTCTGCATAGCGCTTCGCAGGTTCGAATCCTGCCGCCTGCACCAAATAGTGGCTAACCAAGTAGCGCCTTGAGAAGCTCTATCGAACCACTCTTCCCCCTTTGCTCGGTGATGGTGTCGGCAGAGGACACAACTTCTGGGTAGAAATCACTCACTGCAACTGAGAAGCCAACTAGGTCGAACATCGGTAGGTCGTTGGGAGCATCGCCACATGCAATTACTCGCTTCGGATCGACACCTCTCTGATCCAAGGCAATCCTCAGTCCTAGAGACTTGTTTAATCCTGGACTGGCGATGTGAACTGCAAACCCGGTTGAGACCACTTCGAGATCCGACCACTCACTATCTGCAATCAACGTCTTCATCAACTCAAATGAGTCGGTCTCACTAAGACACCACTCAGTCTCCCTCCATCTGTTCGACTCTATCCCACTAGGGTCCAGTCCTTCGATTTTGGTCGCTAACCATTCCGCAGCATCCTTCGCCCTGGAACCATCTGAGAGCGATCTGATTTGGTGTCCCTCTATGCTGTCCCAGACCATTCCTCCATTCTCGGCTACAATAAAACCCGAAGAGCCAATTGCTTGCATAATCGGAGTTACGTTCGGCAGAGTCCTTCCGGAAGCAAGTGACACTGGCATCACTTCCCTGTCAACTCTTCTTACCAGACTCACCAATTCGTCATGAAAACCATCTCTATCTAGCAGCGTCCCATCTACATCGAAGACAATCATGTCCCATTCTCCAAGATTAGGTACCTCTACCATGTTCCTTCGAATTGGCGTACATTCAAGATACCACCGACAGGGTAGCATCATGTTGAAGCGATACCAGATATTGGAAGGTACATGGTAGAAGACTCCGAGGATTTCCTTTACCTCGATGACGAGGAAGGAGACAACTCTTCGAAAAAGTCTGAATCTAGGAAGATTTCACTCCCAAAAATAGCAATCCCGAAGAGGAATCCGGCAAGAAATGAACATCCCTCCAACCCACAGGTCGTAGATGCTCCAGACTCCGAGGGAATTGAGATTTCATTGGATGGAATTTTCCAGTTCGACTGGGGAATCAGGGGTATGGACTGTCCCGATTGTGCAATGAAGGCATCACGAGCAGTCAATCGTCTACCAGGCATCCAGTCTTGTAGGATCTCAGTCGCTGAGGGCACGGTTGAGATTTCCCAGGACATTTCTGATGGAGCGGTTTCCCGGGCCTCTTCGGTCCTCACTAGCCTAGGCCACGAACCAGACATAGGGTGGATGAGAGCGGTCGGAGCGGATCCAGAAAGAATAGCTATGCGCCTAGGAGTAGACAATAGGGGCTTGAGGAACTCTATACTCAGTATCCCTGGGACCTTGGACGCAAGAACAGACAAAGGACACATCGATGTTCAGCGGGTTTGGATTTCCGATCCGGAACTAAGGACGGCATCTGAGCAGAAGATGTCCGAGGTACTTGGAGAAGGGCATAGACTGTCACCAGTGATGGAATCCGGGTTCAGGAAGGACCAGATCCAACTCCTTGCAGCCGTTCTGACAATCCCCCTAATCCTGCTCGTTGCCTTCGTAGAGTCATCCGAGCAGCTTCCCTCAGCAGTGGCTTGGGCCCTAGCACTCACAGGTGTAGCCTTTGCAGGAAACCAATTGTTCCAGGAAGCCATAGCCGGACTGAAAAATCGTGTTGTCGGATTTCAGGTTCTGACATCTCTGGCAGTATTAGGTGCAATTGCACTTGGTGAGTTGATAGAGGCTCTGATGGTCGTATCTCTAGTCGCATTTTCATCCCATCTCGAGAACAGGGCATTGATTAGAGCGAGACTATCAATGCAAGGAGGGCTTGACAGACTCCCAAGGAGAGCAAGAGTAGTCTCCAATGACAAACCCTTGGAGATGGGAGGGGCCAGATCTCTCAATGTGATCAACACCGTCTCCTTGGATACATCCTCTGCCAGTGACTGTGACAACGACCTAGTTCCCGTAGAAGCACTAGAGGTAGGAGAGATGATCGAGGTAAGATCCGGAGAGACAGTTCCCGTAGACGGAGTAATCGTAGAAGGAACCGGCGCAATAGACAGGGCACCTTTGACTGGAGAACCAATCCCAATTCCAGTAAAGGTAGGAGATAGGGTAGAGGCCGGCCTAGTTTTGGCTCGCGGGCCCCTCGTCATCAAGTCAGAGGCTACTGGTGATGGCACCAGGCTTTCCAGTTTGATAGACCTAGTTAGACATTACAAGGACCAACCAACAAGGACACAGAGTGTAATTGAGAGATTCACTCTGGTTTGGACTCCTCTTGTCGTAGTCGCATCCCCGATTATCGGGTTCTTGTTCACCAACTCTGCCGAACAGGCAATTCTGACAACCTTGCTCCTCTGGGTAGTCTCATGCCCTTGCTCTCTTCTACTAGCTTCCCCTGTTCCCCACGCAGCCGCACTTACTGCTGCCTCCGGTTTCGGATTGATAGCCAGGGGCGGAGATGTCCTAGAATCAGCAGCAGAGGTAAAAATCGCCTTATTGGACAAGACTGGGACACTTACCAGTGGAAGGCCCACAATCTCAGGAATCTCAGTCGCTGAGGGGGTGGACGAATCCAGAGTTCTGAGAATTGCAGCAGGATTGGAGGCTCGCTCCAACCACCCCTATGCAAGGACGATCATCCAGGAGGCCGAGGGTCGCTCTCTGAATCCAATGAGTGTTACTCAGATCAAGGATGGTGATGCTGGAGTTATTGGGATTCACAGGGGTGATTCTGTGATGCTGGGCAGAGCTGACTGGCTTCGCTTACAGGAAGTATCCATCCCAAATGAGATCGAGGAGGCACTAGAAGACTCCAGGAAAGCAGGAAAGGGCGCAAGCATCCTTTCGGTAGGTGGCTCTGCCATAGCGGCGATTTCATTCGCTCACGACGATGCCAGAGAAGGAGTCCTGGAGACGGTCAACGAACTGGGTTCCTATGGCGTCAAGGTCGAGATTCTCAGTGGCGACGAGCAGGCAAGTGTCGAGGCCTTCGCTATGGAGATAGGAATTGACCCATCATTATGCAAAGGGGGAGTCGATCCAGAGGGCAAGGCAGAATACGTCACCAAAATCTCCTCGGAGAACCGGACAATGATGGCTGGAGACGGTTTCAATGACGCCGGTGCGCTTGCGGCAGCCGACATAGGAGTGGCAGTGGGAAGCGGAGACCAGGTCAACCTAGACGCTGCGGATGTCCTAATTCCCGGACAGGACCCCAGGGTACTGTCTAGGATGGTGGGTCTTGCAAAGAGAACCCGACGAATCGTGTATGCCAACATAGCCATCTCTGTGATAGTCACAATGATTCTGGTCACTGCAGTTTTGGCGGGCTTCGACATGAACTTGGCTGCTGGCATAGCCCTTCACGAGGCGAGTGCAATAATCATCATCCTGAACGGAATGTGGGTATCTGGAACTGGGACTGAGAGACTATCTTCACTAGTCGACCTAGCTAGGGACATTTTCTCCGATCTCATGGAGATTTGGGCTATTTTGTCTGGTAAGAATGGCGAAGACATCTCAGCGACCGCTTGATTAAGTGGTGTTATTTCCCGATTACATGGCACCTCCCGACGTCGAGTCAAGGGTCGCACCCCCTTTGGTCAACTGCGCTCAGTGTGAGATGATGCTCCCCCAAGGGCTGGGAGAAATCGAATGCGCACTCTGCGGAGCCCTGTGCCGAGTCTCCCACCAACCAACCGTGATTGCCCTCAAAGAGGAGAAGGTTCAGTGCCCTCATTGCATGACAGCAGTCGAAGCAGGTACCGAAAAGAGGCCAGTAGAACTGTCTTGTGGATCCTGCTCGGGAATTTTCACGCTAACTAGAAAGATAGTCAAGGTAGAGGTTCAATGCCCATCCTGCGAAGCAAATCTGAGAATCAGGCCTAGACCAGGGAAGAGGGAATTGTCGTGCCCAGGGTGCCAGAACGCTTTCTTCGTCACATTCTAGTTCCGAGAAGCCAATAGCCGTTAGAAACTGGCATTTCTTGACATTTTCAACCCTCTTGTCTCAAATACCCCGAAAAGGGCGTCGAATCGGGGATGGGCACGTGAGTGAGAGCAAGCCGGCAGACTCGAGCGAGTCAGAGGGTTTGGACGAACTAGATGCTCTGAGAGCAGAGCATGCACTATCCTCCACAGCAATGGGGGCTGCAGCAAGGGCCCGAGAAAGACTGGATGAAGAGTCAACACTCCGCTCCGGAATCAGGAGAGAGAGGAGAATGAGAATTTCTGAGATGACGGACAGAGTCTCGGGGATGCAAGGTGCAATGAGGAAGGCTAACGAGATTCTATTCGAAGAGCAATTACAGCAGATTGAGGCTGACCTCAGGGACGAGTTGGAGGATGAACTCGAGAGACTAGAGAAGGAGGCATTGGAGAGAGAGGAGAGACTTCTCAGGGAAGAAATGCTACATCGCCTTCGCAGGGAGGAGAACAGACTTCGCGATCAACTAGAGTTAGAGAGGGATAGAAGGACTGAGGCTCACTCATCAAGGATTAGAGACAGGCTCAGAGGGGAAATGGAAGTCGATTTCACTCGAAGGAAAGCGTTCCTCGAGGAGAGACTAGAGCTGGAGGCCAACCAGGGAATGGAGAGAATGGAACGCAGGGTCGAGATGGATCTCCGAGAAGCAATGGAGTCTGAGGTTCATCGAAAGGCCGAGTCATTTAGGCTAGAGCAGGAGATCAAGATGCGAGACAGCATTGCCAAGAAGAGGCGGAAGCATGAGGCAAAGATGGAGAAGCAGCTTGAGAGCGAAAGAGAGTCCCTTGAGAAGGAATTGAAATCCGACATCAATGTCAGGACCAAGGCGCTTCAGGAAGAATCCGAAAGAGCCTCCATCGGAGAGCTTGACCGGAGGTTTAGGGCTGAGAAGGAGAGTATGGAGGCAGCATTAGGCCTCAGAAGACAAGAACTGGCCCTAGAGAGCGAGGTCGAGATGGAGCAGAGGGTCGCCGATTTCGTCAAGGAGAGGGAGTCGGAGATGATGTCAAACCTGGAGAAGCAGATGTCGAAGAGAGGAGACATGTCAAAGAAGGACATCAAGGAGATGCTCAAGACCCTAGAATCGGAAATCCGGCTAAAGATGGAGACAGCCCTTCTTGACGCAAGGCATAGGGTGATGGACCAATCCGGCTCATAGTAGCCCTATGGTTCAGCAAATGCTCTAATTCTGCCATCCGCTTCTCTAGCAAACTCCCAGTATGATTGACTAGCAGGATTTGACTTGTTTGGCTTCTGTGCAATTACTATGGGGGCACCCTCTAGGGGAGACTCTGCTATGGCTACTGATCTGGGAATCTGCGAGTCAAAGACTCTGTCTCCGAAGTGCTTTCGAGCATGCTCGGTTACCGTTTCGCATAACTTGCTCCTCGATTGGACCATAGTCATCAGAATCCCCAACAGGCCCAGCCCGGGATTCACCGATTTCTGAACCTCTCTAATTGAGGAGATCAGCTGACCCATTCCTTCCAATGCATAGAACTCGGCTTGGATGGGGATCAGGATACAGTCCGCCGCACATAGGGAATTTACAGTTAGCAGTCCAAGAGAGGGAGGGGTGTCGATAATTATCACATCGAAATTCTCTTCTGCCTCGGAAAGGGCTAGTTTGAGTCTATTTTCCCTGCCAACCCTTGTCGCTAGGTCCACTTCGATCCCAGACAGATCCAGATCTGCTGGGAGGATCCACAGGTTTCGGATTCCAATGTGCTTGGGAGGCCCCCTAGACTTCTCCGGGTTGTTCTTCTTCCAAGCAGCTTTCATCGACCTCGAGAGTAGATCCGGCCCAAGTATGCAATCCTCCAGTTTTAGAGAGTGATCGTCTACCCCCCGGGAGAACAATTCGTTCATTGTAGGGCCAACGCTTCTCTTGTCAACCCCGAAGGTCGTAGCTACGTTTCCCTTTGGATCCATATCCACTAGCAAGACATTTCTGCTTCGGATTCCGTAATCTTTACTCCCCAATGCCAGAGAAGAGGCCAGATTAACTGCAGTGGTTGTTCGAGAACAACCACCTTTGTGATTCACACAGGCTATCACCACCGCCACGTGGGTGAATATGGCATTCGGTTAATTGGGATTCCCGATTACTGTATTACTGGGACGTTAACTTCGCTGAGGATCTTATTCACGATCCTCCTTCCTGTTACCCCTCTAATCTTCGACTCAGGCTTGAGTACAATCCTGTGGCTGACCACGTCCAGAGCGACTCCCTTTACGTCATCAGGAATCACGTAGTCCCTTCCATCAATTGCGGCAGATGCTCTTGATGCTTTGAAAAGACCCTGACTAGCCCTAGGTGAAGCTCCAGCCTCTATTCTTGGATCCGCCCGGGTCCTCTGAACGACTTGAACGATGTATCCCAGGATACCCGGATCGATGTGAACAGTCTCCAGAGCCTTCTGCATCGCCACAACCTTTCGAGGCTCGACAATCTGCTCAACATCATATGAGTCCTTTCCTCGTAGCTTCCTCCGCTGCAATATCGCCTTCTCTTCATCCATCGACGGGTATCCCATGCTCATCTTCATGAGAAATCTATCCATCTGAGCCTCGGGGAGGGGGTAGGTCCCCTCCTGCTCAATCGGGTTCTGTGTTGCCATTGTTACGAATGGTGCAGGGAGTTTGTGCGTAATCCCCTCAATTGTTACTTGCTTCTCCTCCATAGCCTCGAGGAGAGCAGCCTGGGTCTTCGGAGGGGCTCTGTTAATCTCGTCTGCTAGAAGTATGTTGGTGAAGAGAGGACCGAACCTAGGTCTGAATTCCCCAGTTTTCTGGTCATACATGTAAGTCCCAATGATATCCGCTGGGAGCAGATCAGGAGTGAACTGAACTCTCTTGAACTTGCAACCAAGGGCTTCAGCGAAAGTATTCGACATCAGAGTCTTTGCCAGTCCTGGGTTGTCTTCAATCAGGATGTTTCCGTTGGCCAGTATCCCAATTGCCACCTTGCGAATGTTTTCTGGCTTGCCAATAATGACCTTCGCAACCTCGCTCATGAGATTGTTAGCATGCCCAGAGA
>Ga0207992_1000964_pt1 | contig 13652 bp, 10 predicted proteins | sample ETN02SmetaG_FD_185788 | JGI IMG/M metagenome (GOLD analysis project Ga0207992, IMG submission 185788) | Marine microbial and viral communities from oxygen minimum zone, Eastern Pacific Ocean - ETNP2014F10-02SV255 (SPAdes) (version 2) | ecosystem: Environmental > Aquatic > Marine > Oceanic ...
TCCAAGACCACAGAGACAGGGGAGTCCCTAGCAAGAGGATCATTCGTAGTAAGAGGAGAGAGGAGTTGGCATCGGGATACCCCTCTAGAGATTGCAATCGGATTGGCGGTAGTGAACGGTGTCCCTCTCCCCATTTCTGGAGTTCCCAAGGTGATCTCGGAGATGTGCGAAAGGTGGGCTAGGATAGTTCCGGGCATGGAAAAGAAGGACAGCGTCGCCAACAGAATCTCGAAATCAACGGGGCTGGCGCAGGATGACGTTCTTGCCTGTCTCCCTCCGGGTGGGTGCTCTGTAGATGACCACGGGCTAATTCAGCCCTGATGTCTAGACTTCCACTCCGAGGAAGTGATTGCATAGAGAGAAGAGTCCGTGAAGTGGTCATACAACCACTCCCTATCCTTTGAAATCCCCTCTATCCTCATTCCCAGTCTCTCTGCAACGGCTCGGCTAGGGTAGTTCTCGACTGCTGCTTCGATTACTGACCTATGGAGCTTCAGATCATCGAAGCAGTGATCTATCAGCCTGGAGCAAGCCTTGGTGATTATTCCCTGACCGGTCGAGGACTGAGAAACCCAGTACCCCAATCCGAAGCTCCTGTTACTCCAATCCACCCAGTTCAGGCTTATCACCCCCACCAGATTTCCGAATTGACGGATTAGGTAGAGTCTGAAATCATCGTCCTTTTTCTCAGAGAGGCTCCTGATCAGGGAAAGTTCGTCATCTACTGATTTAACATCATCCAACCAAGGCAGCCACTCCCTCAGATATGCTCTATTATCATCAACTATGATGAACAGCTCTTGCGCGTCTCCCTCCATTGGGGCGACAATTTCCAAGCCGTCCTCCACTAACAGTGATTTTGCAGGTTCGGGATGAGGAGAGTCGGGGTCTTCTGGCCAACCAATTGGTTCAGACATCAACATAGGCCACGCATTGGGCGTTATAGAATTTCTATTTCGGCGGCAACGCTTCAAGTGGGCTGCCTCATGCGAGGCTATGAGCGGAAGCGGGGGTTCTGGCAACTGGACCTATGGCGACTATCTACGACTACACGAATTATTGGATCTGCAAGGAGATGATAGGGGCGTTTCTTCTGATGAGATGCACTTCATCATCGTCCATCAGACATTTGAGTTGTGGTTCAAGCAGATCATTAGAGAGCTGTCTGAGGCCAGGGATATTCTAGCACAGGTTCCAGTACCCGAAGACGACATTCCCCGTGCAGTCGATCATTTGGCAAGAACTACTGAGATTTTCCGATTGATGGCAAATCAGTGGGCAGTCCTAGAGACTCTCACTCCACAAGGATTCCTGGCTTTCAGGGATGGGTTGGGGACTGCCTCTGGCTTCGAATCATTCCAGATGCGGGAGTTCGAGTCCCTACTGGGGTTGGAGACAGAAGACCGAATGTTTGGGATGGATCCGATAATGACATTCAGAAAGCTAGCTGAGAGAGGAGGGAGAGACAAAGAGGTCCTGGAAAGGTTAGAGGCACGGCAAGGGGATGTGTCCCTCTATGAGTCTCTGATGAGGTGGATGGAACGAACTCCAATCATGGGATCGAATTTCGAGAGTGAGGGTGACGAAGGGGCAGTTAGGGATTATGTCAATTCACACTTAGTGGCACACCTCCAGATGGGGAATGAAGCCCTGGAGAGAATGTCAGGGATGGGCGGAGATGGCCCAACTAGGATGAAGGAGAGAATGGATGTTGCACAGGAGTCTGCGACTTCTTTCCTAATTCCAGATGGAGAGGTGAGCCGGGGACGTGCCGGACTCCTATTCATCGAGTCGTATCGAGAGTTGCCGCTTCTCACCTGGCCTAGGAAACTAATCGATGCATTCGTAGAACTCGAAGAGTCGATGGCGAAGTGGAGGCATGACCATGCACGTATGGTCGAGAGGATCATCGGGAAGAGAACGGGCACAGGTGGAACCAGCGGAGTAGACTATCTGGATGCCACTGCACGATACAGAATTTTCAAGGATCTTTGGGAAGTTAGGACAATACTAGTGAAGCCGCAGAATAGGCCTGATTTGCTTAATGCAGATTTTTACGGATACACTGTTGATTCGTGAATCATGAGGATGAATCAGCATCGTGCCATTGAAGGCTAGGTCGTCAGTCGAACGGGTATGCCTGTTCCGGTCATATGTGCCTATGCACGGACCCCGATAGGCAAGTTCAGAGGCTCACTTTCAGACTACAGCGCAGTAGACCTTGGCATTCTGACCGTAAAGGAACTCTTGGACCGCGCGAACATCAACCCCGGGATGGGGATTGTTGACCAGGTGTATATGGGGCATGTCCTACAAGCAGGATGTGGGCAGGCTCCGGCTCGTCAGGTTGCTATTGGGGCCGGAATGCCAGTTACCACTCCCTGCACAACAATCAACAAAGTTTGCGGATCAAGCCTGAAGGCGGCAATGATCGCTGCTACAGAAATCAGAGCAGGGGTATCCAGAGTTGTGGTAGCCGGTGGGATGGAGTCAATGAGCAATGCTCCCTACTTAGCAAGGGATGTGAAGAAAGGGGAAGACGTCTCGTTTTCCTCTCTTGAATCAGTATTGATGGAAGATGGATTGAGGGATGCATTCTCGGGAGAGTCTATGGGAAATACGGGCGAGACAGTTGCGGAGGAACATGGAATCAGCAGATATGATTCGGACAAGTTCTCTGTACGATCACATTCCCTTGCCAACAACGCTTGGGAAGAGGGTTGGTTCGACAGAGAGGTTTTTCCAGTTGGATCTCTAAAAAGGGACGAGGGTATTCGACCGGAGACTGACGAAGAAACCCTTTCTGACCTAAGAGCTGTTTTCTCAAAAGGAGGTCAGGTTACAGCAGGAAATGCCAGTCAAGTATCCGATGGCGCCTCTGCTGTTCTCATTGCTTCCGAAGAGGCGGCGGCGGAACTTGGATTGCCAGTATTGGCTAGGATCGTGGAATATGCCACCTCGGGAGTCGAGGCAAGTAGAGTGATGTCCGCCCCAATTCCAACGGTGAATAAGCTTCTAGAGAAATCGGGAAGAACGATGGGGGAGATTGACATTCTGGAGCACAACGAGGCATTCGCCTCAGCGTCTTGTGCCATCAGGAAGTCACTGGAAGTTCCCGATGATTCCTTCAACCCACATGGTGGTGCCATAGCAATCGGACACCCCCTCGGGGCAACTGGGACTAGATGTCTGATGACCCTGGTAAATGCAATGAGTAGAACTGGGGGGAAAAGGGGGATTGTGACTGTTTGTCTGGGCGGAGGGAACGCTGTAGCCATGATGGTTGAAGCCCCATAGCCGTCAAATCATTCTCATAGTGGAGTCATAGACCTTATTTGGGGGTCTCCGGTCGACCGCCCCGATGGTTGAGCCAGTAAGAGCACACACACGCTTCGAAAAGGCCAGAATTATTGGTGCCAGAGCGCTTCAGATTAGCATGGGGGCACCGCTCTTTGTTACCGAGGACGAATTGCGCGAAAAGTACAGCAGAGAGTTGATTCAACTCTATGGTGTAGATGACGCCAAGGAGAAGGTAGTTCTTGATCCGATGAAGATCGCGACACTGGAGTATGAGCAGAATAAGATTCCAATCGACGTCGACCCGCACGAAGAATGAAGCGGAGTAGCCCCTTACAGGGAGCGATAGCATTTGACTAACTGGAAGGTTTCGAAGGCCCTCACGGCGTGGCTGTTGGGATTAACAATTGTCGTAATCGGCTTAGGAGGTTTGATTCGAATCTACGATGCGGGTGAGTCTTGTCCTGATTGGCCATTGTGTTTTGGTACATTGGGTTTCGATGTCTCGGAGGAGGAACAAGGGGCATGGTGGGCTGAGAATCCCGAGGAGGTCGACTCACGTGGTTCTGGGCATCGATACTCAACGTTCCAAATCTTCACAGAATGGTTCCATAGATTTCTTGCCGGGGCATTTCTAGGTCCTCTGGTTCTTCTGAACTGGTATCTACTAAGGAGAAATGAAGATCCAGGCAAGGATATCAGGTCCGCTTCCACTTTGACGGTGTTCCTAATCATCTGGCAGGGCGCAATTGGGTGGTTGACAGTTGAAATGGACAACTTGCACTGGAGTGTTGCACTACACCTAAGCTCTGCATTAGCATTCACAATTAGCATGTTTTGGCTATGGTTGACTATCACAAGGGCAGAGGGGGGAGTTCCTGGTTGGTTAGATATCGGGCATGGAATCTCAAGCAGGTGGCGGAACAGGGTTACCTGGTTGTCAATCGGAGCATTCATCTCGATCTTCTCTGGAACATTCGTGTCCACCACTCCAGGTGCTAATCTAGGATGCGGAGTGGGTGGAATGCCGGATTCATGGCCTCTTTGCGGAGGTAATCTGGTGGATTCAGTAGAAGACATAGTATTGCAGTCACAGATGATTCATAGATGGCTAGTTGGTGTGATGCTGATTGCAATGAGTTCCGCCTCCTACCTCATCTGGAAGGAATCAGAGGATGATGCCGGCCTCATTCTGAGGAATTGGATTTGGGCCTCAACCGGACTCTTCGTTACTAATGCGTCAATTGGTGCGATTTACGTAATTTCCTGGGACATGGAAGAAGGGTTCTTTGAGGTACTTTCATTGGTTCACCTTATGCTGGCTTCACTGACCTTCCTTGCAATGGCAACTGCTTGGATTGGGTGTGCGATTACCGCGGAGGAGGTTGTATGATTTCGTCAACAATTGCAGACTACTTCTCATTGACGAAGCCGAGAGTTGTCATCCTACTACAGATCACTGCGATATGCGCAGTGATTGTTCATGACTCACTAGAAGGGAGCCTCTCGGGAGGATCGGCTGAAACTATGCTAGTTGTTCTGATTGGGGGTTATCTCACAGCCGGGGGGGCTAACGCGATCAATATGTGGTACGACAGGGATATCGATCCAATGATGAGCCGCACTGCAAACAGGGCCATTCCATCGGGCAAGGTAAGTGCTGCATCGGCTCTAGCTTTCGGGATCTCGATATCCTTCCTGGGAGTTGCATGGTTCTATTTCATGTCCAATGAGATCGCCGCCTTCTGGTCAGCATTCAGCATTCTTTTCTATGTCCTTATTTACAGCATGTGGCTGAAAAGAAGTACTCCTCAGAACATTGTCATCGGAGGTATCGCTGGCTCAACCCCGCCGGTAATCGGGTGGGCGGCTAGTGTGGAAGGCCTCTCCATCTCCAATAATTCTATGTGGGCGTCAATTGAATCCCTATTCGATCTTGGAAGTTCGATGCCTTGGTTCATGTTCATTCTGATTTTCCTATGGACCCCTCCGCACTTCTGGGCTCTTGCCCTATACAGGTCAGAAGAATACGCGGAGGTAGGAGTCCCAATGTTGCCCAACGTGAAAGGTCCAGAACGAACAATTATCGAGATGAAGGTGTATTCAGTTCTGCTAATCCTACTCTCATTTATCGCACCTTTGTCATTTGGAGAGATTGAAGTAAACGAGGGGAGTTACCATGTTCTCAGTTGGACGATACTTGGGCTAAGCGTCTGGTACGCGTCAACAGTTTGGAGGATCGACATTTCGGAAATTCCAGACGATTCGGGGAGAATTGCCAGTGCAGCAAACTCATTCTTTGTTTCGATGCTTTATCTTGCGCTAATGTTCGTAGTCCTCGTTACGGGTAGTTTTGGACAAGTAGGAACTGGGTTTGGAGCGATGATTTCCTTGGCTTTCATTGGGAGGGCCGAGTTCAAAGTGAGTTCATAGTCCCCGATGGCTTCAAACACCGAGCGTACCATGGGAGGGCAGGGTGAGACAGTGGAAGAGCATGACCTAATCTATGACTGGAATTCTATTGACTACTCCATTGATAGAGACGAGTCGAATCACCCGCATGAGCTGTGGTTTGACGATGAAACTCTCAGAGACGGTCTGCAGAGTCCAAGCGCTAGAAACCCCTCCATCGAACAGAAGATAGAATTGATTGACTACATGGAAAGTCTTGGGATTCAGAAGGTAGATCTTGGGCTTCCCGGGGCGGGTCCTTTCCATGTCAATCACATCGATGCAATGCTGAAGCACATGGGCGATAGAGGCTACAGTCTGAGACCTGGATGCGCGGTTAGGACTTTGGTCTCCGATATTGAGCCACTCGTTGACTTGCAAGCAAAACACGAGACCCAGATCCAGGCTAGTGCCTTTCTTGGAACAAGTCCGATTAGACAGTTCGCTGAGGGATGGACGATGGACAAGATTATCGCCACAGCGGAAAGAGCAGTCACCTTCGCCGTTGATAACGACATTCCAGTAATGTTCGTCACTGAAGACACTACTAGAAGCAAGCCAGAGGAAATCAAGGAAGTATACTCAAGGGCTATCGAATTAGGTGCCGATAGGATTTGCGTTTGTGACACCTGCGGGCATGTAACTCCTAATGGGGTTAGGAAACTCCTAGGGTTCATTCAGGACGAGGTTATTCCAGACTCGGGAGTGAAAAGGAGGGACATCGAAGTAAACTGGCACGGACATCAAGACAGGGGTCTGGGAGTGGCTAACAATCTGGCTGCCTACGAAGCCGGTGCCGACGTAATCCATGGAACGGCCCTAGGCGTAGGAGAAAGAGCTGGGAATGCCCCGCTGGACCAGACTCTGGTTAATCTGAGTCTTATGGGAGTAATCAAGAATGATCTTACAATGCTGAATGAGTACACACGGAAGGCGCACGAATACGTTGAAGTCGCCCTTCCTCACAATTACCCGGTATTCGGAGAGGATGCTTTCGAAACGGGCACTGGAGTTCACGCATCGGCTGTGATCAAGGCGATGAACAAAGGGGACAACTGGCTTGCTGATCGAGTCTACTCCGGAGTCCCTGCTGGTGATTTCGGTCTTGAACAGGTCATTAGGATAGGCCACATGAGCGGGCGGTCGAATGTGATTCACTGGCTAGAGAGGAATGGATACGCAGCCGGAGACGAACTTGTGGCACATATGTTCGAAGTAGCGAAGAGTCAGAGAAAAATGATGACTGATGATGAAGTCCACTCTGCGATATCGGAATTCAGAGGAGAATAGGCAAAATTGTACCCCTGAGAATACGTATTTAGGGAGAATAATTGTCAATTTTTTCCAGTTGAGAGGCCCCGAGCACCATATTGTAACCTTGATAATTAACTAGCAAAGAAACCGAACGGCTATATTCTCCAGATTCCCGAGATGTGCTGTGAGAGTAGCATCATTGATTATCACGATAATGGTTTTCGCACCATTTGGTCAGGCTTTGGCAGAGGTAGGAGATGTGGATTCCGCTCCAATCGTTGTCGATGATGTAATGCAATCCTATTCGAGAACTGTTCAGATAGCGTTCGAGAGGGTCTCCGACATGAGTTTGTACGACGGAGATGATCTTGCTGGGGTTAATTCTTGGCTAGTAGTCTCAGGGGTGGCAATGGAGAATCACCGCTATACAGAAGCACAACCTGATGAAATCGAGTCATTGGCGCTTCTCAAGGGATCATATATCTGGACGTTCGATGACTCCAGAACTGCTCTTGGGGTTCTCACAGAGTCATTTGAGAAAGGTGAAATCGAGTCATTCTCTCCACTGATTGAGAGAACCTTCTCACCAAGATTCGAGCCCAATGACCCGTACTTCGATGATCAATGGCACCTCAACAACTCGGGGCAAACAAGTGGAGAGGTAGGGGAGGATGCTAATGTTATGGGGGTCTGGGACTCATTCAATGGTTCGGAGGTAGTAATCAGTGTGATTGACGATGGTGTGGAACATTCGCACCCTGATCTTTCTGACAACTACTTGTCAGCGCACTCCTACGACTGGTGTGGTGATGACCCCGACCCCAACCCCAGCTCCTCCGATGGACACGGGACGGCTGTTGCCGGAGTCGCTGCTGGAACGGGAAATAACTCGATTGGAGTTACAGGGGCTGCCTTTGGGGCCAGTATTGCGGGACACAGGCTGATCGCCTGTGGTTTTTCAGACTCGACTTCTGCCGAAGCATTGAGCTATCACAATGGTGAGATAGACATCTACTCAAACTCTTGGGGCCCATTTGACTCTGGTAACATACTCGATGGCCCGGGCCCGATAACTATAGCGGCAATTGAAGACTCTGTCTACAATGGAAGATCTGGACTTGGGAACATATACACATGGGCTGCAGGCAATGGGCTCGAATCTGATGACAATTCTAACTATGATGGTTATTCTAATAGTAGATACACCATTGCAGTCGCAGCGATTTCTCATTACGGGGAACAGTCTTGGTATTCCGAACCCGGTGCAAACATCTTGGTTACGGCTCACTCAAATGGAGGGATACCCCAAGGGAACTACGAGGGGATCACGACAACCGACATTACTGGTAGCGGCGGGTATGAAGGAGGGGATGTTACTCACGACTTTGGGGGAACCTCTAGTGCTACCCCACTGGTTTCCGGGGTCATTGCCCTGGTTCTTGAGGCGAATCCCGATCTGACTTGGAGGGACGTCCAGAATATCCTAGTCCATTCCGCAAGGAAGAACGATGCTAATGACTCATCTTGGAACATGAACGGAGCAGGTCACGACGTTTCGCACAAGTTCGGCTTCGGCGCTGTAGACGCTGGGGCAGCGGTTTCACTGGCGCAGAATTGGAGCAGTAGCGGTGAAGAGAGCAATGCTAGCTTTGGGCCATACACCCCTAATACTGGAATTGATAATGGGCCTTCAACTTGGACTGAGTTTAATCTCTCAGTTCCAGTGGACTTGCGCTTAGAGTCGATTGATGTGATCGTTGACATTACCCACGGCGCTAGAGGGGAGTTGGACATAGTCCTCCAATCCCCAAGTGGACACGAATCTTGGCTCGCAGAGGAACACACTGACAACAACGCGGACTACTCAAATTGGAGATTCGGCACCGTACAACACTGGGATGAGTCTTCACAGGGCGAATGGAAGTTGAAAGTGAGAGATGCCGTTTCTGGATCAAACTCGGGCACGGTCAACTCTTGGGAAGTTATCCTCCATGGAGTAGGGAATGTGACTGACTTTGACGGAGACGGATGGCCGGACTACAATGATGAAGATGATGATAACGATGGGTGGAACGACACCGCTGAGCAGTCTTGCTCAACTGACCCCCTGGACAACTCCTCGACGCCCACAGACACCGACTCTGACGGGGACTGCGACTTCCTGGACGATGATGACGATGGGGACGGGTTCGGTGACCTGGAAGAGCAGTCTTGCTCAACTGACCCCCTGGACAACTCCTCGACGCCCACAGACACCGACTCTGACGGGGACTGCGACTTCCTGGACGATGATGACGATGGGGACGGGCTGAGCGATTACAACGAGACTCAGAATCACAAGACCGACCCCTTGGATCCGGACACTGACGGGGATCTCTTGAACGACTACGAAGAAATTGTGGTCTATGGTACCAATGCAATCAATTCGGACACTGACTATGAGGGCCTAGATGACTACGAAGAGGTGATTATTTACGGGACCAACCCTAATTCGGAAGATTCGGATGGCGATGGTTTGAATGACTACGATGAGGTTGTTAACTGGTTGTCGGATCCCCTCACATTTGACCCAGATAACGACTCAGATGAATACTATCACTTCATTGACTGCGATGATGATGATGCAAGTGTAAACCCCGGAATGCAGGAATTGCTAAACGGTAAGGATGACGATTGCGATGGATTAGAGGACGAGGGTTACAATGAATCTGACCAAGATGGTGACGGTTTGTCTGACTGGGATGAGTTCCACGTCCATGGGACCAGTCCAATCAATCCAGATTCAGATGACGATGGGATCTCAGATGATCAGGAGGTTGAGGTGTATGGAAGCGATCCACTGACCGTTGATCTGGACATTGATGGGGATGGTGCCTATTGGTTCGAGGATTGCGATGATAATGACTCTAGTTTTGCTCCAGGAGTCCCAGAGATTCTAGATGGAATGGACAATGACTGCGATGAGGAAAGTGATGAGGACTTCTTTTGGATAGACTCAGATGGGGATGGAATAACTGACTACTCAGAGTTCCATTACTTCAGCACTGACCCGGGCAACGGGGACTCAGATGGTGATGGCCTGCCTGATGGAGTAGAGTTGAATGAGATGATGTCGGATCCACTCGTTGCAGACCCAGATGCCGATCTCGATGGCTGGTATCACTTCCAGGACTGCGATGATGATGACTTCGAGAGAGCGCCGGAAAGGCCAGAGGAGCTTGATGGGAAAGACAATGATTGCGACGAAGATGTAGACGAGGATTTCCATGATATTGATACTGATGGAGACGGTTTATCTGACTACTCCGAGTACCACAACTATAGCACGATGTTCGACTCTGCCGATTCAGATCAAGATGGGGTAGACGATGGGACCGAGGTCGCTCGTGGGCTCTCAAGTCCTGTTTTGGCTGACTACGACAGGGACAATGACGGTTTCTACGAGTATGAAGACTGTGACGATTTTGTGGGAAGCACATTCCCTGGAGCTGTAGAACAGTGGAATGGAATTGACGATGACTGTGACGAGGTGAAAGACGAGTTCGTTAACAGGCTGGACTTAGTTCTTGCAAACTATGAGAAGTCGGGTGGAACAGTGTACCTAAGCAATGGTGAAATCTACGATGGACCCTATTCATACGAGGAAATGCTCGCGCATTGGGACTCGGCAAACGAGTCTTTTGGTATCTCGCTATCCGGAATCCAGTCATCAGTCGACGCAGTCATCTCTTGGTCGATGAGTGGTTACTCCCTGGAAATGAATACTAGCGACAGTGGGAAGGAGATTCTGCTGCTTCCCATCAATTGCAAGAGTCGAATTAGTGATCTCCAGGTGCAGGTTTGCGATGAAGGAGCATCTTTACAGAAGATTAGGGCCGTTATCTTGGAAGGTGAGTACGTTACAGAGATTGAATGGAGTGTGATGGTTTCAACGTGGGTGGAGCCAGAATCCGAGAACAGGTTCTTCTCAGCGATTTCTAGCCCTGCTGGGATAATAGGGATAGTCGTTCTCCTAATCGGCCTAACCGGTGGTGGGGCATTAGTTGGAGCCAGGATCTCCCGAGCAAGAGAACTACAAGAGGCATTAGAGGCATATGGCGTGAGCCCTGAGAGATTGGCAATCCGACCTGAGAATAAGGGTGTTGAACTGCCAGAAGCACCGACCTTTTCATGGTCGAATGATGAAATCTGAGTGATGAGTTAATTCGATCAAGGGTAGACATAATTTTTCTACACAGAATTACTCGGCGTCTACATGCGTACTGAGAATAGAGCCGGCATACTCATCCTAGTTCTCGTTTCAACCTCAATGTGCGGTTGTCTTTCTAGTAGTGGATCTTCTGTCGAAGACTCACCGGATGACCCCCTAGTGGGAGATTTCGAAGGTTTGGACTACATCGAATGCATGATGCACGAGGAACTAGAGAGGTGTTGGAATGTGCTTGTTCCCAGGACCGTAAATCTGTCAGAAAAAGTACCCATGATTATTGATCTGCATGGAAACACCCTGACAATGGAAGATCAGAGGGCTCTTTCGGAATTTGATGAGATTGCAGAGGACAATGGTGCAATAGCGATTTGGCCACAAGGATTCGAGAATTCATGGAATGCTGGATATTGTTGCAGCGCTGCAGGTGAACTAGGTCTGAATGATACAGGACTGATTATGGAGATTGTCGACAGGGTTGTCACGAATCACTCCGTGGACGAGAGCAGGATTTACCTAACCGGTTGGTCAAATGGATGCGCGCTAAGCCAGAAACTGGCCAATGAGCACAGTGATGTGTTTGCAGCCGTAGCTTGCATGTCCTACTATTTGCTTGATGATCCAGAGCCCAATTACTCCTCGGTCCCAGTGATGGAAATCCATGGACTAGTCGATCAAATAATCCTATATTCCAATGATGCGATCCATCTACCCAATGTCGAGGCACAAGAGCACGGGGCAATTCAGAATCTCCTCTTGTGGGCGGAAATGAATGGATGTCAGGGGACTCTTCCCGATTCCAACTCTCCTTCTATGTTCTACTCAATCCAGTCATTTACCGATTGCGAGAATGGTTCCGAGGTTTCTCTTGTGACTCTATATGCGGCAGACCACAACCCCTACGAAGAGGAGTTCGACCCTGATGGTCCATTGATTTTTGTTGGAAACGGAGGCACAGTTGACACCAATGGGATAGCGTGGGACTTCATGATCAAATTCTCCAAGACTGACTCGTAATATAGCGTTTCAAGAAAAAATCTGAGATGAATCCGTCTCAGAGGGTTCTCAAAGGGATGCCTTTTCGGATTCTAAAATGACTCATGAAAACATGTACTATCGAATGATGGGCAATACCGGCGTTCAGGTCTCTGTCCTCTCATACGGGTTCTGGGCCACATACGGAATCAAAGACAGGCTATCCGGTGACGAGGGTGTTAAGACCGCAAAAGAACTGATGAGTATGGTTCGCAATAATGGAGTGAACTGCTTCGATCATGCAGAGGCATACGGCAACCCCAACGGAGAAGCTGAGAGGATTTTCGGGGTAGCGCTTAAGGATCTCCAGGAGGAGGACCCGGAGTTATGGCGGCGTTCTGACTTAGTCATCACAACCAAGACATTCTGGGGTGGCTCAGGAGTTAATGAGTCCGGCCTTTCAATGAAACACTGCAGAGAAGGCCTGGATGCATCACTCTCTAGACTACAATTGGACTACGTGGATCTTCTTTTCTGCCATAGGCCAGATCCCCATACCCCCACCTCAACCATTGTCAGATCTATGACTCAGATGGTGCGTTCTGGTAGAGCCACCGCATGGGGGACAAGTGAGTGGTCTGCTCAGCAAATTACCGAGGCCTTCTGGATAGCCAGAAACGAGGGCCTAGAACCGCCTCAGTTCGAGCAGCCACAATACAACATGCTGCACAGGAATAGGTTCGAGAACGAGTATTTCCCGCTGTTCAACCCACCGTACAACATCGGAACCACCATTTGGAGTCCATTGAGGTCAGGCTTCCTAACTGGCAAATACCTAGACGGCATTCCTGATGACTCGAGAGCAACACAGGAAGGTTACGAGTGGCTTCTAGAGGATCTCGAGGAGAGAAGGCGGAAAGGGGAATTCGAAGTGGTCGAAAAACTCGTTGATTATGCAGGCAAGATAGGTTGTACCCCTGCTCAGCTTGCACTGGCGTGGTGCCTGAAGAATCCTAATGTCTCGACCATATTGATGGGTGCAACAACCACTGCACAGATTGAGGATAACATGGGGTGCATAGATATCGCAAAGCGACTAACTGATGGTGACATTTCGAAACTTGATGAGATCCTTGGCAACAAGCCCGATTCATGGATGGGCCCGGGTGGTGTAGGAACCAGGCAGTTGAAGACCCTCTGACAACAATACGAATCGCAGATACCGTCTGACTGCTATACCGCTCACACGCTAGCGAATATGATATACTTCAGAGATTATTCTCACAAGTATTTCCATTGTCATCTGAATTAGTCCCATCAGGACAAATTGTACCGTACCAAATTGTACCACTCAGGTCGGCACCATTCAGGTTGGCATATCTCAGGTCGGCACCATTCAGGTCGGCACCATTCAGGTTGGCACCATTCAGGTTGGCACCAGTCATGTTGGCACCAGTCATGTTGGCAC
>Ga0207992_1000965_pt1 | contig 13642 bp, 6 predicted proteins | sample ETN02SmetaG_FD_185788 | JGI IMG/M metagenome (GOLD analysis project Ga0207992, IMG submission 185788) | Marine microbial and viral communities from oxygen minimum zone, Eastern Pacific Ocean - ETNP2014F10-02SV255 (SPAdes) (version 2) | ecosystem: Environmental > Aquatic > Marine > Oceanic ...
TTAGCTCAGGTGCTGCCTTCTTCATGTATAATTCAGCAGTGAGGCGCAGAATGTCAGAATTCTCAGATGTTGCAAGGGAAGACGAGGAGGAAGCACCACCCCAGCCTCCTTCTCCGCAAATGCAGGCGCAGATGTGGAGCAGGGGCGACGCATCCCCTTTCCAAGCACCTCAAGAGGAAATGAAAAGCCCCCAACAGGGAACTGAGATGTTCGATTTGCTCGAAACCACTCCACCCCAAGAGGAAAACAGAATTCCCAGTGAATTGGGAGACTCGCTTCTCGGGGACCTCCAAACAAGCCCAGAGAAGATAGAACCCGAGCCCTCCAAGGGAACGACGCTTAGATCGAATTGCAGCAAATGCTCCAAAGCATTCGAGATTACATTACCAGAAGGCCTCGATGCAGCTTACACAAACTGCCCTCACTGCGGCTCCGAGGAGCTGGTCGGAACCAGCTGACCAGTCTGAAATCGTGATATCCAGAGTTACAAGGAGGGCAATACCCTATAGCGCACCTCTAAGAGGTGCGTTCTAGAATGGTCCGAGAGCCACAACCGGGAAAACCCCACCTTGGTTCAGCAAAGGCCACCCTAATCTTGGCTGTAATATTCGTCTCCCCATTGCTATTGCCCTTTGCCAGCGTGAACGGGGAGCCGAGATTCGAGTCTAGCGATTTCGGGGTTCTAGAGGAACTCAATGACATGCTTGATGAGAGGACATCATTCTTGGGATCAAACTCAGTCTCACCCCTGGCAGACTCAAGAATCGATGAGGTTCGAGACTCAGTCACTTCTTCAGATCCGGATAGTCCAATATCAGAGGTCGGCCCAACTATCGAGGGCCTCTCACTGGTAAGATCCTCACCGCCATCCCCAGAACATCCGGCCCCTTACGACCTATTGCTTACGGGGGGGAACAACCCTGGCATGGTTGACAACATCTGGCAGACTCTATTCAACATCACGGACTACGTCATCTGGACACAGTACGTAGATGACAATGGACAAATCACCGAGCAGTACCAGGTGGTCTCATTCAGCGCCTCACTCCTTTCCATCATTAACACGAACACAGAGGCCCTGTTGCATTCAGTCGACGTCGATGGAGATGGCGATGATGACATCCAGGTGGGATTGACCGTGGACGTAGACTTCATCAGCGGGTGGGGGATAGAGGGCGGCACTCTTTGGATTGAGCCCGGAATTCAATTCTCGGTCAGAGACATCGGAAACAGTGCCTCCGATACAGATTGGGATAACATGGATTCACTGCACGTGTCCTTGATCAAGGCATTCTCCTACTCAGCTTCTGGTTCACTCCTGAATCTCGGAGGGGGGGAGAGCTATGTCTGGGTCATCGACTCTAGGTTCACCACCCCTCCAAATGACTTCAAGTTCGAAGTGGGGATTGAGAGGCTTTACTTCGATCTAGCTGGAACCGGTCAAGACTTCGCCACGATCCTCCTTGCAGCCATTACAGACCCATTCGGTCTTGCCGACCCCCCAGAAGAGTCAGGAATCACATTCGCGTCCATAGCCGCACCCTACTCTCTGAGATTCGACAACGGTGGACAGGACGAGTGCTCCGAGAGTTACAACACATCAGAACTGTACACTAGAACCTCCCTCGAGATCTCATGCGGTGTCTCAGCTGGATTCGGCTACATTCACTATTCCCCCCCCAAAGACAACTCTGACAGGGATATGTGGGAACTGGCATACATCGAAGCACGATTCCACCCGCATGGGGAGTCAAAGCGCCTCCCGTCCTCTGCCGAACTTATCGTGAGAACAGACAGCGTACTGCCAACATCCGGGGGCCTAACAGGTGAGAAGAGCCTCACAACCCTCGAGTACTGGGCAGATAGGAGGTCGGACTTGCATATCCACTTCCATGAGGATCGCTCTGACTTGCCTGAGTCAGAGTCGGATGGCTCATTTGGCAATACCACCGATTCACTTGGCTGGTTCCGGGGTATGCCCGCCGGGACTCTATCAGAGGGACAGATCGAGAGAGCATTCCGGATGCTAGGATCCGTGGACCAACCCGAACTACCTGGAGACATCCCAGATAGGCTCGGCCTGATAATTGGCATCAAGAACTTCACCCGGGATAATAGCCAAAACGTGGACGACCCTACTCTGCCAGTGAATCCAGCCGACCCACCGGAAAGCCTGATTGTGGTAAGGTCCGTCCAGCCAATCCAAGAGTTGGACTACACATCATGGTTTTCTCGCGGAGGGGATGCTGAGGATCACAGACGCATCCATATCTTTGCAGACTCAATCCCATCAGCAGTCGCAGTTTACGGCTCATTCGGGCTGGGTGGCTCACCAGAATCCAACAATTCTCTAGACTCAGGGAACAATCTCGACTTCATTTCAAAGATTGTTGACTCGGTCCTCCTCAACTTGGTCGATGTCTTTCTCGATGTGGGGAGTATCTTGAATGAAGTGCCATCCACGATTGTTGAGCTGATTAGCGGTAGCGTCGATGCGGGTGGAATCTCTGGAAGAGAGATCCACCTTCTAATGACCGATAATTGGCTAGCATCAAGAAATCCATTTCCCCTCTCTGAGCTTTCGATGCAGATAGGCTCCTCTGATCATCTGACGTCTTCTGGGAACCACGTAATACTGTCTCTGGATCGTGGACTAGGCATGATTCAAACCGACCATGGACCCAAGGAACCCCTCGTTCCAGTAGCAGCTAGCGTGAACTTCTCTGGCCTGCAAGCCTTCTCACTTGTGGACGACAACTCCACTGGAACTCAGGAACTGATCCTACAGACAGTTTCGAACAAGGATATCAGACTGTCCTACGTCAGCCATCAGACATCATCCCTGGATAATCCAGATTATCAGTCTGCATGGCTATCCGATATCCCAAACAACATCACAATATCTGTTTCCCCCGGTGGTGTCGATTACTCCGCATCTTCTGAAATAGGATCAATCGTATACACAGGATACGACGGATCCCATCGCCAGGCGGTCCGCGTATCCGGGTTCCCTAGCTCATTCTCAACAACCTCTGGGTCGGTGATATCTTGGTCATCAGACTCAGCAATCGATTTGATTGAGGCCCAAATCAGTGACTCAACAGCGCCACTGTCAATGGAAGGGGACCATTTCCTCTTCCATCACGACCCCCTGAGCAACACATCTTCCCTTTCAACTACGGTATCAGGAGTAAGTGAGGTGGGGTGGATCCAACCTCTCGAGGAGGGGGCCGCGGGGAATGCTGGAGTTGGGACCGCATTCGCCACTATCGAGGGTAGGAACGCAATGAGGATCAACATAGGAAACGCCCCATCCAGCGAGAGCCTCCCGTTGAATGTGCTAGCTGAGATTGACCCCCTCCCCTCCAGGCTATCTGTCGAGATTCCTACTGGTTCGGATTCAGGACCCTCTCTTGACATCCCTGAAATAAACTCTTCACAGGGGATGACAGGAGTGGCATTTTTCATCGGTGGCTTCTCAGACCTGGGAAGGTCTGTGAATGGAGTTCTCTCAGGAATAACTACTGATATCTCCACTGGATCCAGCACTGGGGAGGGGAACTTCTCATTCTCCCTCGGGCTAGAGGCCGACTCAATTTTCGATCTAGTTGTCGAGTCAAGCATGGGTGCAGACTCGATAGATGAGCCAGAGTGGGTACATGGAATAGTTCTGAATTCTGCACCTAATGGGATTTCCGAGGGCTTCCACCTCAAGACCTGGATTCCAAACCTGCCAGCATTGGTCGACCTCTCGGTATCCAGAACTATGATCCCAAAAGGCGAGGTTTGGGCCGTATCAATAGGGCTGGAGGGATGGGAACCATTCAATTCCGAGTTAGTAATCGCCTCCAAGGGCGTAAACGGGCAGGACATCTTCCTCACGATTGACGGTCTCGAGGTAGGTAAGCCGACATCTCTACTGGTCGACTCGGTCTTCCGAACAGAGACGGTGGGAGGGATAACTGAGACCTCCACCTCGACGCTTTACTCCATGTCCAACAGACTAGAGTGGTTCCATGCCCTTCTGCTGGATAGGCAGTCGGGGAGCAGGACGGAGATGATGGTGCAAGACATCCCAGAGTCCGTCGAGATCCAAGCAAGCCTAGGTAACGCCATCTCGATGGACGTGACAGTTCCCGAGCAGTTTCGACAGGGAGACCTAGGCGTGGGTTCGATAATGATTCAGCAGATGCAGTGGATGGATGGCTCGTGGTGGCCCGCAACCATGTTCTTGACCCAAATCCCAGGTTCGATGAACCTCACAACGGAACCCGACTTGAACTTCGACATAACCAAGAATCTGGCTTTCCAAGGAATGCCAATCCTTGACTTCTCTGCATCCAGCGCGGGCATGTCTCTCTACATCGAAGCACAAGGGAGGGCGATAAACAGCAAGGGGGACGTCGTCCTGATGGCAGAGGGTCTTGCAGACAGGCTATCCATCAAGCCCACCAAATCCTTCGGCTTGAATATCAGATCGAGCGGTGACGGCGTCGATAGACTGTACTTCAGAGCGACTGACATCCCGACCCTGCCCCCAGTTGTCCTAGAACAGATGGAGGCCCTAGGCGAGAATCTCAAGAGTGCTAACATCGAGATACACGAGTTCGGAAGAGTGACCGTGATGATTCCAGGCTATCAGTTGATCGAGGTTTCTGACGTCCAAGGGGGGAGGATCATAATTTCTGCAAGAGCCACGGCAGAGGTCAATGACATCGATGTCGATCTCAGGGGGGTGTTGCTCGACGCCCAAGTGACGGGAGGAATCCCCTCGGGTACAACCTTGGGGGTCAATGGATTCGCATCCGATCTTTCCTTGCTGAACATGATTCCTGGTTTCTCAGGCGCAACTAGCCACTGGATGGCCCCAGAACCGGTATCCTCGGCCATCCTAACTGCCATCGCAACGATAGGGGGGATGTCATGAAGGGACCCGGGCGACTCCTCGGACAAGCCTCGGAAGCGGACGAGGATACTGCTCACGATATTCTGGAGAGGCTAGAGGACGTTGCAGACTCCATAACTCCCAAGCGCGTCGTCTTTGCTTCGATAATGGTGCTATTGATAGCGCTGGCTTCGATATTCTCGATCATCTGGGTGATTCCATATGAGAATGTGGATGTAGAAGTCGTATACATGCAGGCAGGTTCTGGACACGTAGTCCTAGTGGAGCTCGACAACAAGGGAAGCCGGGCAATCGAGGACGTCAGTCTGACAATCAGGTTCCTAGACTCAGAGAAGGCAGAGATTGATCGGCATGATTTCTATCTCTCGAAACTCCCAGCTCATAGCTCGATTTCCAATACTCCGGCGGACGACCTGGAGCTAGTTGTCTTCGGACAGTCAGTTTGGGAAGATTACTTCATCGAGATAACACTGGAGTACATCGACAACGATGCACAGCGAGACCTCCATATCTGGACTCACCCAGTGGGCGAGTGGACAAGGGAGTCATTCGTAGACCAGACGCCTTTCGAGATATTCTAATCCAACATGCTTCTGGATTCACGAGTGACCCATAGTATCAAAGCGAGGGAAAAAGGGGATTTGGCCGATGGAGAAACAGATATCCGCTTTCATACTCATCTTCCTCCTCTCATCTATGCTAAGCCTTCCAAACCAGGGGACACCAACTCCGGATGGCATGCCTGACGAACTTCCCACCGATGTAACCAGGATTGAGATTTCCCCCGATCCGAATAGCGTCAGAGACCTGGGAGCCCCAATCATCTCCCAAGGGGAAGAGGGGTCGCGGGGCCTCTGGGCCGACTCCTCGATAGGCGACTTCACCACTTCGGGCTTGACTCTTGACTCTGGTATACCGCCTTCCATGATGGCGGACAGATCAGATCTGATGATGGTGCTCATTTCTCCCGACACAGGACTCTGGGAGGCAAGAGTCGGTATTCTTGAAGCCGCAGATGTTGCTGTTAGGACCACAATCCCCCCCTCTGGGTTCCTAATCCAAGGGACGTCAGAAGAACTAGAATCGGCTTCCAGTCTACCATTCGTTGCGGCGAGCCATTCAGTTCCACTAGCACTAATTGTGGACGACAGCCTCTGGGACGAGCAGTCAATAACAGAGGTCGAGGTTATTGGGTGGAAGGACTCAGAATTGATCAGGCTCGACTCACCCGGGGTCGGACTAACTGGATCAGTAGCCAGAACTTCACTGAATCACCTGGAGTCCGAGTGGTCACCTTCCGTCGGAATTCACTTCGGAAATATACATCCAACATCCATCCCATCTCTGGCGATGAATCCGGAGGTAGCATTCGTCTCCCCCGTTCTCGAACTATCCATCTGGAACAACCTTGCTCGTTCACACATGGAAGCAAACTCCGTCGAGGAGTTCTTCTTCACCGGTCTGAATGGCAGTGGTCAGAGGGTTGCAGTTGCAGATACTGGAATCGACCATGACCACGGTGACTTCGGCTCAAGGGTCGTCCAGAGGATCGACGTTGCGAATGACGGCTCAACAGCCGACACTAATGACGGGCATGGCACGCACGTAGCCTGCACCGTACTGGGATCAGGCAGTCACACGGCTTCGTACGAGGGCATTGCCCCCGAAGCCGAACTCTACATGCAGGCAATGGAGGATGATGACTCCGGAGCCCTGTCGGGTCCCGGGGTCTACTCGCTCCTGAACTCGGCTTACAGCTCCGGTGGAGCCAGAATACACACAAACAGCTGGGGTAGCTGGAACGCAGGAGGGGACTACTCAACACAATCGGAGGATGCCGACGACCGCACCTCAACTTGGGATCAATACTGGTCCTACGACGGCATGACGGTACTATTCGCTGCTGGAAACGAGAGGGATGAAGGCGTATCACCCCCGGGGACTGCGAAGAACGTAATCACCGTCGGCGCTCATGTGAACAGGTACAGCAGCGATGCCGCTAACGAGATGTACTACTGGAGCAGCAGGGGCCCTACAGATGACGGTAGGATCAAGCCCGACATAGTCGCGGCTGGTGACTACGTGAGGTCCTGCAAGGCTCAGGAAGCATCCGAAGCCCCCGACAACCTCAATGACGACTGGTATGTCGAGTACAGCGGTACATCGATGGCCACCCCAGCAGCAGCAGGGGCATCGGCTCTCGTCAGAGAGTACCTCATGGAGATTGCAGAGAGGCCAGAGCCCCAAGGTGCACTGGTGAAGGCGATGCTAATCCTGGGTGCAGAGGACATGGGCACCCGTGACATCCCAAACAACGAAGAGGGATGGGGGAGGATCAATCTGGTGAACACGCTTCTACCAGAAAGCGACGTAGGAATCTTCGTCGATGACCGTTCGAGGCTGTCAAGCGGCCAAGAGGCCTCATACAACTTCGATGTAACACGTTCCGGCGAACCCCTCAAGATAGTCTTGGCATGGTCAGACTACCCTGGCTCGACCTTCTCGGGGACTCAACTCAGGAACGACTTGAACCTCGAGGTCACCTCTCCCGATGGGGCCGTCACATACTTCGGCAACGACTTCGCAAATGGCCGTTCCACGACTGGGGGGGATAAGGACGACAAGAACAACGTGGAGGTCGTCCTAATCGACTCTGCATCCACCGGAATCTGGAACGTCAAGGTCAAGGACTTCTCCCATGGGGGCAGCAGGACCTACCAGCCATTCGCCATAGCAGTCAGAGGGGTCAACGTCAATGACCTGACCCCCGACCCTTCCATCCCCCCTGGATCCTTCGAGATATCCACCCCAATCCCCCAGGTGGGGGAGCCCACTAGCTTCTCGGTCTCAGTGGTAAACCAGGGATCGGGATCCTTCGCAGAGGTATTCGTCTCGGCCCACATCAATGGGGACCCGCTAGAGGTGAAGTCATTGGGGATGTCACCGGGAGAAGAAGTGAGGTTGGAATGGGATTGGACTCCCGAGTCCTCCGACAAGGGTGATTCAGAGATCAGAATCGAGGTGGACCCAGGAGGCCAGCTGGACGAACTCTACGAAGACAACAACCTGCTTGTGATACCAATAGTTGTCAGTGCCCCCGGAATCCAAGCCTCCACAGATTCGCCATGGAAGACCCTCCAGGATGCTTCCGATTCTACCACGAGGTGGGAGATAGCGATGACTAACCTTGCGCTTTTCGACACAAACGCAAGCATAGAGGCAACAAAGCCAGTCAGGAAGCTAGACGGAGTCGAGTTCGACTGGTACAAGAGCTTCGACCAGATATATGTGGAGCTGGGGCCCGCCGAGTCGACCACGGTGAACCTCACCCTCGTCCATCCTTCCCCTCCCGAACCCGGCACATATTCCATGATTATCACTGCAACAGACGAGGACTTCGACGTCGAGTCGCAATTGGAGATATTCTTCGACGTGCCCGTACTGGCCCAACCAGATGTCACCCTTCCTTCCGTCGAGATACAAGTGGATTCCCACGAGGTGACAAACACAACCGTGGAGATTCATAACTTCGGCAACGGGGCTCAGACGTATGACATAGAAATGACCTCACCCGCCGGATGGGACGTTGGCCTTCTGGAACTCGGACCTTTCCAGGGGTCACGGCAAGGGTCGACTGGGACCCTGTCAAGGGACGGGTCAATCACTGCTGGAATTATGATTACGCCACCGGGAGTCCTTCTCACGGCCGGTTCAACATTCTATGCCGAGATTTTGGTGAAATCCAGAGTCAGTTCGGAGACATGGTCATTCCAGATCCCCATGGTAATCCAACCAAGCGACTCAATCGAATTCACCCCTGGCTCGGGCGGAAGCGAGGGGGGAATCCCTGCAGACTCACTACACGAGATCGCCATCCATATTTCCAACCAGGGGAACAGGGAAGTCGTCATGACGCCAATCGAGAGAGAACTCCCCGGTGGTTGGACCATACAAGGGGGCCTCAGCGAGGTGACGGTCCCCATGGGTTCCTCCGTCCAGTGGTCGTTTTCCATCCAAGGCAACGGTCTCGCCGCGAGTGGCGTGGTGGAAATCAGGTTCCTGGTTGAGGATGGTACGTTCTTCGATTGGAACACCAGCCTAGAGGCAATCTCTGGAGCCATCCCCGTAGTCTCATTCAACGAAGTCGTCTTCGTGGAGGGGACCAACATCAACTCGTCGACGAGCCCGCTCGGCCTAGGAGCCCATCCGGTTGACAACGCATTTGACATGGGTTGGAAAATCGAGAATGCTGGGACCTCCATCTGGGAACCAGAGGCGTCCCTCGAACTCCCCTCGGACGATTGGGCATCAACCTGCTCAGTCAATCCCATCAGGATCAGCCCGGGGGGTTCTGCGATGGTTTGGTGCTCAATCACAATCCCATTGAGTCAGGAAGCCGGCTCTGAGCCAGAGATTTCACTGGTCATGGCAGCGGATGGGGTGGAAGTGAGGGAGACCCTGACCCTATTGGTTGACACCGTGAAGGAGGTCGAATGGACCCTGATCAACTTCAGCGAGGCAAGAGAGGACTACCCCACGAACCTCTACCTCGAGCTTCACAACACAGGCAACGTCGCTATCTCGAACAGGATAGTCACAGATGGCCCAGACGACTGGAACATCAGGATTGTCGACGGAATCCTCGTCACCCTTCAACCAGGGGAGGGGAGGTCTGTTCAGGTCGAGTTCACGCCGGACTCAGGTTCAGACGGCTCTCTGACAGTGATGCTATCCAATGCAGAGGACATCTCCGGGCAGTCCCGGACACTAGATATCGAGGTCATCTCGGAGACCAGTGCTGCAACGATTAGCCCAGCACTCTACGTCCTGGGCGCGATAATGCTCGTGCTAGTTGCGTCGATTTCAGCGGCTCTGGCATACACTAGGAACGGTGGCGACATCTCCTCTCTAATCCCTAGCAGGCCATCATCGCCAGGCAGAAGGAAGGAGTACACCCCATTCCCTCTGTCCGAAGAGCAAGAGCCCACCGTCGAACCAGTGGAAGAGGAAGGACCAACAACTAGCGAGAAGCAGGAACTACAGCGTTTCCCCGATTACCCTGGTTGGCTCTGGGATCCTTCTGGCGAGGAGTGGGTAGCAGACCCCGAATACGACCACGGTGGCCAATAGCCGGAGAATATTGAGAACTCCAACAATCGTGATTATTGCCACACCAAGAGCCCGAAGCCCTTAGAGGGGCGAATGACTCGGTCAATCGATGAGAAGGCCGGATTCTGCAGTCATTATCGCTGCATTACTGCTAGCCTCCTTCGTTTCCACCCCCGCGATTGCAGCCGCCGACCTCGCACTAAGCGCCAGCCCGACGAACTCCACCGCGACCACAGAAGACGCAGCCGAGTACGACATCACGATCATGAATACCGGAGACGAGGACCTCACTGTTTCCCTCAGTTCCTCGCAAGAGTCAGACTGCAATGGTTTCACTTCCAACTTGGATTCCTCGGTGGTCTCGGTGGGCCAGGGCGAGTCGGAGACAGTGACACTGACAGTCAGCATCAACGACCAGGCCTCAGGTGACTGCGTAACCACAGTCAATGCCAACGGTGTCGCCTCCAATCCCTCCGAAAACGCCCAGGCCGACGTCGAGGTCACGACTACTGCCGAGGGAGGGGGCCAATACTCAGTCAAGCTGAACTACCTCAATCCGAGCAACGGCGCGGTGAACTACGATGGGGAGAATGACGAGGAGGAGTGGACGGTAGAGGTCGAGAACACGGGGGAGAACGATGCAACAGTCCAACTCGCGATTTCCTCAAAGTCAGACTGCGACTCCGATGGCCTCGAGGCCGTTGTAGAACCCCAGCAGATGTCGCTCAGCTCAGATGACAAGGAAACTGCAACGGTCACCGTGAGCCTCCCCGATGGGAGCTCCACTGAATCGGGAGACCACTGCTTCGTGCTCGATGCCACCGTATCCAATGACCCGAACCCAGCGGACCAGGCGAACGATAGCATAAACCTGAATCTGAAAATCCCAGAGGTGAAGACATGCGACTCCTCCCTCCAGAACCCTTCTCACAATCTGGAACCAGGAGATTCGGCGACTAACTCCTTCACACTCACCAATACTGGTAACACCGCTTGGACGGTAAGCGCATTCGCCACCTCGGAGGGCACCGATGTGAGTGACTGGGTCGATTTCGAAACACCCACAAGCAGGCTCCTGTCAGAGCCCGGTGGCTCGCAGGACATGACCTCATTCGAATTCGAGATTACCCCCGATGACTCCGTAGAGCCCGGGTCGGTGGATGTCTACATCCAAGGGAGAGCCGGTAGCAGCGTAGGTTGCGAATCCCTCCTGAGGGTCAATCTAGGCCAAGTCCACGACGCCTCGCTATCCCTCTCCAATCCCTCCATCAGCAATGTCGACCCCGGCTCCATCGCGTCAACGTCGATGATGATTACAAACACCGGCAACGGCCAGGACAACTTCGCCATAGGCGTCAAGGACCTCTTTCCAGGGTGGCAGGTAGAGCTCTCTGAGACATACGTAACAATAGACGGGAGGCACTGCACCTCCTCCTCAAACTGTGATAGGAAGAGTGTGCAATTGCAGATCACCGTCCCAGCGAACGCCAAGGCCAACATCGAGTTCCCGATCACGATGTACGTCAACTCACAGGGAATCACCCTGGACGAGGTGTCTGCAACAGTTACCGTGGCTGCAGTCCATGGGGGCAGCATCGAACTCCCCTCGGACTCCCAGACAGGTAGGTTTGGCCAATGGGTCTCCTTCCCACTAGCGCTGTCAAACACTGGAAACATCCAGGACAACTTCGCCCTTTCGTCCTGCGACCCGAATATCTCCGAGTCCTGTGAGGACACAAAGTGGGATTCGAGGTTCAAGGACAGCCAGGGGAACGATATCTCCCAGCTCAACGTCGAATCAGAGGAGACAGTGCAGATTTTCCTCGAAGTCCTCGTCTCGGACAATATCAACAACAATTCGGAGTCGTTCGACGTGAGGATAGGAATCGTCGGTACAAACATAATGATGTCAGAATCTCTCACCGTCACCGTCTCGAACTTCAACTACAGCATGTCAGTGGCATTCGAGAGCCCAGAAGAAGACCCATCCCTGATGCGATTCTCACTCCCACCAGGGGGCTCTTCTTCACTCTCGTTCGTAATCACAAACACGGGTGACGGTGGTTCGGACGATGTCGTCATAGATGTCTCTGGCATGGACTCCTCGGTTCTGAGGACGACCAGCGTCGATGGGCAGGTTCTGGATGGTGACGAGGCCACGGTGCCATCAGAAGGGCAGATCAAGGTAACGATAGACTTCGAAGTACTCGACGTGGAAAGCGGAACCTCCGGAGTAATCAGGGTATCAGTAACTTCGAAGAAGAATACCGGGCAAACACCCTCCTCCGTGGACTTGGTTGTTGACATCCGGTCCATTCACGACCTGCAGGTAGATATCGAGAGCAGTCAGAAGAAGGAATCCTCGTACCCGGAGAATGCCGAGTTCACGATTTCCATTACCAACCACGGGAACATAGAGGAGGAAGTAGAGGTACTCACCAGCGACTCCCTGAGGGGTTGGACGGTGGATGTGATTGGAGACGAGTTCAAACTCCAGCCCGGAAAGACACGGGAAGTCACGGTAAGGGTCACGCCACCTAGCGAACTGATTTCCGATGACGAGTACTCCTTCACGGTGATAGTCCAACCAAAGGACATGCCAGTGGCTGGAGAACCCATCGATCTGACAGTCGAGTCAAAAGTACACACTGGAGCGCTGTCTGGAGACGCCCAGAAGGCCATTGCAACGGCTATAATTCTGGTTGGTTCGATAGCTGTGGCATTCCTCTTCATGAGGGTCCGAGCAGAGAATCGACTGTTGTCCGACTCCATATACGTAGAACTCGACGAATGACAGTTCCAAGGACTTCCTTCGGATACGCTTATGTCCGTAATTTTCGTGGCCATGTTCAACGGTCCCTACGGGACCGAGGGTGATGCCATGAGTACCGTAGCGGAGATGTACCTTCCAGTCGCGGTCATGACCATCGTCGGAATAGGCTTTCCAGTTGGCAGCTTCATCGCTACTCGCTTCCTCAGGCCAACTCCGAAGGGTTCCGATTCCAACAAGACGAGGTCACTCCTCCTACCGGGCTATGAGGCCGATCACAGCCTCTACATCAGGAGGGACTCGACCTACGAGTGCGGCTCGGACCCAATAGGGGATGCAGACATCAACTTCCACTTCCAGTACTACTGGTACGCCATAGTCTTCCTAGTGTTCGACATCGCATTCATGTTCCTGGCCTTCGGGGGAGTGATGGCCATCCAGAAGGGCACCGGGGAACTCCCTGACGAGAGTGCGATAACCAGCGCCCTGCTGACTATGTCCATATTCATCCTACTAATGGGGCTGGGAGTCTGGCACGTCTTCCGGAAGAGGGGAAGGATATACATCTGAGGGATGATATGGACGGCGACGGACAGAACTACTCGGTCTTCAACAGCAGAATGCTTGTGGACACCGTCGGCGACATTACCGACGAGGCCATGAAGGCAAGCAAGATCAAGGATGTGATCGGGGTCCTGGTCGGCCGAGTCTTCAACTGGAGCCAGAGGAAGTCACTATTCCCCCTGCACCTCGGAATCAAGTGCTGCGCTCTTGAGATGGCAGCAGCAGGGGCAAGCAGGTTCGACGCCGAGCGATTCGGGGTCTTCTTCAGATCAAGCCCTAGGCAGTGTGACGTG
>Ga0207992_1000967_pt1 | contig 13630 bp, 15 predicted proteins | sample ETN02SmetaG_FD_185788 | JGI IMG/M metagenome (GOLD analysis project Ga0207992, IMG submission 185788) | Marine microbial and viral communities from oxygen minimum zone, Eastern Pacific Ocean - ETNP2014F10-02SV255 (SPAdes) (version 2) | ecosystem: Environmental > Aquatic > Marine > Oceanic ...
TATAATGTTCTTTATTCCCTTAAGTATGGAAAAGAAGCCGGCGATAATCCCTGGGATGGTTGGTCTTTAGAATGGGCTACCTCTTCTCCACCACCTCCAAATAGCTTTATCGAAATTCCAACATTACTTTCTGCTGAAGAGGAGGATGAAGCGTGAGTGACGATCATGACGAACATCATGCGCACATTGAAACTCCTGCTCCATTTCTTTTCTGCGTAGCTTGGGCAATAATGTTCATAGGATTAGTGATGGCTACTTCTGGCGGCGAAGATAAATCAGGAGATACGGGATATTGGTTTGTTTTCATTTTAGGAATTATAGGTATGTTTACTGCCTTTTTCATATGGGTACAAGACTATTGGAATCAAGAGAGTGAGGAAGATGAGCACATTGAAACATATCATGATTATTGGGCCTCAATCTCTACTCGGAAATTTGGAATATGGATATTTTTACTAACTGAAGTAATGGTTTTTAGCACTCTTCTAAGTGCTTACTTGAGATACCGATCGGCCATACCAGATTATGGGACCTCTGGAATTGATTGTGGATTGCAGTTTGAAGACTGCTGGGTTCCTGCAGCTGACGTTATTAGAAGTCACTTGATTTTTGGAGTAATCAATACATTTGCCTTACTTCTAAGTAGTTTAACTGTTGTTTTAGGTTTATACGCCGCTAGAAACAATAATCCAAAAGCTGCTACAAGATATCTTATGGTTACTTTTGTTTTAGGTGCACTTTTCTTAGTTCTGAAATTATGGGAATGGGGTGAAATGAAAGATGGGCACTTCTGGGGTGAAGAATGTAGTGCTGCGACGCAAGACATATCAAATCATTGCATTGCTCCAAAGTATGAACATGGATTTTGGCTAGATACCAGTATTGAAGGAAGTACCTTCTATATTACTACTGGAACACATGGGGCTCACGTTTTGGTTGGATTAATAGCCTTAGGCTATTTGATTGCAAAAGCAAACAAGGATGGATATAATGAAGAATATAATGAAACTATTGAACTCTTTGGATTATATTGGCACTATGTCGACGTTGTATGGGTATTTGTATTCCCATTCTTCTATTTATATTGAGGTAAAAAATGAGCGAAACAAACGAAAACAAACACGATGAACACCACGAACATTCATTCCCACCATTCCTATATGGTGGAGATAATCCTATTGATGGATTCTGGAGAATCTTTGCTTGGCTTGTATTATTCACAATTATCGAGGTTTTAGCTATATTACAAGAATTCTCATTTTGGTTAACTATGGGGATTTTATTTGGTATTGCTGCAATAAAAGTTTGGTTTATTGGGTCATTTTTCATGCATATGACTTGGGATCCGCCTCTTGTAAATCATACAGCTGCAGTTCCAGTCTTCTTCTTAATTGTTCTATTCTTGGCAGTAGGATTAACAACTCCTGGTGCTGCAGATGATCTAGCTACTATTTGTGGATTCTAGGAAGTATAAACAAATAATCCAAACATAGTTAGAATATAGTAAGGAACCAAAACTGCAGCTCCTTCATAGTCTTTTGATATCCTTTGGCCTAACATTAGTATAGCTAAAGATGAAGCTGCTAAAAGTAGACCCATTATTCCATAAGAATATTCATTGTAAAATAAAGCCATAATTGAGCCGAAGATAGATAGTAAGCCTGATAATATTTCAAATATTGTTACTTGAATCAAACCAAATGTCGAAAAATTAGATAGAGGAGTCTTAGCAAATTTACCTGTAATAAAATCTAACTCGCCTTCCCAATTAAATATCTTATCAAAACCTGATTGTGTCATCACAATACCAAGGAAAACGGAGATGCTTGCACCAATTATGCTAAGATAACTAAATTCGAAGTCAAAAAAAATCAAATTATCCTCACCAAAACCGAGTAGAGTCATATTGGATAATATGAAGAAGGGTATTTGGGTTTAACTAATATTAAAGAAGTATTTGAATATCATGATAAACTGAAGCATATGTCCATTCTATACCTCTCCAAACTACTCTTACATTACCTTCCTTGTCTATAATGTATAATTTGTTTGAATGGCTAACTCCATAAGTCTTTACTTCATCTACAGTTTCACTTTCATACTCAAATCCTAACAAATCTGAGATAATATTTATCATATCTGTATCTAAAACATGTCCTTGCTTCCAGTGTCCGAAATAATCTATGATTTCAAATATTTGTGTAGTGGCATTGATTGGTGATGAACGATTGTCTATTTTCTCTACTAACTCATCGTATGATTTTTTTCCTGAAAAAATATCAACCACTTGAGGAGGGCCTGAGGATAAATTGCCCTCTAATAAAACCCAGCTAGGATATGAATTAAGGCCAAATGCCCTCATCATATCATACTCGTCATCATACACATAAGGCCAAGAAACATTGTGCTCTTCTGCAAAAATAGTAATTGTAGACATATTGTCTGCGTTACCTCCGCCTAGTGTATATCCTCCAACTGATATTATATCTACTTCATCTGAATAATCCGCATGAAAATCTTTCAATGCCGGTATTTGTGCATTACAATGTGAACAATCTGTATGGAAAAATTCCAACAAAGTTAAATTTTTATCGTAAAATTCATTAGATTTGTAAGTTACATTGTCTGTACCTGTTAAAGTCCAACTTGAAGGGAAATGTTGTGAAATTAGTGCCTCAATTGCTTGGAGAGCAACATCATCACTTAACATTCCATCTGCTTCATTTAATGCTTCTAACGCAGAAACAATATCATATTCGAGACTGCCTGGCTCAAATGAAACATTTAATGCACTATAATCAGGATCTGCAATACAAGTGTCTTTGCCAAAATAAGTGTCATTTGAATCCTGCATAAAACCAGGATTACAATGGCAGCCATCATATCCTTCCATGTAGTGACCATTGCCTGAGCAAGCTTCCTCATCAATAGCAACATACACTCTATAATCTGCCCAAATAGAAACCATATCTCCAAATGAATCGTTGGATACTGATGTTAGAAATTTCCAATCTGCATTATTATTAGCTGCAAATGAAGCTAATTTTTCAGGTGTATCTCTAGCTGGATCTACAGTTATTGAAATAAATTCTACAGACTCCCCATAATCTTCTTCTAATTCCTCAGATAGTTTTCTTAATTGATATGTTAATGCAGGACATATGTCTGGACAAGTAGTATACAAAAAAGATACTACTACTATCTTGTCCTCATATAATGTTAAATTAACGGGATTGCCATTTTGATCTACTAATGAGAAATCTGGAGCTTCTCCGGAGGGACATATTTCCTCTGATACCCCTTCACAATCTTCTCCCCAAAATTTACTTGAATCACTAGAATTCGTTAATGCATCAAGACAACCTGTTGTAAATAAAAACAAGCTGAGTGCAAATACAATAGCTGCTCTCGAAACCATTATACTACATCATATTGAAACTTATATAAAATTTTCATTACAGATATTTGTCTATTTGTGCTGACAATTGACTTTCTGTCATTTTACCTGAATGGCTGTATACGATTTCTCCATTTTTAATTAAAACCATTGAAGGGTATGAGCTAAACCCATAATCTCTCATCAACTCGCCTGATGGATCATATAAATGAGGCCATTGTGAACCATATTCTGTTTTAAAATTGGATATACTTGTAGCTGAATCTTGACCGCTTCCTAATTTATATCCTCCTATTGAAAACATGTTAAAAGAGGATGAATAATCTGCACTCTCTTCATTTATGTATTTTTCATAAACGTCATTCAAAATTGGCTCTTGTTCTTGGCAATGACCGCAATTTGTATTAAAAAATTCTACGAAAGTTAAACCATCATTGTAATAATCGTCTGAAGAGAACATTATACCTGTTTGCGGATCCTCTAATTTCCATTTTTCAGCTTTAGGATCTCCAATATCATAAAAAAAGGCAAAATACACTCCCAAACCTACTACTAAAATCACCACCAATGGAAGTCCATATGTCCATAATGCATCATTAGCAGTTTCGCGTCTAGCCTGCATTTTTTCTTGAAATTCTCTAGAAGATTTTTTTTCTAATTTACGTTTTCTCTTTGATGCCATTTTTATTAATTAACTCCTTTACTTCATGTCCGTATTCAGTTATGCAGAAAAAAGTTGCTGCCAATGTTAATCCAAAAGCAATTAAACAAAAAGGACACCATTCATGAATAATGAATGCTTCTGCATAAGTAAGATATAAACCAAAAATAACCCCTATAATGCCTGTAATAGGCAGTAATATTTTGTTATAGTGTGTACGTTCTAAATCCATATTTAGATATCTATCTAAAGACAAAAAGAAAAGCATCAAGAAACCAACAACGCCTAACCAAGCTACTGGTATTCCCAAGAGCTTTGCTTGATCACTGGCCAAAACAACTCCACAATCAAGACCTGGTAGATCTTGTGTAGGGCAACCTCCACCTGTTGAAACTAAATGATGTAAATATGAAAGATAAATTGCATCTATTAATCCAAGAAATGAAATAAACATTATCCGTGTTAATGTCTTATCCTCTTGCTCAATACCCATACTAAACTAAATTTAGTTTACTATTTAATAGTTTTTAAACTATATTTGATTTTATGCGATTAACAAAATTACTTTATTGGTGTCTTTAATGGGTCATTAGTGAATATATTATGCATGGGCCATCTGAAGGAGTAAGTGATGATACTGATGAAGCAAATTCTGCTGTGAAAATAGTTGGTGGAAATGTTTTTGTAGAATTGGATCCGGACCATCCTGGGTTTAAGGATGAAGAATACAAATTAAGAAGAAATGAAATCGCAAAGATTGCTCTTGAGTGGAATAAAATGTCTATGGATGAGCGAAGAACTAAGAAAATACCAAATGCCCCTTATTCAGAAGATGAAGATGCTGTTTGGGCCGCAATTATGGAAAGAATTACACCAGTTCATGAAAAATATGCATGTCGTGCATATCTGGAAAATGCTAAGGATCTCAGACTGCCAAATGATAGAATTCCTCAGTTGCAAGAAGTTAGTGAAAGATTAGAAAAAATGACTGGATTTAGACAAGAACCTGTGGGCGGATTAGTACACTCTAAAACATTTCATACAGCTCTTGCAAACAAAGTTTTTCTATCAACACAATACATTCGTCATTCATCAAGACCTTTTTACACACCTGAACCTGATGTTGTTCATGAACTCGTAGGCCATACAGCAATGCTAGGCGTACCTGAATGGGCTGAACTAAATATCTTATTTGGCGAAGCTGATATGAGATCTGAAACTGAAGATGCAATTACTAGATTGGGTTCTGTTTATTGGTATATAATGGAATTTGGAGCTTGTAGAGAAAATGGAGAAATAAAGGCAGTTGGGCCTGGATTACTTTCTTCATTCGGTGAAATGGAACATGCATGCACGTCTGGAGAAGGGTGTGGCGAAAATGAAGCATGTGTTTGTGAACCCTCTATTGAGTACAAAACACCTGACTTTGAAGAAATGGAAACAAAGCCTTATGATGTTACAAAATATCAGCCTGTTTTATTCGTTTGGGACTCATTTGAGGAAATGTATGAAAAAACAAAAGAATTTGTACTTAATTGGGGAACCGATAATGATCCAAGAAAAGATTTACATAAATAACATACTAAAATAGTATAAAGAAGCAAAAAATAGGCATATTGTGAGGAGTGTAATTTTTATCTTAGCATTGGTGCTTTGCACACCTGGGGCAAAAGCTGAACCAAGTCCTATGGAACAGTCATTTGAAGGAAATCCCATTATCATTATTAATCTAACATACGAAGCTGGAACTGGAGGAGGTGATTCTTTCAACGGAGAAATAGAAATAGAGCTGTTTCTAAACTGGGCGCCTGTAACTGTCACAAATTTCATGAATTTAATTAATGAAAGTTTTTATGATGGAATATTTTTTCACAGAATAATAGATGATTTTGTTATACAAAGTGGAGATCCGACCTGTAAAACAATTATTGAGTATCCTATCACAAATCCTTTTTGTGGAGATGGAGGCTCAGACGAAACTATACCCTTTGAAGCAAATACTAATCTGACACATATCAATGGTGCTATTGGAATGGCAAGAGGGGCTGAACCAGACTCCGCAAGTAGCCAATTTTACATTTGTGATACGCCTCAACATGGATTAGATAATGGAAATAGAACTTTAGAAGATGATCCAGGATATGCTGTTTTTGGAGTTGTAAGAGAAGGCATGGAATTGGTCCAAGCGGCTGCTGCCGTACCAACAACCAACAATATTGATGGAGGTGATGGGCTTGTACCACGTGTAGGCACTGGACTCGGTGATCGACCATTATATGAAGTCCACATAAACAGTATTATCATTGATAGATTTGTTTCTACTGAAAATAAAGAAAATGAGGAAAGTAACATGCCAAGCATCAATTTTAGCCTTTCAATATTATCCATAGGATTATTAGCTGCGCTACGTAGAAATTAAATATGGATTCGATAATTTTCCAAGGAAATGTAATAGGAATGATTGCATACCTCGTTACTGCAATGCTTCTTTTTTCTTGGATAATAAAAGATATTGAAGAAAAATTAGTAGAAAGAAAATTGTACATTGCTTGTGGATTAGGCGTTGTTCTCGGCACATGTACTGATATAATTATGATATTAGGAGGAATAAACAGTTACAACGAGGATTTAGGATATGCATCAAAAATTTTAGTCTCACCTATAATTATATTGATTTTTCTATTCATTGGCGTTAATAGAAGAACTTTCAAAGAAGAGTCTGGGGCGCCATACTATTCTGCAGGATTTGGGCTCTTCTATGGAGGTGCAATCGAATTTTGGAAATTACTTGTTACTGAAGAAGTTCATAATTTATCTATGTTTGACTTTTTTATTATAGCTGCATTTGGATTCTCTACTGTAATTTTCCTTGGAGGGGCAGCTATGTGGATTTCATATGGAATCAAAAATAATGAAGGTGCAAGAGCTGCTAGTCGACTAGCTATGATTTACTTAGTTCTTTCATTCCTAAATACTCTTGCTCTTGAAGAAATACACTATGATGTTTATGAAACAGTAATTGTTCCAATAATTTCACTATTAGGTTTTTTTGTGATTTCTTCTGCTATTTTTCATCAAGCTAAATTGAAACTACCTGTTATTTCTGACAAAACAAAGAAATCACTAAAAACCTAGGCTTAACTTACAATGATGGAACAACGGATTTTTGCAGGGCTTACTGTAGCAATTCTGCTTTTATCATCTGCATTACTATATTTTGATAATGGCAAAATACAGGATGATGATTACTATATGGGCAGCAATGGCCTTGTTCCTGTGTGGGAAAGAATCAATCAGCCATTCAATACAACAGGATCCTATAGTTACACACTAGTAAAAGGAGGATATGAAATCACAGGACCTGAGAGTATCTTTGTAGATGTTGATTTACCTACTACTGAAGGTGGATGCGTAATCTCTAATGATTGTGAAATTCATATGGGCCTTTGGCTACCCGATGTTCCAAATGGAACTAAAATTCCTATAATTGCTGATATTGGACCATATTACGATGATGGTGATGTAGATGCATTAACGCCGGCAAATAGACTTGGAAAATTCTTAATTGAAAATTTTGTACCTTATGGATATGCGGTCGCTCAGGTATCTGTTTTTGGAACTGGAGAATCTAACCACTGTATGGATTTCATGGGAACTAGTGAGCAATTGGGCATAGACTATGCTGTAACGTGGCTTGGATCGCAAGAATGGAGTAACGGAAATGTTGGTATCATTGGAAAATCCTATGATGGAAGTACTCCTTGGCAAGCTGCAATGTTTGGAAATCCCTATCTTAAAACGATAATCCCTATTTCGGGATTAATTGGCGTTCATGATTTGATGTGGCGAAATGGATCTATGGAAGCTCGAGGTTTAGCTATGCATAATGGAGTTTATGGATCTTTTGGATGGGATGGTGATAGTGAAGATTGGCAAACAATGTGTCAAGGTTATGCTGAAGGATATGCAAATGGACCTGCTGCATATTTAGCTGGAAATGAAGTAAACTATGCTGGAAACACTTATTGGTCCGATAGACATTTTCTAGAAAGAGCATTACAAAATTATAATGGTTCTATTTACTTCATCCATGGAATGCAAGATTGGAATGTGGATCCTCACATGGCTTTTCCAACTTATAATACCTTACTAGACAATGGATATGAAGTAAAAGGTCTCTTTGGACAATGGGGGCATCACTATCCAGACAGGCCTAGTGATCAAAATTCAATGCCTTCTGGTGAAGGTGCTGAGGCATTTCCTTATTCTGTAAGATATGATTGGGCACAAGATCTTCTCGAATGGTTTGATTATTATTTGAATAATGGAAATCTAAAACCCTCTCTACATGTAGAAATGCAGGATAATTTAGGAGGGTGGAGAATCGAAGAATCATGGCCTACAAAAGATAGAGAATTTTTGAAACTGCCTATAGGTGAAGGATTGACTGTAGCCTCTGGTAATGGAGTAGTAGGACCTGGTACAATATTAACTCTTAGAAGTGAAATTTTTGATAATGAAACAAGAATATCTGGAATGCCAACATTCCATGTAGATGTTACAATACCTCCTACTCAGACCTCAGGACATTTATTTGTTGAATTAACTATTGCCGATGGAATTCATCTAGGGCATGGCGTTATGGATTTGAGATATCATGCTGGAGGAAGAGACTGTAACCAACCTTGCCTTGTAATTGGAACTGTAAATGCTAAAATGCAACTATTTGCAATGGATGTCGTAGTTCCTGCTGGCTCCACTCTTGAATTAACTATTTCGCAAACTGATGAAGATTACATTCCATCTCCAGTCAGTAGCGGATATGTGACTATTGGAACTAATGCAAATAGTGTATTGACTTTGCCAATAATAGAGAGAAATGAAAGTGATTTATTTACTCCACCTATTTGGTATAATGAAGAATGAAATTATTTTTTACCCTGTCTCGCTTTAATCTCTTCAATAAATTTCCGTGTTTCTGCTTCTTCCGCCTCTAATTTTGCTTTCTTTTTCTCTGCAATCTTTGCGGCCTCTTCAGCCTCTAGTTTTGCCTTTTTCTCTTCAGCTACTTTCGTAGCCTCTTCGGCCTCTGACTTAGCCTTTTCCTCTTCAGCTCTTTTTGCAATTTCTTCAGCCTCGAGCTTTACTTTAGCTTCTTCGACCTTTCTTGCAGCTGCTTCAGCCTTCTTTGCTTCTTGTTCAGCCTTCTTTGCTTCTTGTTCAGCCTCTTTAGCTTCTCTTTTTGCTTGTTTATCGGCTTCTTTCATAGCTGCAACTTCCTCAGCCTTTCTTGCAACTTCTTCAGCCTCCAACTTTGCTTTCTCATCTTCCGCCTTTTTTGCTAATACTTTAGCCTTCTCAGCTTCTCGTTCCGCTTTCTTGGATTTTTCCTCTTCGGCTTTCTTCGCTGCTGCTTTAGCTTCTTCAGCTGCTGCTTTAGCCTGTTTTTCAGCTTCCTCCACTTCCAATTTAGCTTTTTCGTCTTCAGCTTGTTTAGCAGATACTTCAGCCGCTTTCAGTGCTTCTTCAGCATCTCTTGCTTTTTCTTCGGCTTCTTGTCTTGCTCTTTTTTCAATATCAAAATCTTCTGTAGACTTTGTTATATGTTTTGTATCTAATTTAGGATCTTTATACAAATGTACATCTCTCTGTGGGAATGCAATGACTATATTCTTTTCTCTTAATTTCTCAAAAACCTGATGATGTAAATTTGAATTTATATGTCTTATCTTAATTACATTTTTTATCCATGCGACTAATGCAAAATTCAAAGAAGAATCACCAAAATCTTGGAATCTAACTAAAGGCTTTCTTGTAGGGTCATCTTGCTCTATGTCTGTGTTATTTTTTGCTACCTCTAATAAAGCTGCTTCAACCTCGTCTGGATTTGAAGCATAAGAAACGCCTACTTCAATTCTCAGACGGTAATATCTATCTGGTTTTGTTAAATTAAGTATATTCTGATTAGCAAGTGCATTATTAGGAATTATAATTATCACGTGATTTATAATATCATAAATCTTTGTAGAGCGCAAACCTATTTCACGAATTAAACAATAAGTATCATCAAAATAAATCATATCGCCTGTTTTGAATCCTTGATCAAGCAAAAGAAGAATACCTGAGAAAAAATTACTAAGTGTATCTTGCGCAGCTAGCGCAATTACCAAACCAACAACTCCAACGCCTGCAATAAGAACTCCAAACTCAACATTAAATGCGGATAAGAAATTTGTAATTCCAAAAATTATGATTAATATTGAGCCCAATATATCCAATAATGGGCCATATTGAGTATCTGATTTACCGATATTTATCCAATCTGACAATAATGGAACAATATAATTACTGTAAAAACGTAAAATAAAAACCGTCATAAATAAAACAAAAAAACCATCAGATATTGTCGATAACGTTGAAACAAAAGTTTCAAGTGTTGAATTAGTTTTTGCTATTTCTGTGAAAAATAAAGATAAACCCCATGTAATTATTAACCAAAACACAATTGGAGTGGGATCCCATTTCCATTTACTTAAACCACTAAAATATAGAACTAAAGGACTTATGAATACTACAGTAATAAAAATTACAAACAACATCAAAATTAAAATCCAAATAGCCAATTCTGTAAAAATTATGAAATCTGCTCCTGTTTGTCTATTTGTTATTGAATAATAAGGACTGGGAACTATTTTATCTATTGTTGGCTGCATTATTCCCATAGTAAATATTGATAGGAAAAAACCAAAAAGTCTAACAAAAGGAAAGTCTTGCCTGAGGCCAAATATTTTTTTTGTAGGAGTACTCACAAGTCTACACGTAAAAATACATTTATAAATGAATTAGGTGAAACCGTATATAGCTCCCTATTCTTAGATAAAAAATGAGTGCTGTGTTAAAGGATAATGATGTTGTTAATGCCATAAGAGGCATGGATGGGTGGGATTATGATGATGTTTATAGATGCATAAGAAAAGAATTTATCTTTGATACTTTTGAATCTGCAGCTACCTTCGTTCAACATGTTGCTAGCATAGCTAGTGAAATGAGTCATTATCCTGAAATTTTAATTTACAAAAAAGGTACCGTTAGAATAACTGCAACAACACATGATGAAGGTGGAATAACTGATAATGATATTGCCCTTATAGAAAGTGTAGAAATACTAGTTAATTAAAAAGTTTTTAACTAAAAAAAATTAAGATATTGTTAATTCTCTAACAAGATACTCATCCGAACGTTTATCTATATATTCAATTAAATCTGAGACGTGTGGAGATTCTAGCAAAATTTCATTTGACTCATGGTCTATAATTCGGAATGGCATCAAATACATACTACACTAATTTATATATAATTTACTAATAGAAATAAGCCTTTATTGGGCCTTTTTAATGGCAATTAGTGAAACAATATCTTGACTTAGTTAACGAAGTAATCAAACGAGGGACTAGAAAAGAAAATAGAACTGGCGTTGATACTATTTCTGCATTTAATATTAATTATTCTATAGACCTAAACGAAGGTTTTCCACTGTTGACTACTAAAGAAATATCATGGAAAAATATTGTCATTGAAAACCTATGGTTTCTATCAGGTGATTTGCATATTGGTCTGTTAAAAAAACATGGATGTAAATTTTGGGACCATTGGGCTGATGATGAAGGGTTTGTACCTAGCGCCTATGGAAACTTTTGGAGAAAATTCCCAGTTCATGGAGATAATGAATACAATGATCAAGTTAAGTATGTTTTAGAAACTCTAAAGAAAAATCCTAACAGTCGAAGAATGGTAATCAGTGCCTGGGCTCCAGGAAATGCTCAAACTAGTAGGTTGCCTCCTTGTCATCTTTTATTTATTTTTAATGTTCAATACGATCAAGATGGTGAACCTCGATTGTGTGTACATCTCACCCAACGCAGTTGTGATGTGGCCTTAGGTGTTCCCTATAACATTGCAGGATATTCATTTTTGCTACATCTTTTTGCCCATTTATCAGATATGAAAGTTGGTACTTTTGGACACTCTCTCGTTGATGCGCATATATACACAAAAAAAGCAGATGGAAGTATGGAAGAATATGATCATATTCCTGGCCTAATCGAACAGACACAAAGAGAAATTAAATCTCTACCTAAGCTTAAAATTGATTCAAGCATAAAAACTTTAGAAGATGTTATGGATTTATTAGATAAAGATACTGAAACAATTTTGTCAAAATTTAAATTAGAAGACTATAACCCTGAACCATTTATTCCATTTAGAGTTGCTGTATGAAAGGAATATTGGTGGCTACCTCACCTGAAGGAATTATTGGAAAGAACAATACTATTCCTTGGCATTATTCTGAAGATTTAAAGAGATTCAAAGAACTTACGGTTGGAAAAACGGTTGTCATGGGAAGAAATACTTGGGAATCATTACCAATAAAACCTTTACCTGAAAGAAGAAATATAGTAATTACAAAAAGTTTAATAGAAAAGGTAGAATGTTTCAAGAGTATTGAAGAAGCCTTGGATACATGCAAAGGTGATGTCTGGTTTATAGGGGGCGCTGGAATTTATGAAGAAGCCATGGATTTAGCCGATTGTATTGACATGACATTAGTCCCAGATAACATAAATGGAGACAATTGTATTTACTTCCCAAAAATAGGAAATAACTGGGAAGAAAGTGAAAAAAGACCTTTGAAAAATAACTCGAAATTGTTGCATAAAACTTACACCCGAAGGGTGTAACACACCTTTATATCTATACGGCCTAGGCGACTACGGAGCAAAAATGTCTCGTAAAATAACTGCTTTACTGCTAGCCATGCTGATGTTACCCTTTTCAGCTATGAACACATTAGCTGATGAAAACGACCCTGATTTATCAATAAATGAAATAAGTTTCAGTGATGATTCGCCTACTGGTGGAGACGATATAACTATTACTGCTGAAATTGCTAATGATGGAGGGACAAGTGGGCTAATTAGTGTCACTACTAATGTTAGTTTTTATTCTGATTCTACATTTATTGGTAAGGAAACAATAACTGTTCCTGGTGGGAATACTGCTGACGCAGAAATGGACTGGACTGCTGTTGGAGGCACTCATACAATCAAAGTAATTGTTGATGAAGAAGAGCAAATTACTGAATCTGATGAAGATAATAATGAGGAGACTGAGAGTATTAGTGTCTCCTATCCGCCTATTTTACTTTTAGATGATGACAATAGTGGAAATAATGGAGGATTTCGAACTGAAACCGATCAATATTACGTTAATGCACTTGACAACCTCAGTAATCCTATTGCTTATGATATTATTAGAGTAAATAGTAGTGCAGATGCTCCTGATATAGATACATTATCTGAATACCAATTAATTATCTGGGCTTGTGGAACTGATTATCAAAGTGGAGACGATATAACTATTACTGATAATGACAAAACAAATGTAGGTGAATATCTCGAAGGGGGAGGTGCTATGTGGGTCATAGGTATGGATATCTTATTTGATTTTGATTCGGCCGATGGAGATCGTAGTAGTGGTGATTTTGAATATGATTATTTGGGTGTGGCTTATGT
>Ga0207992_1000969_pt1 | contig 13629 bp, 12 predicted proteins | sample ETN02SmetaG_FD_185788 | JGI IMG/M metagenome (GOLD analysis project Ga0207992, IMG submission 185788) | Marine microbial and viral communities from oxygen minimum zone, Eastern Pacific Ocean - ETNP2014F10-02SV255 (SPAdes) (version 2) | ecosystem: Environmental > Aquatic > Marine > Oceanic ...
GTTGGAAATGTTTTCATAAAAATGGGGCTTTAGGTCGACCTTTTGATCCAACTATTGGAGAAATTTATTTCTTCCTACAAAAAAGGCCACTAAAAACAGCAGTACATGTTACTTGGATATTACAAAAATTCAAATTGTTTTATTTGGTTCCTGATTTAAAATATTTAGAATCGTTAGATTTATCTTGGTGGGAAAATTACTATCCTCCTGCATTAGAATTATTGCCAAAAAAATATTACAACATACAAAAAGAAGCCATAGAAAAATATCTAGAACCTATGCCAAAACCATATGCAATTGAAAAAATTAAACTATTTCCTGATTTAATTTAATATTTCCCTTAAACATCCACCAGTATGACTTTTTAAATTTCTAGCAACCTCTTCTGGTGTGCCTTCGGCAACAAGACCGCCTCCCTCACTTCCTCCTTCTGGCCCAAGATCAATTATCCAATCTGAAGACTTGATTACATCTAAATGATGTTCTATGATTATTACAGTATGTCCTTGATCTCTTAACCTATGTAATACCTCAATTAATTGCCTAACATCGGATACACTGAGTCCTGTTGTTGGTTCATCCAAAATATACACTGTGTGTGTATTTGGTGGCTTTCTTAATTCACTAGCAAGTTTTACTCTTTGGGCTTCTCCACCAGATAATGTGGTTGCAGCTTGTCCTAATTTTATATAACCCAAACCAACATCATCCAAGGTCTTTAAAATTCTAAATAATCTTTTATGGTGTTCAAAAAATGTTGTGGCTTCGCTTACACTCATTTCTAAAACATCAAAAATATTTTTTCCTCGCCACTCTACTTCTAATGTTTCCCGGGTGTATCTTTTTCCTTTGCAAATATCACAAACTACCCAAACATCAGGTAAAAAATTCATTTCTAATTTTATTGAACCCCCGCCTTTACATGCTTCACAGCGTCCCCCTTTTACATTAAAAGAAAAATGTCCAGGAGTATATCCTCTCTCTTTAGATAATGATGTTTCAGCAAATGTTTTTCGAATAATATCGAATGATTTAGTATATGTTGCAGGATTTGATCTAGGGGTTCTTCCAATAGGAGATTGATCAATTACTATTGCTTTATCTACGTGCTCCATTCCTTGAATACTTACATGTTTACCTGGTGAAGTATCGGCTTTTTGTATGTCTCTCAATAATGCGGGAGCTAATATTCTAGAAATTAAACTTGATTTCCCACTTCCAGAAACTCCAGTAACAGATACCATACAACCTAAAGGAATGCATACTGTTATGTCTTTCAAATTATTCTCATTGGCCCCTAATACTATCAAATATTTTCCATTGGGTTCAACTCTTGTTGTAGGGGTTGGTATTTGTTTGAATCCTGATAAATATTGGCCTGTGATGCTTTTCTTACATTTCATTACTTTTTTAGGGGTTCCGGCAACAACAATTTCCCCTCCATTTTTCCCCGCGCCTGGTCCTAAATCAATCAAATAATCTGCTTGATGAAGTGTTTCTTCATCGTGTTCAACTACAATTAATGTGTTTCCTAAATCGACTAATTCCCTTAATGTTGATATTAATTTTGCATTATCTCTTTGGTGTAATCCGATTGATGGTTCATCTAAAACATACATTACTCCAGTTAACCTACTACCTATTTGGGTGGCTAATCTTATTCTTTGGCTTTCTCCTCCAGATAATGTGTTTGCTTTCCTATTTAATGTCAAATAACCTAACCCTACATCATTCAAAAATTTTAATCTACTCTGTATCTCAAGTAAAGCATCTTTAGCAATATGAAGTTCTCTTTCAGATAGTATTTTGCTATCAATCCATTCTGTAATTATTTTTTGGGCATTCAAAACTGTTGAGGTAGAAAGTTGGGGTAATGATGTCCCTCCTATCGTAACTAACCTCGCTGGTTTATTCAATTGTTCACCCATACACCCCCCACAAGGAAAATCTATCATAAATGAAGATATTCTGTTTCTAGTTCCTTCATAATCAGTTTCCCTATACAATCTATCTAATCTTGAAAGGACACCCTCCCATGGTTTTCTCATTGTATAATTTGATCGGCCTTTTCTACCTTTAATATTAAAATCAATATTTTCTGCCCCGGTTCCATTTAAAATTAAATCTCTACCGTTATCATCCCATTCTTTGAATGGGATTGTTGGATCATAGCCATAATGTATTGCAGTTTGAGCCATAATTGCTCGATACCATCCAGCTGACATTGAACGTTGAAGGGGGCGAATGCATCCATCGGCAATACTCAAATTTTCATCGATAATTAATTCCAATGATAATTGCTTTTGGACTCCAAGTCCTTGACAATCGGGGCAAGCCCCTAATGGAGAATTAAATGAGAAAATTCTGGGACTCATTTCTGATAAAAAGGCACCGTGATCTGGACAAGCAAATTCTTCACTATAGGTTGTAATCTCTTCTGATTCTGAATTAATATCTTCAACACCAACACTTCCCCCGCCAAATTTTAATGCTATTTCTACTGCTTCAGTTAATCTTTGTTTGTTTTCATTTTTTAATTTAATTCTATCAATTCGAATATCAATATCATGACGGAGATTCTTTTCTAATTCTGGGGGGTTATCAAATGATGCAATCCTTCCATTCACTTTACCATCGAGAAATCCATTTTCAACCATTTGGCGAAATAAATCAGAATGGGTGCCTTTTCTATTTCTAACAGCAGGACTCCAGATTGAAATTGGTTTACCATCATAACGCCATAAAATATCATCTACAATTTCTTGAACTGTTTGGATTGAGACTTCCTTTTCACATTCTGGGCAATGTGGTACACCAATCCTTGCCCAAATTAACCTAAGATAATCCATTATTTCAGTAACTGTTGATACTGTTGAACGTGGATTGTGGCTTCCTTGTTTTTGATCTATACTAATTGCAGGAGATAGCCCTTCAATACTATCACAATTTGCTTTTTTCATTTGCCCTAAAAATTGTCTTGCATATGAACTTAAAGATTCTACATACCTTCTTTGGCCTTCTGCATATAATGTATCAAAAGCCAAACTTGATTTCCCACTTCCAGAAACTCCAGAAACAACTACAAATTTACCACGAGGAATTTTTACATTAATATTTTTTAAATTATGTGTACGGGCGCCTTTGATAATTATTACATTTTCATGTGACTTTGGCTCTGAAGGCATAGTAACAAAATAGTGTGAAGGGCAATGGTTCTTGAACTCATGTCTTTTAAATAATGTAAAAAAAATTATTTTAGAATATTAGTCTTCCTTCTTATTCTTTTTTGGAATGATAAATTTGGGAATGAAAACTTCTAACCAATTAGGGCGTCGAATGTTTTCTTTTTCTGTAAAAAAGGACCTTGCATAAATAGAAATTAAATCAATAATTACTACTGTAAAAAATATAATTATTAAATATGCTATTACTTTATCATATTGTAAAAATTTCAAATATAAATTAATGTAATATCCTATTCCCCCTGCACCAACTATCCCAATAACAGTGCCGTGTCTTACATTATATTCAAACATAAAAATTAATTGAGAAATTAAATTATTAGCAGATTCTGGAATTACGACTCCTATTGATTTTTCAATCTTATTTAATCCCATAGCATCTGCAGCATCTAAAGGATCTCTGGAGATTCCTTCAATAGATTCATATTGTAATTTCCCTAAATAACCAATCGTATAAAACGTCATTGCTAATGTGCCAGAAATTGGTCCAAAACCAATTAAAATAACAAATAAAATAGCCCAAATAATACTTGGCAAGCTTCTAAATGCAGCTAAAATAATTCTTACTGGATATGAAATCCATAAGGGATTTAAATTTCTAGCAGCTAATAAAGAAAGGGGTAATGAAAAAACCATTCCGAAAATTGTTGCAACAAATGCAATTTTTAATGTTTCAGTCATTCCGATCCATGCTGTTGAACATTTAAACTCAAAGGGAGAGTGTTCGGTGCAAACTGGGTATGCTTGAGGTTCTATTACTCTCCAGTCTGGGGGCCATAATGATTCATAGAAAAACACTGAAAGATTGTCTAAACTATTTTCAAGAGATCCCCAATCGCCATCTACTAAATCACTAAAAATTAACCAAGTAAGTATCAATAATAATATTAACAAAAAGGGTAGTTTCACTTTCCTATAATAATTTTGAAATAAGGACATTATTCTTCCTCCGAATCGTTTATCTCTTTCATTTTACCGTCTTTAATTAATAAAATCCTATCACCCATTTGTTTGGCTCTAGAAATATCATGTTCAACAACGACAAGTGCGGATTTATTTTTATGAATATATTCTATCACTTTTGATTGGACTATTTCTTTTGTATCGTCGTCTAATTCACTTAAAAATTCATCAGCTAAAATTAGTCTTGGTTGTTGGGCTAAAGTTCTAGCAGTAGCAACTCTTCTTTGTTGCCCTCCTGATAATTTCCGAATAATATTATATTGATATGTTTCTAATCCCATTGCAATAATGGCATCTAATGCATGTTTTTTCGCGGTGTTTGAGGGAAATGGGGTCCAAAAGCGTTTGTGTCCTGCATTAGCACCAAGCATTACATTATGCATTACACTAGCGTGCCTAACTAATCCTAAACTTTGAGGTATGTAACCCAATTCCCCTTTGTTTGGTTGAAGAGGTAAATATTTTTCACACACCTCAATAGATCCTGAAATTGGCCTGACTAACCCTGCAATTGTTTTGAGTAGTGTTGTTTTACCAATACCTGATATCCCCGTTAAAACTACAATTTCTCCAGGGAATACTTGAAACTCACTAATATCAATTAGAATGTTTTGGGTATTATACCCAATACTTACATTCTGTAAATTAATTACGGGTATGTTTTCTTTATTATTAATAAGAAAAGCACCCCCTCATATTTAATCTTCAAGATGAGACTATATCAAACTTAGTTTCAAAATATGTTGAAATACCCGGTATGTTTGATATTAAACTTGAGTAACTTCCAAGATGTTGTTGAGATGTTACTGCAACTAATCCTGGTGTATTCAAAATATTATTTAATATTTGATCTCCACATGTATTTTTTGGTGATGTTTGATCAACTTCGTGTGTTGTAATATCATAACAACCAGTATACGTGGTACCCATTACTGTCATATTTTCCACATATTGCTCATTATTCATTGAAAGAAGAGCGTTAAGGATAGCTGTTCTAGTTTGAATATCTAACACATCGGGATTATACATTACTGGATGGCTCGGTGCCTTTCCAAATGCTGGTAATGCAACATATTGATCCATTGCTAAACACCAATCTTCGTTATCATTTGAATCTTCATTATCACAATAGGAAGCAACTGTGCTATCTTTGGCAAATGCTACATCTCCTGTTCCATCAGATAAGCATTTTACTGCCCCACCATATCCATAATATGGTGTTCCTGAGTCTGGAATTGATGCCCCATCATTAAAGAAATTAAATATTGAAGATCTTAGTGACTCAATATCTGAACTGTCTCCAACTACTGGAGCATAGCCATTTCCAATCAAATAACCCATTGGTAACAACATACCCGCTGATTTTAACCATCCTGTATGACATGAAGTCTTACCTTCCAATAATGCAAATGGATCTGTTGTTGGGTCATCATCAAGATGTGCTGCTGCTATATCGCTATCTGCTTTAACCCATGCATGAGCATCATAATGTGTTCTTCCATCTGATTTTTGATCTGCTGCCATAGCTGCTAAACCATATTCTTTCCAACCAACCCATGCGGCTCCTCCATCCATAAAGGCAACATCTGCATTTCCAAACCTTAATGCTTCAATTATTGCTCCTTCAGAACTTACAGGATAAAGGGTGACTTCAACCCCAAGTTTTTCGGCTAAATATGCTGCCAAAATTTGTGGGTTTTCGTCTGGATTATCATAATCATCTTTAACTTCATATGCTATTCTAACATTATCAATTGTTGGTGTCATTAAATCATTAATTGTATATTTATCATTATAATATGCTGAGATCCCAGGAATTGCTGATAATACCGAAGAATAACTTCCTAAATGTGTTTCTGTATCAGTTTCAACCATTCCAGAGGTGCTTAATACATCGGATAATATTACCACTCCATCAGCATCATCCTTCATTTCAACTAATGCCGCCCTCACATTATTTACTAATTCATCATCCATATATTGAGGATTGTACATTACAGGGTGACTTGGAGATTTCCCAAAGTCTGGTAATGCAACATATTGATCCATTGCTAAACACCAATCTTCGTTATCATTTGTATCTTCATTATCACAATAGGAAGCAACTGTGCTATCTTTAGCAAATGCTACATCTCCTGTTCCATCAGATAAGCATTTTACTGCTCCGCCATATCCATAATATGGTGTTCCTGAGTCTGGAATTGATGCGTCATCACTGAAATAATTAAAAATTGTATTTCTTAGAGTTTCCACATCATTTGCATCCCCAACAACATTAGCATATCCATGTCCAATCAAATAACCCATAGGCATTAACATACCAGCTGATTTTAACCATCCTGTATGACATGAAGTCTTACCTTCTAATAATGCAAATGGATCTGTTATTGGGTCATCATCAAGATGTGCTGCTGCCATTTCACTATCTGCTTTAACCCATGCATGAGCGTTGTAATAAGTTCGGCCATCTGATTTTTGATCGGCCGCCATAACTTCAAGATCATATTGTTGCCAACCAACCCATGCACTACCACCATCTAAAAATGCTAAATGTGCATTTCCAAATCTTAAAGCCTCTAATGCTGCGCCTTCAGAATCTATTGGATATAATGATACATCCATAGTTAATTTTGCTCCAAGATAATCCGCTAAATGTTGTGGGTTTTCGTCGATATTATCATAATCATCTTGAACAGTGTATGCGATTTTTAATTTTGGTAATTCAACTACTGTATCTGTATTGTTTGTACTTGTATCGTCAGCGGTTGTATTTGTCGTGTCATCTTCAATTATATCTTCTTTAATTAAGGGTTCTTCTGTTGCTGTACATCCAGCAAATGCTGAAAAAACTATCAAAATAGCCATTAATAATCCTTTATCTATTTTACTTTTCATTGTATCTCTCTCCTTTTTTAGGTGCGCCTAAACCCTTCTACTTGGCCACACATATATAATATTTAGGCGCACCTAAATATTACAATAATAATACATCAATTGTTTCCCCTTCTGTAAGAGTTTTTTCAGAAGATAAAATTGTTAAAGCATTAGATGCTACTAAACTATGGAGATTCCCTGATCCTTGATGTGTTCTTGAATATGCCACCATTTCTGTACCTATATTTTCAACTATTACTCTTGAAAAAACTATAAAATCTTTTTTTGGTTTAATATTTTCAAGTAATTTCGCTTTGATTATTTTGGGTAATGGCCCTTTTGCATTTGTTACAAATTTTAACCAAGGATTAATTAAAATTTGAAAAACAACATGTGAACTTACAGGATTACCTGGTAACCCAAATATTGGTGTATTATTCCATTTTCCAAATAATGGGGGTGATCCTGGTTTTATTTTAATTCTCCAAAATAAAATATCTCCTTCTTCTTCCATGATTTTTCTTACTAAATCAAAATCTCCCATAGAAACCCCACCTGAAGTAATTATCAAATCAGAATGCTCTGATGCTTTATCTAATTCTATTCTTAAATTTTCAATTGAATCTGTAACTGATGGGTGTCTTATGGGGGTATGCCCCATTTCTTTAATCAAGCCTTCTAAAACATAACTATTTGATTCGTAAATTTGCCCTGGTAAAAGTTCTTGGCCGGGGGGGATTAATTCATCCCCTGTTGAAATTATTGAAATTTTTAATTGTTTGATTACAGATACTTCAGAATATCCCATTGTGGCTAATAAACCAATTTCTCTTGGTGATATGTGGGTTCCTTTTTCTAAAACAAGTTGATTTTTTGATAAGTTTTCACCTTTTTTACGTATATAGTTTGGAAAGCTTGGATTGTAAATCAAAACTTTATCCCCTATTTGTTTTGTTTTTTCAATCATTATAATTGAGTCTGCTCCAGAAGGTATTGGGGCGCCCGTCATAATTTTAATCGCAAATCCCGATGTTAATATTTTACTAGATTTTTCTCCTGCTGGTAATGTTTCAATAATTTGTAATTCAATTGGGTTTGATTCTGTTGCATTTATTGTATCTGAATATATTAATGCATAACCATCCATACTAGAATTATCAAAGGGTGGATCGTTAATTTTACTATAAATATCATTTACTAATACCCGATTAAATGTATCTTGAATGGTTAATTTTTCTTCGAATATAGGGATTTTTATTGTTTTGGATAGGTTTTTTGCTTCTTCTAAACTTACAAAATAATTTTTATTATTCGAAGAAGAGGGAGGGGACATATAATATCGTTAATGATTTGTTTTAATAATATTGATTAATTGATATAGGCTCGGGTCTTTGTGGATATTGCTTTAATCGTGTTATATTTTGGGTTGTTTTGCATTTCGATTCTTTATTCAAGTGTGGGGCATGGGGGTGCCTCTGGTTATTTAGCAATATTATCCCTGAGTACATTTGCAACAATGGAAAGTAGTTGGTTAAAACAACACGCTTGGTGTTTAAATCTAGTTGTTGCGGCTATTGCATTTTTCCATTATTATAATGCAGGATTTTTTAATAAAAAATTAACAACACCATTTATTATAACAAGTATTCCTTTTGCTATAATTGGTGGTTATCTTAAAATTGATGGGGGAATTTATGATATTCTTCTTTCTATTACTTTGCTTTGGGCGGCATATAGGTTATTTCAAACTAAAAATGATGATGAAATAAATAATTTTGTAGAACCTGATTTGAAAATAGCATTACCTACAGGGGGGGTAATTGGGTTGATGAGTGGAATTGTTGGGGTTGGTGGGGGTATTTTTTTATCACCAATAATTTTATTGAAAAAATGGGCAGATCCTAAAACGGTAGCCGCTACGTCTGCATTATTTATTTGGGTAAATTCTGCTGCTGGATTATTTGGTGCTGGAATTTCTGGCCAATTAAATATTGATTTGGGAATATTGTTTCCTTTTATTATTGTTGTATTAATTGGTGGATATATTGGATCAAGAATTGGATCTTTGGCACATCAATCAATAATTAGATTGGTGCTCGTTTTTGTATTGATCACCGCGGGGGGAAAGCGTTTGATTGATTCGTTCGCTTTCTGAAGTTGAATAAATATTATTGAATTGTTAACCAAATTTTTCTTCGTGTTCACAGTGGGGACAAATGATTGTATAATTGGCTCTTTTTGCTTTAGGTACTTGCATAACAGTACCACATAAATTACATTGGTGTTTTGTGAATTCGGGTTCTTTTGAAACTATATTTTCCTCTTGACTAAGTGTAGAGGTGTTGGTGTTTGATGTCCAGCCAGCACTTGCATTATACCCCTCATCAGAATTTGAAATTGTTGATGATTTAAGGCTTAGTTTTATTTTCTTTTTAAATTTGAATCTTTTCTTTTTTACCGGTTTCTTTTTCTTTGGCATGGGTGGGGGCATTGGCATACCAGGAAGTGGTTGTGGCCTCCTTCCTTTTTTCATACGCCCCTTTTTTCTACGCTTCATTGCCATGGTATCAAACAACCTCAAGTGATTTGTATATTAGATTCTATTGTTATTCTTAATTTATTGGGGATTCCACCTTAATGAGTAAATCCCACCATGGCTGTCTGTTTTTTCACTAGCACTACCAAAATAAATTCTCCACGAACCATCATCAAGTTGTACGGCCGTTGGATCTGCTAAAACTGTAATTTCTAAACCAAGCCCATCAGAAACTGTAGAGGTGTTAGCGATCATACCTTCAACTTCCCAATTCAAGCCATCATCACTCACAGCTGTCATAATTTCTTGTGGGTGGAATGGGGTGATCTGAGGGTGATCTTGGGGGTTCATCATAGTATAGAATAACCGATAACCATCACCAATATCATGAATTTCAATATCTATCGCTTGATGAAGTAAAATCCCATCACTCTTACCAAAGTTTATTCCGTCTTCTGTTGAAGTAAAGCTAGCCATATGTGAGGGGTCAGCACAAGAAAAATAAAGGCGAACACTGTCATCATTGTCGGTTAAACGTACCACACTTGGGGTACCTAAGAACCCATAACATGGATCTCCAGCACCTTGTGCAGAAGTTCCATTATCCCCTACCCGGTTATTTGGACCAAAATCTGTTAAATTCGTAAACACTGCAGAAGTAGAATTTAATGATTCTGTGCCATTCTCTAATGTAACTTTAGTTGTGGTATACAACCTGTAAGTTCCATCATTCAATTTAATGAAATTCAAACCACACCCACCAATCCCAGTCCTCAATGGAGAAGTGAAATTTAATCCATCGTCTGAAATAGAATAATGGTGGCCTTCAGTACCATTACACATATAAAGATAAAATAAAGAATTTTCAAAATAAATAAATGGAACGGTGACTCCTGATAAAACTGGGGCCCCGGGGGTCTCAAAAACAACAAAACCTGTTAAGTTATTTGTTTCAGAATTATTCATAGGATTTGATCCTTCGAAGTTATCATCTATCCAATCAGGCCATGGAATTGGTTCGTAATCACAAGAACCATCATCAGATTTTGCTTCTTTATAATAATTATTTGCTTCGGGGTCTGTACAACCTTTTGTTGTTGTTTCTTCTTGTAAACAACCCATTAAAGGAAATGTAAATAAAAAAATAACAATTAATATAAATATATTCTTCATAAATACCCTCTCCTAAATAGAATTTTGTATTTTATTTTTCAAAAATATAAATGCAAATAAAATTGATAAGAAGGTGATATTGAAACTAAAACCGGGGGTTTCAACTTCTTCTTCTATTATTGGTGTTTCCCATGGAAGAACTATGTTATGAATTGAAGAGTTGTCTGTTACATTAAAAATTAACGTTGATCCTGTTGTAATTGTGATTTTATTTGGTGAAAAATCCCATGTTGATACATTGATAGAATGTGTTGCTGCGCTTCCATTAGTTATGGTGATTTCAAGTAACATCTCTTGACCCCTACCAAATGAGCAATACCCAATATTATCATCTAAATTAGTAATATATTTACAATCAACACTACTACATTTTTCATCCATGGTTTCTGGAAGTGTATATGAATATGATGTCCCTGGTTCAAACGTTTCATTATTTGTTGGGCCTGGTATATATGTGGTGCCAGCAGAAGCTAAATTTGTTAATGTAAGTAAAAAAAATATCAATGTACAAAATATTAATGTGCGTCTCATATTATTACAACCCAAAAATTATTTTTTTTTATAATTATTCTATTATGTATGTTTCTCTATTCATAGGATTATGTACATTAATACCTAATTCAGAAAGGGATTTTGCTAATGGTGGTCTTGATGTTTGGTGATCTGTATGGTAAAGTATCACATCTTTGGCTTGACAGTCTTTTGCAAATTGAACTAATTCATCGTGTCCTGCGTGAGTTGAAAAATCAAATCTTTTTGTTTCGAGGTTTATTGGGGTTATTTTTCCAAAAATTGGTAATCTACCTTTTTCTAATAACATCCTTCCTCCAGTTCCTTCTGCTTGATATCCGGTTAAAAATACTGAATTTCTATTATCCATTCTTAATCTATTAAGGTACCAAACCGCAGGTCCACCATCTAACATTCCACTAGTACTTACTATAACATCCGCATTTAATGCTTTTTTTCTATCGGATTTACTAGATACTTTTCTTGCTCTCCCAAATGCATATTCTAAAGCTGTTGAATTTAATAATTCATTTTTATGTTCGAGCATTGTTTTTGTTATTGTTTTTCCCATTCCATCATAATGTATTTCTAAATCTAGATCTGAATCTTGTAAAATCATTAGAATATCTTGGCTTCTCCCCATTGCAAATGATGGGATTAATACAGTACCTCCTCTTTCAACAACTTTTTCTACTTCTCTAAGAAATCTCTCTTCTTCTTCTAAGCGATTCGGATGGTTTCTTCCTCCATAAGTTCCTTCCATGAATAAAATATCTGTTTTTTGGGGTTTTGCTCCTTCAACTAATCTAGAATTTCTTGTATCGAAATCGCCCGAAATTAAAATTTTCTTTTCGGGTGTTTGAATATCAATCATTGCTGCACCAGGAATATGGCCTGCTTTTCTTAAACACCAAGTCCAATCATCTAATTCATTAATTGTATTATATTCATGTATATTCCATGCAGATTCTGATTCTTCAGCATCTCTTTTATCCCAAGCTAAGGGATAGCCTTCGATGCGACTTACTTTGTAACAGTCTTTCCACATTAATTTTGAAATAGATGATGTGAATCCTGTTGCATGTAATTTTGTATAATGTGAAGAATTTAACCAAGGCACCATTCCCAAATGATCTATATGTGCATGTGTGATGATAGAATTAGAAATTTTTGGAGCAGCAGCTGGATATTTAGGAGGTTTTGTTGGTGCTAATCCATAATCAAATAATAATTTAGAACCAGTATAATCTTCTATTATACAACCAACATTTCCAACTTCTTCTCCTCCTCCTAAGAAATGATATCTAAATCCTTTATCTATTGGATCTGAAGGATAAGAAGTTATACGAGTTGGGTTATACATTACCATTGATTATTCCCAAACTGTTTTTTCACTTCAATATATGGGCCTACCCCTATATTTCTAGTGGAAATAAATTGATTGATTAAAATTAAAGAATTAAAGAAATGTTTAATAGATTGTCGCGTAATCAATAATTGAGGTAATTTGCATTGGAAATGAAATGATGATTTGCATTGTTATTTCAAAATAATATTTCCAATGGAAACCAAGGGGTTAGGGTATATATTTCTTAAGTAAAAAGAATTGCAGAGTAACATGGCAAGATTGAAAGGTCACAAATTTAATGTCATTGAAGATTTATGTTATGGTTGTGGAGCTTGTATTGGACTTTGTCCTCTTTCTGTTTTAGAATTAATAGATCAAATTGCAGTAGTAGATGAAAAAAATTGTACCCATTGTGAATTATGTATTCCTTCTTGTCCAGTATTTGCATTAGAATTAAAGGTAGATAATTATGAATAATATAATTATTATTGGTGGGGGATTAACGGGACTTTCTTGTGCGTTTAAATTAATTCAGATGGAAATATTACCTAGTAATATTGAAATTTTTGAAGGAAGACAAGAAATAGGTTCTCCTACAAGATCTCCAGGTATAGCAAATAATTCAAAAAATACTGAGATATTATTTAATCAAATTAAATTACAACCATTAACATTATTAAATTTTGAAAATAATATTTTTACATTTAGAAGAGAGTGGTTAGAAAAGTCAATTTCAATTTATTTGACAAAATTAGGTTGTAAAATTAATTTGAAAACAACCATTACAGAAAAGAAAATTAAAGAAATTTACGAATCACCAAAAAATAATAAAATTATAATAGACTGTTCTGGTCAAAAAACAATTTCTAGTGGGTTTCCTGCAGATTATACAAAATTTATTAATAATAAATAATCAACTTTGCACTGAATTCAAAAAAAAATTTCCTATAATTGAAATTCAAAAACCAGAACTATGTATTTTT
>Ga0207992_1000970_pt1 | contig 13610 bp, 12 predicted proteins | sample ETN02SmetaG_FD_185788 | JGI IMG/M metagenome (GOLD analysis project Ga0207992, IMG submission 185788) | Marine microbial and viral communities from oxygen minimum zone, Eastern Pacific Ocean - ETNP2014F10-02SV255 (SPAdes) (version 2) | ecosystem: Environmental > Aquatic > Marine > Oceanic ...
TAGATATGATGAATAATCGCTTTAACCCCACTGGCGATGTTACGGGAGCTGATGCCTTATTGATCATAAGAAATTTGCAGAATTCCCTTCGCATGACATTTTAATTATTTCTTTCAATTCCGGTAAAACAAAAAGGGCTGCTTTAGCAGCCCTTTTTGTTTTTCAGGCTTTATTTTATTCGATTAAATTATACTATGGGAAAACATAAATTATTAGTTATTGCACTTTTTTCCTTTGCTTGCATTGGCTGCGTTGAAACTTTGATTAATGTTACGGTATTCCCCGATGGTAGATATCATATGAAAATTGTCTCTAGGGGAGATAAAGAAGATATTGATAATAATGATTTTGTTCACCCATACTCTAGCGAATGGAAGACAGAAAGACGACAAGAAGAAAATGATGAATCAAATCAACCTGTCCATATACTAAGCAGTGAAAGTCTATTAAATAATACGAATCTACTATTTGACAATGATATAGGAGCATTACGCTATCCAATATCCGTTAAGTTCAATAAGGGAGTTTTTTCCGATACATACATATTGCATCAAATTTTTGAAGGACGGTCAATTGATAAAAAATATCCAACATTAGCAAGCGCGCTAACTAAGCCGACCGATCAATCTTCTGAATTAATGGTTCAAACCGAAGTCGTGATGTATTGTCTAGCTAAATCTATGGATGATATTGATTCTCAATTTGAGATAGAACAATTATTAAAAGAACGGATTCTCAATCATTTTAATGGTGTTTTTTATAAAGCCGAAGAAGACGGTCAATTATTAGATATATTTAAATCAAATGCGATGGAATCGGTTGATATGATTAGTATCCCCGTGGAGCTAATTCGATCAAACTTTAAACCTTTCAAAGATTTACTTCCAGTGCAATATGCTGATGCGTGCATTGAATCCATGCGCCCCTATATATATGAGGCAAATGTTACTATTCAATTAAATGATGATTCGTTTAAATTTGCCAGTGCCTTACCGGGAGCTATTTTAAAATCCAACGCTGATTCAATATCAAATGATACGCTCTGGTGGTCTTTTGACTTGAAAGATTTTATGAATGATTCATATACGATTGAAGCAGCATCAATCGTATATTACCCTGGAAGAATTCAAAAGGCTGTGGTACTTGGTACTTTAATTATTTTATTTGTTTTATTTTTAATTGCAAAAAGGAAGGCGATATCGTGAAATATATGATTACCAGCATTGTGGCATTAGTGACAATACTTCATGCAAAACCAAAATTTTCTGATCAACAAATTGCAGCAATGACCCCTCAGTATTTTAAGCGTAATCATAGTGCGCCAAAACTTACAGGGTTAAAAATTTATACTGATAAAGGCCAAAGGATTTATCAGGTAGAAATTCAAGTAAGCAGAAATCGATCAAATGATGATCTGAGCTTTGCTGTTTCTGCTCTGGCTAATATGGGGCAATACGCAAAAAAACCATTCAAGAAATATGTGGTTGTTATGCACTCAGATGTTCGAGGTAAAAATGCTGATATTTGTGAAGCAAATTCAAGATGTACCACAGATTATATGATACGAAAACAAGTGACATATGATCACTGGTATAAAAAATGTATCACTTTTACTGCTGGATGAGGAATCAATCATTAAGTATTTATTTTTATTTTTTGTTACATACGTAGTCTATGCTCAAGAATTAGAGCTTAGTAGATTTGATTCTACAAGGTTCATAGCTAATCAAAAAGTATTTCATCATCCAGAAAAGGTTCTATTTAATTCAAGGGCATTTAATCTTGAAGTGTTTACTGAGTTTGATAAAAAATTAATCAAACAGGTTAGTTTGTTCTATCGAACAGATTCTCAACCGCGTTATAGAGAAATCTCATTTCCTCCAAAGAGCAAGCGTTATTCATATCGGTATAATCCCCAAAAGAATCCTGCCAATTATATTACCTATTTTTTTACCGTGGAATTGAAAAGCGGAAAAGTATTTGCAACGCCCATTGATAATTCTGGTATACTTAATCCAATTACAATGAATCTGGTGGACCCTATTAAATACTATAAAGAGAGGGCTGAGGGCAGATACTAGCTAAATGGAAATCAACATAAAAATTCTAGATCTTAGAAAAAAATTGAACGATCATAATTATAATTATTATGTACTAAATGATCCAATTATTTCCGACTCTGAATATGATGTATTATTGCGAACCCTTCAAGATATAGAAGAACAATATCCTGGGCTTGTCACAGAAGACTCGCCAACACAACGCGTAGGCGCCTCTCCAATTGATGCATTTGAATCAATTAATCATAGAGTGCCAATGCTATCGCTTGAAAATGCAATGGATTCTGATGAGCTAATCAGTTATTATAATAGGACAAAAAAAGGGTTGCGCAATGTTTCAGATATTGATTTTATTGCTGAGCCTAAGCTAGATGGAATTGGCGTAGAGCTCGTTTATGAAAATGGAAAGTTGAAATACGGACTCACAAGAGGCGATGGCATCAAGGGTGAAAATATTACACAAAATTTAAAAACAATTAATGCGATTCCTCTTTCTCTTAGAACAAATCAAAGACCTGCTCCAAACTTACTTGAAGTGAGGGGTGAAGTTTTTATGCTTAAGGATGAATTTAAAGAATTGAATAATCATCGAAGCGATAGTGAGCTATCTATCTTTGCCAATCCTAGAAATGCAGCAGCAGGCAGCCTTCGTCAGCTTGACTCTTCGGTTACCGCAAGTAGGCCGCTTTCAATTTACTGTTATGAGCCTGGAGAAATAGATGGGGAAGATTTCGATACTCATCAGGATTTTTTAAATGCGTTGACCGATTGGGGATTTCCAGTAAATAATGAAATCATCCTAACAAAAAATATTGATGAAATAGTTTCATACCATAATATGCTTGAAGCCAAAAGAAATGATTTACCTTATGAAATAGATGGAACAGTGTTTAAAGTTAATAATATTGAAAAGCGGAATACTTTAGGCTCGCGTAGCAGGTCGCCAAGGTGGGCTATCGCAGGAAAATTCAAAGCGGAACAAGTGACGAGTAAAGTTATAGATATTATAGCATCTATTGGTAGAACAGGTGCCATAACGCCGGTTGCAAAATTAAAACCAGTTAATGTTGGAGGGGTAGTTGTTACCAATGCGACATTACACAATCAAGATGAAATAGATAGAAAAGATGTAAGGATTGGTGATACTGTATGGGTTCAGCGCGCGGGTGATGTTATTCCTGAAGTCGTGAAAGTTGTACAAAGCAAAAGGCCCTCATCAACTTGCAGATACAAATTGCCAAGCTCTTGCCCTGAATGTAAAAGCGAAATAGTGAGGCCGAAAGGCGAATCAGTAGCGCGATGTCATAATCTATCTTGCCCGGCTCAAATTAAAGGGCGCATTAAGCATTTTATTTCAAAAGGTGGTTTGGATATTGATGGCTTTGGAGAAAAGCTGGTGGATCAGCTTGTTGAAAAAAATATAATTCACACCTTTGATGATATATTTAAGCTAAGTTTTGATGAGCTCGTTGATCTTGATAGAATGGCAAAAAAATCAGCTGAAAATATTTTGGCTTCGATTGAAAGTTCAAAAAAAACGACTTTTGCAAAATTTGTTTATGCACTTGGCATAAGGAACGTTGGCTCACATTTATCTAAAGTACTTGAATCAAAGTACAGTTCAAATCTTAGAAGATTTCAACAGGCAACATTTGAAGAGCTGGAGCTAATTAATGAAGTAGGTCCAATCGTCGCAGAGGGGATTGTACAATTTTGGTCAGATGAATCTAATCTTGCCATAATTGATTCATGTATCAATTATGGAATTAAATTTGAAGAAGCATCAGGTCCGATAAGCCAGAAATTTGAAAATCTTAGTTTTGTATTTACCGGAACATTAACATCATTAACAAGAAGCGAAGCAAAAAGAATTGTTGAATCAAATGGCGGCAGGGTAAATAGCGCCGTAAGTAACAATACTAATTTTGTTGTAGCAGGAAAATCTGCTGGATCAAAATTAGAAAAGGCTGGCTTGCTTGGTGTGAAAATAATTACAGAAAATGAATTTTTAGAAATGAAATAAAATGATAAAGAATACACTATTACTTTTGTTTTCATCTATAATAATGGGTCAATCGATTTCATTATCATCAGAATTAGTCTCTGATGGATTTAAAAAACCTGTATTTGTTATATCCTATCCAACGGACGCATCTATACTATATGTAGTTGAGCAGGCAGGTAAAATAATTGTTTTGGATAGTGGCCAAAAGAAAAGTGAACCATTTTTTAACATAAATAAGCGCGTTGTGAATCCCTTTAGGCCTGGCGATGAGCGCGGTTTATTAGGTTTTGCATTTCATCCAGATTATGAAAATAATAAAAAGTTTTACATTAATTACATTGATAATGATGGACACACTATAGTGTCAGAATTTATCGCGCAATCTAAATATAAAGCAGATCACAATTCTGAAAGGGTTTTGCTTAAACTAGAACAGCCTTATGGAAACCATAATGGGGGACACATTGAATTTGGGAAGGATGGTTATTTATATATTGCAATTGGTGATGGTGGAGCTGCTGGAGACCCATTGGATTCCGGTCAAGATCTTACATCTTTATTTGGAAAAGTTATTCGAATTGACATAAACGGTAGCCCCTATTCTATTCCTAAATCTAATCCATTTTACGGTATTAAAAATGCCCGTGAAGAAATATGGGCCTGGGGTCTACGCAATGTATGGCGATTTTCATTTGATAAAAAAACAGGTGATATATATTATGGAGACGTTGGGCAAAATAAATGGGAAGAAGTAAATTTTGAGCCGGCCTCAAGTTCAGGGGGAAATAATTATGGATGGCGCCAAATGGAAGCTTCGTACTGTTTTGAGCCAAAAGAAAATTGTAAAAGAGACGGCATGGTTCTTCCAATCATTGAATACCCAAATGATGCATATCACCCTGCTTTTGCCCTTGGAAGAAAAAATCAATTAAACGTTGAAGGTTGTTCGGTAACGGGTGGCTATGTGTACAGAGGGAAAAAATTAAAAGGATTTGAAGGTGTTTATTTTTTTGGTGATTACTGTTCAGGAAATATTTGGTCATTTAAAGTCATAGATGGTAAAGCAAACGAATTTAAAAATCGAACTGAAGAAATAAATATCGCAGATGGAGAGTTTACAAATTATATTTCTTCATTTGGTCAAGATGCTGATGGGGAAATATATATTGTTGATTATAATGGTGCTGTATATAAAATAATTGCAAAGAAGAAAGGATAAGATATGAGCCATACGCCTATGAAAATTGATCATGTATTAAATGATATTGTGATGCTAGTACTTGATGGCCATGACGCATTAAAGGAACTAGGCATAGATAAAAATAAGATATATGTCAAAATTGTCGGCTATGATGAATATGGTATATGGATTTACCACCCATCATTCAAAGCCTCTACGATGAAAAAGGATAAATCAATTCAAGAAAAGAATGTGGAGGCGTCCATATTAATTCCATGGGGATTCATTGCATCTGTAGTGCATTTTCCTGGAGTGGAAGGTTTTGATTTTCCAGATCCATTCGATACAGAAATAGGTTTCGAGATTAATTCTTAATGCATGCTATCAACATAAAAGGTCTTAAAAAAACCTACAATGGCACTAAGGCGTTAGAAGGAATAAACATGGATATTGCTGAAGGTGAATTTTTTGGGTTACTAGGGCCGAATGGAGCCGGTAAAACAACCACAATAAATATTTTAACAGGTCTTGTTAGAAAAGATGAAGGTGAAACTTTGATTTTTAACCGAGATACTGTTAATGATTATAGATTCACTAGAAAGCAAGTAGGCATTGCCGCTCAAGAATTTACCCAAGACTGGTTTTTCCCTCTTGATAAGCTCCTTTTATTTCAAGCAGGGTATTATGGTATTAATAAAAAGGATGCAACTGGTCTTGTTGAAAGTCTACTTGAACGCCTAGGGTTGCAAGATAAGCGTAATGCTCGAATTCGTCAATTATCTGGTGGGATGAAGCGCCGATTTCAAATAGCCAAAGCGCTTGTACATGATCCAAAAATATTGATTCTTGACGAACCTACTGCTGGAGTAGATGTTGAGCTCAGGCATGAACTATGGGATTATTTTAGTGATTTGCATAAGGAAGGAAAAACTATACTCTTGACTACTCATTATATCGAAGAAGCAGAATTATTATGCGATAAGGTTGCTATAATTGATTCGGGTAAAGTTATTTCTAAAGGATCTCCGAAAGAACTGATTGGTAAAGATTCTGTTTCTGGGATAACTGTTTTTCTATCTGATGTATTTGATGATTCAGAAAAAGTTCTAGATAACTTTACTTATAATAAAGAAGATAAGCGCTTACACTTCACAACTCAAGACCCAGAAAATGATATGCCAAAAATTATTAAAATCCTTAGTGCATCTGGTGCCCATATACAACGCATAGAAACAGACAAGGCATCACTGGAAGATGTATTTTTGAATCTAACTGGAAAAGGGATAAACTAGTGAATTGGGTTGGCTTTAATACTTTAACCCTAAGAGAGGTGGGTAGATTTTTTTCTGTCTGGAGACAAACAATCGTCCCAGGTCTTATTTCATCAATACTATATATATTAATTTTTGGATTCACACTAGAAAAGCGTATTGATAATATAGATGGTGTTCCCTATACCTTATTTATTTTACCAGGACTTATAATGATGAACGCATTAACAAACGCCACTTCTAATTCATCATCATCAATGTTACAGATGAAATTATTAGGTCAGCTACCGGATATATTACAAGCCCCGTTATCTAGTTTTGAAATTTCTATGGCCTATATAATTGGGGGTACAGTTCGAGGAACAATTAATGGAATATTAATATTATTGGTAGGAATGGCAATAGGAGGCCTAGTTGTTGTGAGCCCTATTCAAACAATTGCTTTTATCTTTCTTGTATCCTGGGCATTTTCAAGCATTGGATTGCTATTGGGACAATTATCAGAAAGCTGGGATCAATTAGCAACTATGCAAAATTTTATTCTAACGCCTCTTAGTTTTCTTGGGGGAATATTTTATTCAATTACAATGCTTCCGGATTGGGCTCAATCATTGAGCCTATTTAATCCAATCTATTATATGATCAATGGCTTAAGATTTACAATATTGGGAATATCAGATTCAAATCCATCGCATAGTTTTATTATTGCAATTATAATGACTGCGATATTTACAATCTCATCAATTAAACTTATGGAAAGTGGTAAAAAAATTAAGCAATGATACGATTGGTATATATTTTTTTTATATTCCTATCAATATCGACTGGTCAATCAGATTCCACAGAATGGAAACAGTATGGACGAATGGGATTAGTAAGCGTTGACTCTACAAATGGAATATTTGGGTTTTTTCGATTAAATCGCAGAACAGATATTACATATAAAGATGTGCGCTTGTTTGCCTATGGAATACAAAATCAATCATTTATTGATTTGCGATATAAGTCTAGTGATAAATATGGGCCTAGTTCAAATTTCTATAGATACACAATCACTTCTATCAGAAAAAATACCCGCGTTGATATGAACTTACAATACCACTACAATCAAGGGTTTGGATATTTTGTGAATCAATATGATAATGGCTTAGTCAACATAGAAATTGGCCATGGCTTTGATATGTCTGATTATTTAAACGCCACAAGAAAAACATCCTATCTAAAAGGTGGTGTATTTTGGGATCACAATGCCCCATGGTTTTCTACTAAGTTGGAATTTGAACATTTTCAACAAATTAGTGAAATAGTAGAAAGTAACCTTTCAAGAAACCAATATATATTGGAAGTAATTATTCCCTATAAAGAAAAACTATATTTAAATGTAAATCTAGAAGTTGAAGATTTTATAATCCCAACACAAAAAGACGCATCTTCTCTTACTATTGCATTAGGCTGGAAAGGAGATCTTAGAAAAGTTTTTTAGTTACTTTTCAACAAAAGCCAATATCGTTCTTGGATACTCATCCACAATCATTATAAATCCTTTTTTATCTAAGCGCACAACACCTTCCCAATTTCTAGATTCTTTATTTATTGTAAGCTGAACAGGGTCAGATGAAGTGCGCTTAATTTCATTTTTATATATTTTGTATTCTACAAGCCTTTCAACATGATCAAACATTGCATGCGTTGGCCCTTCATTTGTATTCATCAATACCTCGTCTAGCGCTGGCTTCAGTCTTTTTTCTTCACCTGGCCAATAAAAATTGATAGCCCAGAATTTTCCATTTCTATCTACTTGGGTTGCATCCGTTAATCGATACTCTAAATTATCAAACTTTAATGATTTAGATTTTTCAAGGGATCTATCAAATGAAATTATTTTAGGGTCGGGGTTAATATTTCTTCCATTTGCTTCAAAAATAGTCAAGATTTGATTTTTATATTTTATTATACTTTCATAGCCCATATTCTTAATGTTGATGGGTATGGGAATTTCATGTAACACATCCTTATCAATGGTTATGATTCCTTTTTTTCGCTCAATTTTCCCTTTAATAATGAAACTTTTCATAATGCCATCATGCCTGGACTCGATAACTAAATATATAGAATTTCCATCAAAACAAACGGCCTCAAATCCTTGAAATCCTTTAATAGTTTTTCTATAGTCAGGTAGAATCAGTTTTATTTTTTGTGGCACTATTCCCTCTGTAGTTTGTTTGGACAGCCACTGATTTAGCTTTGATTTTGATATAGCATAAAAAGCAGGGTCATCATAATCGACATATTGCGGCATCAGTATTAGTTCATTTTTATACCAAGTAAGTCCTGACATTTCTAATTCCTTTTTTCCTGCGGAGCCTTCTAATGGAATTTCAACAACCTTACTCTCTTGGGCATAAATAAATGAAAACAGAATGAGAAAATACCTTATTGTTTTATTTAACATATTTTTTATACCAATTAATTAATCTTTCCATATAATCAAGTTGATGAGGTCTTTCAATAATACCATGGGGTTCTCTAGGATATAAAACAAGCTCAGTATCGACATTTTTTATTTTTAAAGCTTGCCACAATTGCATTCCTTGTTCAGGGTGAACCCGTTCATCGCGCAATCCATGAATAACCAGAGTAGGGGTTCCTGCTTTATTTATATGAGAAAGCGGTGATCGATCCCAATGCAATTCTTGATTGTCAAACCACCATTGGTTCCAATGTACTACAGACATTTCATATGGTATATCTGTTGTTCCCATAAAACTAATCATGTTTGTTAAACCTGCTCCAACCATTGACGCCTTAAATCTATTTGAATACTTTGTAGCTGCTAATGCAGAAAAATATCCTCCATATGACCAGCCTCCTGTCCCAACTTGATTTTTATCAACAAAACCTTTTTTAATGAGATAATCAATTCCTTTTAAAACATCATTGAATTCCTCACCTCCAAGATCATCATGGTCTAATTTAGAATACGCTACCCCTCTTCCTGCACTTCCGCGATAATTTGGCTCTAGAACAAAATAACCATTTGCTGCTAATAGCTGTACTGGGTATGTCACCCTTGTGTTCCAGCCATCAAGACTAACCCCTTCCGGTCCTCCGTGGATCTGTAATATCAATGGATATCTTTTTCCATCTCGGTATACTAAAGGATATGTAAGCACGCCTTCAATTGTTTTCCCATCCCTAGCTTTCCAGGATATTGTTTCTTGTTTTGAAAGTTGAATATCTGCTAATGATGCATTTAAAAATGTAATTCTTTTCATTTTTTTAGAATTGTACAATCCAACATATAATTCATTTGGGTGTTGATTGCTATTAGCGGTTATTACAAGTTGCTTAGTGTACTTATGAAAAGAAAAGCTAGAAATAATTTGTTTAGGAGCAAGGACATCGTTTTGATTAAAAACTTCTTCTGGCAGATTTTCAGTTAAAAAGATTGTTGATAGTACTGTCTTGGTTCCTCTCTGGGATAGTCCGATTACTGTTTGATCATCTATCCATTCAACATCTACAAAAGACTCTTTGAAATCAGGCGTAACTAGCTTTGATTTCCCATTATTGATGTTAAGCACAAAAATGCTTTGAGCAAGCGGGTCATTATATGATATCGCACCTAGAAATGCTAGTTGATCGCTATTTGGTGAAATTGACATGCTTGAAAGCTTTCCGGGTGTTTCAGCTATTTTTCTAGGATTGCCGCTTGGAGCTTTAACAAGATAGATTGAGCTTTCCAAATATTCTAAATCAGTATTTACCTTTTCAGCTGCCTGAAAAATTATAAACTTGCTATCGGGAGACCATTCAAATAGTGAAACATTTAAATCTTGTCTAAATATTGTTTCATATGTTTTTGATTCAACATCATAAATCCAAAGTCTATTATAGAGTTGGCTCTCACCCATTACTATCATATCGAGTCCATTTTTTTTCATTTTTTGTGACTCTATACTTTCTTTGTCCCTTGAAGTAAACGCAATCCATCTACCGTTTGGTGACCATTTATAAGACCCAATGCCACCAGAATGATCAGTTAGGGGAGTGGCTTCGCCCCCATCAGTTGGAATGGTATAGACTTGTGTTGATTTATGATATGCTTTTCTTATAGATAAAAAAGAAAGGTTACCATTGGGTGTCCATTGTGGTGACCAGCTATTATTCGGAGAAGATGTAAATTTCCTTTGATTAGTTCCATCAATATCTGTTACCCAAATTTCTCTATAAGAGCTTCTGCTTTTTGAATCGTTTGATGGAGGAACAATCTTTACATATGCTATCCTAGTTCCTCCAATATTTATTACAGGTTGGGAAACATATTCTAAATTAATTATATCTTTTGCAGTAATTGGTTTATCTGCAAACACAATAGTCAGGTTAATAAATAATAATAGCAATTTTTTCATAATTACTCCTTAGTCCCTTTTTCACTCTCCTGGTGAATATGATTTTATGAGGTTTAATTTAATATCTTTTAAGTTGATCCAAATGGGTTTCATTTTATTTTTTGCAAAGAGGTTTGCCTGATCATCATAATGGGGTGAACTAGAGTCTTGTGTTGCTGAGCCAAATTGATGAATGCTTTGTGATGATACTTTGCCAGTTGGGCTCCATTCTACGATTTGAAAATAACAATCTCCAGCTACTGCCTTCTTATAGCCTCCCGAATTATCCGAGTAAATTGCTCTTAAGATATCAGGGCCACCACTTAAAGCTAAATTAGTATTGCCGCGATCCAACCTTTGAATATCCCCCCATTTAACATCTAATTTGCCAAATTCATTTTTTGTTCTAGCTATACTATCTTTTAATCGATTCATAATTAAGTCGTAATTATAAATATAATTATCTGGGTTATATACTGGCTTGATTGCATCAATGGCAAACTGTACCCCTACCGCTAGACTATCTGTATCATAATTCCAATTTTTCAATATTTCTATTGTATTATTTATTTCAATATCATTTGATTTTATGTCACCGAGAAAGCGTTTTAAATTTTTTGCAAGAACAGATTTTTCGGAATATTTGGTATCATATTTATAATTATAAAATTCTTTACGCGTGATCGATTTATCTGCTCCGTATAGCTCGTGTGCTCTTAAAGCGCGATTGGTTTGAAACCTTTCAATGCCAAGATTATTTTGATATAAGTTTGCGTCTGGATTACCATTTCCTGTTGTTGTAAGAAATGGAGAGCTATTACAATTTTGCAGGAATCCAGATTGTGGATTCAATATTTTTGGCAGCTTTTCATAAGGCAAATAATCTGTCCACAAATTAATCGAGCTATTTCCTTTAATTGCATTTCCACTCCAATCAAACCCATCTTGTCTTTGTGGTAATAAGGCGTTATATAGATAGAAAATATTCCCTTTTTTATCTGCATAAATTGTATTGAACATAGGAATTGCCATTATTTTCATAGCACTTTCAAAGTCTTTGAAATCCTTTGATTTATTCATTCTAAACCATTGTTCAAGATAGCGAAACTCATCATGCCCCGCATATTTTATTGCAAATGATCCTTGGTCGTTTTTGATAACAGGGCCATGCTTGGACCTAAATATCTTTCGTTTGAATGTCCATTGTATTGGTCCCCAAATTTTAACTTTAATTTTAGCTTCTGATATTTCCAAATTTTCATATTGCCCATCAAAATAATATTGATCAGGGTTGGCTGGATTAATATCTAGCTCATAAACATCTATAAGATCGGGATTATTAACTGTATGACTCCATCCAATATTTTCATTATGCCCAACAAATACAACTGGCGATCCAGGGAAAAGCCCACCAACCATATTCCACCCCTCATTACTATTTAAATGTGCTTCATACCATGCGACTGGACCTGTCCACGGTTGATGTGAATTAATTAAAATTCTTGTATGTTTATCAGATGATCTATTTGGCGCAACTGCAATTACATTTGAGCCTAGCATTTTTTGTCCAAATAATTTTGATTTAGATTTTGAAATTTCAACTTTCTTCTTAGGATTTTGATTTGATGCCAATTTCCCCAAAACTCTATCCAGGCCAAACATCAATGGCATTCTATGAATAAATCCTGCAATGATATCTTTGCCGTCAATTGGGAAAGTTCCTTTATACGCTATATCAGGATTTAGTGAAATAAAATGATTTATACCATCAGCATATGCTTCACTTATTCTAATAACATCAGTTGATAATCCCTTATCATAGCTAGTTTCTACAATATCCCATATTTTCAATAATTGTACCATATAATCATTTGCAGCTGCAGACTTTCCATGAAATTTTGCCAGATCTCCTCGCGCTGCAATTAGAATATTTTGTATGGTCTCAAAATCGTCCTCTGCATGTGCATAACCTAAACCGTAAGCAGTATCTTCATCTTTATTTCCAAAAATATGGGGAACGCCCCATGTGTCTCTATATATAGTGACTTGATAATTTTCGTATTTAGATAAATCTATATTTTTATTTTTAGAATTAAGTGAAGATAAAATAATCACCAGAATAAAAAATAATAACAATAGATAATTTTTATTTACCATTCGAATGGCCCATCTATCATATCCCATAAGTATAGAGATGCTAAGGTTCTATATGGTCTCCATTTTTCGGCACCTCTTAATAATTCATCTTTAGTTGGAAGTCTATCCATCTTTGTTAGTTTTGCATACCCTTTTTGTATAACTAAATCGTTTAATGGTAAAATATCAGGGCGTGCTAATGAAAAAATAAGAAACATATCTACAGTCCATTGACCAATTCCTTTATTTAACATCAGTCCCTTTCCTATCTCATCATCATTTAATAATTCAATATTCATCAGTTTATTTTTTGTTTTTGACCAATTTTCTGCAAGTAAAAAAATGTATTGTTTTTTCTGCCTTGATAGCCCGATTAGTTTTAATTCTTCTTTTGTAATAGATAAAACATGCTTCGGTGCTAGTCTAGTAGTATCAAAGGATTTAATAAATCGATCATAAATAACTGAAGCGGATTTAGTGCTTAATTGCTGATAAATAATATATTTTATAAGTGACTGAAAAAAATTATGTGATTTTTTTATTGAAGGAACAGGGTATTGGTTAATT
>Ga0207992_1000971_pt1 | contig 13609 bp, 11 predicted proteins | sample ETN02SmetaG_FD_185788 | JGI IMG/M metagenome (GOLD analysis project Ga0207992, IMG submission 185788) | Marine microbial and viral communities from oxygen minimum zone, Eastern Pacific Ocean - ETNP2014F10-02SV255 (SPAdes) (version 2) | ecosystem: Environmental > Aquatic > Marine > Oceanic ...
TCGAAGAGCGAGCATGGAGAGCCGAGACGCAACGAGAAGTCCTCCTATCACTATATGCGATTCGATATCCCGACACTCTTCTGATCGAGAGCCTGACCGACAAGGCTAGATCTGACATGCGAAGGCTCTCCGCATACCTACATTTCACCCACCATACATACTCCATATGGGACGATGACACCAGAAAGGGCCTGGGGAAGCTGGGGATAGATATCCCAGAGATGAAGGAGGCAGACCCGTTCGTCTACGGGGCGTACGTCTCTTCTATCGAGCTTCTGAAGGACGTAGCGCCCTTCACTTGCTTCTTGGAGCATGACGTTCCGCGGCAGAGGCTGTTCCAGTCTGCTCTGGCAGCATATGGCCGCGAAGGTTAGCACTGCTTATTTCCCAGCAGACCATCCGACACTCGTGACAATACGCAGGGTTGCAGTAATCGGCGCTGGCACAATGGGCTCTGGAATTGCCCAGGTCTGTGCCCAGACTGGCTGGGAAACTCGTCTCTTCGATGCATTTCCGGAGTCTCTTGAGAGGGGAATGAAGAACATAGGAGAATTCTGGGACAGGGGGATTTCCAAAGGTAAGACCACTCCCGAACAGAAGGAAGAGTGGTCGGCCAACCTTATTGCGACCAGCGAAATGGCAGAAGCGGCGAATGATGCAGATATTGTAATCGAAGCAGTTCCGGAGAGGATGGAACTCAAGAGGGTGATTTTCGAGGAGTTGGAGAGCATAGCACCTCCGGATGCGGTTCTCGCCACAAACACGTCTGGCCTATCGATTTCTGAGATTGCATCGCACACTAGTTGCCCTGAGAGGATTATAGGAATGCATTTCTTCAATCCCGTACCATTGATGCAACTCCTAGAGATCGTACGACACGAAGCAGTCGACGAAAGTACTGTCTCTACTGCAAAGGAAGTAGGAGAAGCGATGGGTAAGACCACCATCCTAATCAAGGACGTACCCGGATTCGCAACAAGTAGGCTTGGCGTTGTTCTGGGGAATGAGGCGATTAGGATGCTAGCTGAGGGAGTGGCCTCTGCAAGTGACATAGACACTGCAATGCGCCTTGGGTACAGGCACCCTTTGGGGCCCCTGGAACTGTCAGATCTAGTGGGTCTTGACGTCAGGAGAGACATACTGAACAGTCTTGCAGAAGCTTTTGATGATGATTGGTACAGACCTCATGCACTTCTGGAAAAGTTGGTTGATTCGGGCAATTTAGGGAAGAAGACGGGTAGTGGAATCTACAACTGGACTTCAAGTGGGAAAGAAGAGAAGGTGTGAATTCGTCAAAATTTTCACCATGTTCCTTCGAAGTAGCATTGCCCGGAACAGGTATCGGTGACCGTTCCGTTTTGCAGATAGTTGGTTGCCAATTCAACCGCCGGTTCAAATCCTAGAACCTGATTGTGCGCAAGGGAGTGATAATCCATTGGCCCCTGTATATTCCCTGACGGGACTTCTGGGAAGAGTCCATCAAAGTAAACAATTGCTGAATCTGATTCTGAAGCCTGAACAACGTCCAATCCATGAGGGTGATGGGTCGAATTTGCAAGGACTGGTATCTCGGAAGTCCTTGATGCCCTATCTGCTGAGAGCGTTGACACTTGTGCATCATTTACCGAAACCAAGTATAGGATCTCGAAAGGTTGTAGTTCCCCTCCCAATCCCCCTTCCCTGAAGGGGAGGTAAGTCTCAGGTTCGGTAGTATCCCACATTGACTGCATTAATGCCAAAAGGATTGATCGATCCATTGTGGATTCGTATGCCAGTGGTGAGGCGAATAACTGCTCGAACTGAGTATACTGCGTGGATCTTTCGGCGATGAATGAGAAAGATGATCCTGCTACCCAAAGGACTCCACGGTCCATTTCAGGGATTAGGGAAAGCATTGACGGACCCCTAATGCCACCCAAGGAGACCCCCATGTAATCGATATCGGAAGTATCTACCAGATTGATTCCATTGTGATAGAATTCTGGCAAATCGGAGCAAACCCCCTTGATTGTCTTGATCATGGCTAGGTGGTTGATTACAGACTGCTGAAGTCTCTCTGACTGGTGCTGAAGGTAGTTTACATTCATCAATCCGAAAGTAACAGCGCCGAAATCTCCATCTGAGCTCCATCCCTTAAAGTCGGTTCCGATGGTGGCCACTCCCGACTGATTTGCCCACCCTCTGAATCCTGAAACCATTCCCTCACCATCTCCTAAGAATCCATGTCCCAGTACCACAAGAGGGGCAGCTTGTGAATTCTCTGCAGATGACATTGGTATTGTGAGAGTGAAGACAACTTCGTTCATGAAGTTGAACTTAGGCTTTCCATCTTCGTCTCTAATCATTTTTGTTGGAGGGCTTGTTGATTCTAGATAATGAGGGGTGGTTATGGTTCCGCTAATCCTTCTAAGTGTGGAGTTATCGTTACCATAGTCCTCAACCACTGATGTTACGTTGCAACCCAATCCACTATCCCCCAGACGTTGGGATGCATCATTTCTCATGGAAATCAGGTTCTCCGTCAACGATTGAGTAGAGGCTGTGTGAAACCACCATGCTGATTGGAGTGAGTTCCTTTCAAATCCTACTTCTGAAAGTGCTGAGAACATTGACTCGTAACCTAAGCGGGATTCCTCGATCTGATTCGAATCTGTGAGGACCATGTCCCTTAGTGCCATGAAAGCACTGAATGGTTCAACTTGAACTCCATCTGAATTCATTAAACCTCTGAAGGCAACTGCATACTTTGTGTTGTGTTCAAGACCTCTGAGTGACCTAAGGTGAACAAGGGTCGATTCACCTTCTTGGGTCCTTGAAGAAATTTCAACCCAGTGTTCGACAATTTCTCCCGAGTCCATGTTGAGTAATACGCTCCCATGACCGCTTTCTATTGAAGGGGGTACGTTGTCTTGAGAAGCAAGGTTGGAGATATTGGGAAGGCTACTGAATGTAGTAAAAATCTGGGAAGAGGGAGAGTGCCCATCTCTGGAATTAATCATATGGAATGCTTTGGAAGGGGCTGATGCAGAATCGGGGATTGCTCCTCCTGGGATTTCTACTCTGAAGCCAGTTAATGATTGTGGGTCACTAGTGAGGAATGCAGCGGATGGGAAGGGGAGAAGGCAATGATCTGGGTTGGTATTATCGCAGAAACTGGTTGCAGGAACAGAAAGCACCTCTTCCTCTATGATCTCCTCTTCTTCTTCGATTATTTCGATACAGTCATCGAACACGTCTTCCCCCGTGGTCATCACACTGCAATCTTCAACTTCCAGGCCTTCTGATGCTTCATCACTTAGGCACCCGGATAGCAACAATAGAGAGACTAGCAGAGTTGCGATTGTTCTTTTACTAGACATGGACACTGTATCACGAATGGATGGCTAGTTATGAATTGAATCTAAGAAGTTAAGCATCTGGTGGAAGTGATGGACCCCTGTCTCCTTAGTTGGGGAGTAACGTCCTCTTTCATAGGATCCTGATGACACCCCTCTCTGTGTGAACTCTACGATGTGCTGGTCTTCTGCCTCAACCTTGTCCAAGTCCCCCCCGGCACCCTTCCCGAGGAATTTCTTGTCCCAGACGAATCCGCGATAGATGATCCGAGTACTGTCAACTGACAATGGGACGACCAAATTAACGGAAAGCCCCCATGGATAGAAATTTAGCATTAGGCCTGGAAATAACCAGTAGTAGTAAGCTGCCACATCGAGGCCGAAATCAGGTGAACCTTCCGGGAAATCAAAGATTGCCTCTCCTTCGCTGGCGATACCGATCTGGAGGACCCCTCCGTCGAAAAGTTCAGTCCGATAGTTATCGTAGTCCAATGCTCTATTGAGGTCCTTGTGCACGAATGGTATATGGAAACCCTCCAGATAATTGTCCACATATAGTGCCCAATTTGCTTTGATATCGTAACTTCGGTTTCTAGTCTCGTCATATTCGAATGTCTCTATCGGCATCCACCCAACTCTTCTTTCCATCTCTTCCAGAGAAGATTCTAATCCCGAAGGTTCGGTACCCGAGAAGATGAGTCCTTTCCAATTTAGGACTGGGAAGTTCCTAAGGTCGTCCTTATTGGTGGGAAAATCTTCTACCTCTTCGAACTCAGGCATAGTCCTCATGGAACCATCAAGTCCGAAGGTCCTTCCATGGTAAGGGCACCTTAGGGTAGTCTTGGAGCAGTGGCCATCTACGACTAGCATCCCCCTATGGGTGCAAACGTTGGAAATGCATCGTATTTTTTTGTCGGCAGTCATTATCATGGGCTCTTCGATGAGTTTCTCCAAATGTTTCAACTCAATAGATGAGTTTTCCGCGAGTTGGCTTTTATGAGCCGCGAAGTGCCAATATTTCCTGAATCTGTGTTTGATTTCTGAGAATTTCTCTGAGTCGGTATAGAATGAGGAAGGAAGGGTCTGAGCCTTCCGAATATCTTGATCAATGGTGGTGGACAAGGTTAGCGCCAGTAGTTCCTAGGTGCAATATGATGTAGCCATTTCGACGTTTGACATGTAATCATTGAAGCTCAGGATGCGAGCTTTGTTGACGCCGAGGTCCGAGACTCCGAGGCGTGACTTGGAGTATATGTGAAGGACGGCGTCTCCATCTTCACAAAACCCCATGACTACAAAATCATCCGGGAATCTGAACATTAAAGTTCTGAAGACGGAGTGAGTTTGCCCCTGCCAATCGCCGATTACTTCGGTTCCGGGTTGAGAGTCTATCCATCTTCTCACCTCGTCCATTACTTCCTCCAGACTGGAGTTGATCCTCAATTCGGTGAGATTTTCGCTTCTGTGAGGGTTGGGTCCAATCATTGAGCAGTTGAGTGAATCTTCGGGGCAATTGGTTGGGAAGTTTTCAGGCTCGATAACTTCATCGGGAGCTGCAATATTGATTGATAGTATGGAGAGAAAATATACCGAAACAATCCCTATTACGAAAAAAGGGAGTCTCCCTTTCTTGTTCACGACTCACCCTCGGCTACGATAACCCTCGATGCCCTAAGGATGCGATCATGCATTCTGTAACCACCCTCAATAACTTCTATCACGCTACCCGGTTCCTCGCCCTCTGGGCATGGGATCGTGGCGATTGCCTCCATGCAGGTAGGGTCGAATTTCTTCCCTAATGCGTCTATTTGAGATATTCCCTCGGCCTCAAGAGAAGCCCTCAGGCCATCCAGAGTGAGTCTCACCCCCTCAATTACTGACTCGGCACCCTGTTCCCCTCCGGATGCATCGACTGCCTTGGATAGATGGTCTATTGCCGGGATAATGCGTCGGGCAAGTGACGAACCCCCATACTTCAGTGCCTCTGACCTATCTCTGGATGCCCTCTGAACGGCGTTTGCTGTTTCTGCCTTTGCATATTGGATTTCCTTCTCAAGTTCTGAAACCATTGTCTCAAAGTCAGGCTCCTCTTCAACAATAGTCGCTGTTTCATCATCCGGCGCCTCTTCTGTCACGTCAATGGGCTGGAATGGCCCCTCAAGAATCCAATGGTCAATGCTAGTCAGAGTAGAAGTATTCTCCGGATGACTTCTGTTCGCGGTCCTTCCTGCTTGAGGGTTTGTTTATTCGTGGCCGGTGCGATTCCACATCCCTGCGGAAGGTGACGTCGGCATCGGATAGGAAGAGATTCATTCCCTTCCTTAGGGAGAGAGGCCCAACTGCATTGCCATGACTGCCACCTTCGCCCTGGAAGACAAGTAATGAGTCGCTGACAATGTCGAGGAAATATGTGTCGTGATCGATGACCATCGCAGCCTTCTCATTGCTTTCCATAGTCCTCCTGATTGCCTTTGCTGCCTCCATTCTTGCGTTTGCGTCCAGATGTGCGCTAGGTTCATCGAATAGGTAAAGGTCTGCTTCCTTCCCTAGGCAAATGGCTATACTGACTGCCTGAAGTTCACCACCAGATAGTTTCGAGGCCTGTAAATCCAGCATCTTGTCAACTTGAAGTGCTCTGGTGACCTGAGTATGGAATTCGCCACTGCGCCATTTACCTCCCAATTCGGAATCGAGCCAATCTCGGACCGTACCTTCGAACTCAGTCCGTACATGCTGAGGTTTGTACGAGACCTTGGCATCCATGGTACACCATCCCTCATCTGGATCTATTTCTCCGGTGATTATCTTGACGAGTGTGGTCTTGCCGGTCGCATTGGGCCCGACTACACCAACGACCTCAGCGGACTTGACTTCACCTTCTCCGGTCTTAAGGTTGAAATCTCCGAGATTTTTCTCTATCGAACCCCATTTGAGGACCGGTGTTCCAACCTCCTCGCTACGTGTTCTCCCCCTTAGAAATCGGATTGGCTTGTCCCTAATCCTGACATTCTCCTCTGGCAGATAACCATCTAGGTACGCATTGATTGCAGTTCTAGTAGATCTTGGGGGGGTAAATATCCCATATGCCGATCTATCTCCATAAATTACGTGAACTAGGTCGCATAGAACGTCCAGAATTGCCAGATCGTGCTCTACTACGAGAACTCTCTTTCCCCTATCAGTCAGTTCCCTAACCACCCCAACCATTCTCATCCTCTCGTATATGTCCAAGTATGAAGATGGCTCATCAAAGAAGTAGACGTCCGCTTCCTTTAGTAGAGTTGCGCATATCGCTACTCTCTGTAATTCTCCCCCTGATAGATCGCCCAACTTTCTGTCGATGATGTGGGAGATTCCCATCAGTTCGGAGTATTTGCCAATCTCTTCCCTGTCATCCACCCTAGTCAGAAGTTCATTGACTTCTCCTTCGAAAATATGAGGGAGTTTATCGATGTACTGTGGCTTCACTGCTATGCTAACATCCCCCTCTGAAACCAAAGACAAGTAGTCTCTCAGCTCCCCCCTGGGGAATGTGGAGATTACCTGTTCCCATTCTGGAGAAGGGTTGGCCCAATCTCCCAGATTTGGCCTGAACGCACCTGATAGGAGGTTTATTGCAGTTGATTTTCCGATACCATTCGGCCCGAGTATCCCCACAATCTGGTCTTGACGAGGAGAGGGGAGTCGGAATAGTCTGAATGAGTTCTCCCCGAAAGAGTGAGTCAAATCAGTATCCAGTTCCTCTGGGAGATTGATGATTTTTACCGCGTCATCGGGGCAGTGCTTTGCCCTCGTGAAGCAAACCGGACATGCTGTCTCGAGTATCTTGCACTTTGACCCCTCTACCTGTATGCATTCCCTGTCACACATGGCGGAGTACTTCTTCAGATAGGCGAACGCATTGCTGTTGGGCTTGCAACGTTCCTCGAGAAGAACTGCCACTCTCATGCCTGACCCTCCTTACCATTGACTAATACTTCTTCCATATAGGTAGTACGAGCTCGTTTGCATCAGAAACCGAAGAATCGGTACCTTATGTACACGTATCCAGCAAGCAGAATCTTCTCGGTTTTAGTGAGTTGGACTCTCTCAGAGAAAACGTCACCATTCTTCTTGGTAATCTTAGCCATTATTGATTGGTAGAATGAAGCCATTGCAGCCGGAGAGTATCGAGCAGACTTATCCAAGTGCGTGAGAAGCTTGAATGCTCTTTGTCGGTATCCATCGGCCCTCTCCAAGTACTCCTCTACAAATGGTGCCCAGCCAGGGTGTTCGAGCAGAGCCTCACCGCTCTTGACGTCTTCCTCCGATATCCCCCAGCGCGCGAGATCCTCGAGAGGAAGGTAGATTCGATCTCTCTTAGCGTCCTCGGAGACATCCCTGATGATGTTGATTAGTTGCATGAAGACCCCCCAAGACTCGGCGTATTCCTTAGCTTTGGGATTGTCGTATCCGTATATTTCTATACAAACCAGACCCACGGTGGAAGCTACTCGATAGCAATAAGAGTAGAGTTCTTCGAAGTTTTGATATCGGTTCTTATGGAAGTCGTTTTCCATCCCGCTGATCATATCGTCCAGTAATTGCCTCTGGATTCCATACTTCTGCACGGTGTCCTTGAGAGCGATGAAAATTGGATCGGTTGATGTGTAATCCCCATATGCGGTTGATAGTTTCTTACGGTAGTAGAACAATTGTGACATTTTGTCGTTGTATGTCGATCTATCCAAGACCGGGCCCCCCGGACTCAGCCTTTCGATGTCGGATCTGTAATTTACAGATTCTGGATCATCTGAGGAGCCCCCTGGGAAGACATCTTCGAAGTCACCATCGGCAATATCATCCGCTCTACGACAAAACGCGTAGTATGCCATTATTGAGCGTCGCTTTTCCTCAGGCAGATACTTGAAAGAATGATAGAAATTTCCTGCTTCCCTACGAGTCAGCTCCTCACAGAATTCGTATGATGTTTCTATCATGTGTTGGGGTATTTCTGGTTCAGTCCAGATGGGGGCGTCGATGTGCTTGAAGGGATCCTGCAATTCTCCCCTTGATCCAATTACCCCCATGAAAAGAGCGCTTTCTCGGACTGCCTCGGTGGCTGTGATACTGATGGCTCTAGCTGCTTCCTTGGTAATATCGACTGCGGCTCTGACGATGTCTATTTGCTCTTCTTGGCGGCCTGATTGTTCGATATACACTCTGTCGTCTATCTCAGCATCGAGAATGATCTCGCTCCCGGATTCCCTATCCTGCGCCATGTAGTTTCAGAATCGGGCGGAGTCTTGGCCCACTTGAATGTCTCCCGAGTGGGTTTCTATGCTGCATCGAAAGATTAGGGGGGGAAACCAAGAGTTTCGACGCCTAACTCCGTAGGATCCTAATGCTGGCTTGTCTGGATGGGACAGATACTACGACCTTCTTGATGACGTCTTTGATTTCTGATCTGTCGATCTTTATTCTGTTACTTGGATCTAGGACATTGCCTTCTCTGAGTTTGGAAACCGTCCTCTTCCCAATTATTACCGGGAACATACAAGCAGCCCTGAGTCGAAACTTCCAATGAGGCAACATCTCGATATACTGAACTGCTGAAGTCAGATATTCGTCAGTCAAATCCAGATATTCATCATAGAGCGGCCTGAATGAGTCCATGCTCGAGGGCTCCAGGAGATCGGCCGGAGTCATTCCGTTCCCCTTCAGTTTACTTCGAGGAATGTAGCATCTGCCAAGAGCCAAATCTGCAGGGACGTCCCTAAGGATGTTGATCATCTGGAGTGCTTTACCGAACCTGATTCCCTTCTCAAAGAGTTCTTCCTCCATATTTTCCTCTTTGAGTTTGAAAATGTGGTCTAGTGACATCCTTGTCCAGAACTCCCCTACGCTGCCTGCTACTCGATAGGCGTAGTCGTCCAATTCTTCGTCTGATTCTAGTGAAAGAATTGTTCCTTCATCGGATGAGAACCTCTGTAGATCGAGAATCTGTCCTCCTATTATGATGCCGAGGCAGTGCCGAATCGCTTTCTGATCAGATTCCGAAAAGTCCGCAATCTTGGAGACGATTTTTCCTACATTCCTTAGTAGTGAGGCTTCGGATTTGTTTCTTTGTGATTCTGCTAGTGAAGATATGTCCAGTAGACTGGAAGTTTTTCCCTGGGAGAAATCATTGTATGACTCGAGTGCCAGCAAAAGATCACTCGCATCTCCTTGCTCTGAGTCGGCTATTGTATCAGATGTCCGAGCAAGCATGTACAGAAGACTGACTTGGGGCCTTATCGAATTGGGCAACTCCTTGAGAGATAGATAGAATGAGCGAGAGGTCCCTTCCAGAATAGAGTCTAACTCCGAGTTGAATATGCTCGACATGGATACCAACTTGGTCTCGCTAGAGGTTTCTGTTCCTAAGACTCTCGCAGGCCTGCTTCTACCAATGCTGATACCAGAGCCTCGCCAATCTTTGATGGGTCACGAGCAATGTGGATTCCTGCGGCTTCGAATGCTGCGAACTTCTCCTCTGCAGTCCCCTTGCCTCCTGAAATGATTGCTCCAGCATGCCCCATTCTCTTGCCGGGTGGTGCAGTAGCTCCTGCAACGAACCCTACAAGAGGCTTGGAGAAGTTCGCCTTGGACCATGCTGCAGCTTCCTCTTCCGCAGTACCGCCAATCTCGCCAATCATTACCACTGCCTCGGTTTCGGGATCCTTCTCGAAGGCTTCTAGACACTCGATAAAACCAGTCCCATTTACTGGATCACCACCGATTCCAACGCAGGTTGTTTGCCCCTCTCCTACGCTCATGGTTTGTGCTACGGCCTCGTAAGTGAGGGTGCCTGACTTAGAGATGATTCCGATCCTACCTTTGGCGTGGATGTAACCGGGCATTATCCCTATCTTACACCCCCCATTGGAACCGGGAGAGATTATTCCGGGGCAATTTGGCCCGATTAGCCTAACGCCCGGCCTTTTTTCCAAGTGAGAAACTACCTTCACCATGTCAAGAGTTGGGATTCCCTCGGTGATGCAGACAATTAGTCCGCCTTGGTTCAATTCGTGGAACGAGTCGGCGGCCTCAATTATTGCAGGGGCTGCGAATCGTGCTGGAACGTAAATTACACTAGCCTCTGCCCTGGTTGAAGAAACTGCTTCTGACATCGTATCGAATACTGGAACCGATATACCCGGGAGTTCAACAACTTGTCCTCCCTTCCCTGGGGTGACTCCGCCGACGATATCAGTGCCGTATTCGACCATCCTTGTGCCATGAAACGTTCCTTGGCTGCCCGTAATACCCTGTATCAGGACCCTCGTCTCCTCATTGATCCAAATGCTCATGCCTGATTTCCCCCTATTGCATTGACTATTGCCTCGCCGGCATCTCCTAGGGTGCTGACAGTAATCACATCGAGATCTGATTCTTCCAGAACCTTCCTGCCTTCCTCGTGATTAGTACCGGAGAATCTGACCACCAGAGGAATCCTGAGGCCGGTCTCCTCTGAGGCCTCGATGATACTCCGTGCAACCATATCGCACCTGATAATCCCCCCAAAGATATTGACGAGGATTCCTTCCAGCCGTGAGTCCTCAAGAATAATCTCGAATGCAGCAGTGATTGATTCGCTATCGGCACCCCCTCCAATGTCCAGGAAGTTTGCTGGCTCTCCCCCGTACAACTTGATCACGTCCATCGTAGCCATTGCCAAGCCGGCACCATTGACCAAACAGCCGATGTTTCCTTCCAAATCAACATATGAGAGGCCATGTTCGTGCGCCCTTACTTCCACATCTGACTCCTCCGAGATGTCTCTGAGATCTTCCCTCCATGGATGCCTGAATGCGGCACTCTCATCGAAGCTGACCTTTGCATCCAAAGCTACCATAGATCCATTTCCATCTCTAACAAGGGGGTTAATCTCGATCATCGAACAGTCCTTCTCGGTGAACAAAGATGCTAGTCTTACCATCATCTCCGCGAACGAACTTCGGGAAGTTCCCGATAGCCCGAGGGAATCTCCTAGGGAATTGGCAACCTCCTCACTAAGGCCATCCGATGGATAGAACCAGGCTTTGTGGATGGCTTCTGGAGACGTCTCTGCGACCTCCTCGATATCCACTCCGCCCTCAGTAGAAGCCATGACCAGAATCGCGTCCTCCTCCCTGTCAACGAGGAGTGCAAGATAGTACTCGTGAGCAATGTCACAACCAGACTCCACGTACAAGTTGCTGACAATCTTCCCAGAAGGACCAGTCTGCTTGGTAACGAGCCTGTGACCTAGGATATTTGAGGCAAAGGTTTCCACTTCCCCCCTAGAGAAGGCCACCTTCACCCCTCCCTGCATCACCAGCTCTCCAGAATCGGGGCAAAACAAATCCCCCTTGCCCCTTCCCCCGGCATGAATCTGGCTTTTTACTGCGACAACATCTGAGTTGAGGGAGTCGTATGCGGAAAGCGCTTGTTCGACTGTAGTACAGTGAACTCCACGTTGGACAGAAACTCCCGACTCCCTGAACATGGCCTTTGCCTGATACTCATGAATGTTCATTGGGCGACCCAGCCGAGGTATGGTCTTGAAAGATGCGGAACCCAATCTTCCGAAGAAGAGTCACGAAGCGATGAAAGGGAGTGAGGTGCTGGGGTAGTCGTGGACGTTATCGTTCTAGCAGGAGGATTCGGGACCAGGCTAAGACCTTGGACCGAGAGCGTTCCAAAACCTCTTCTCCCGATTCTGGATAAGTCGATGATTGAGCACGTAGTAGACGTCCTTCCAGAATCCTTAGTAGACAGAGTCCTAATTGCTGCTGGTTATGGTGTTGAGAAGATGCGAACCCACTTCGCCAACACCCCACTGCCATATGAAGTGAAGATTATCGAAGAGACCGAGCCCCTTGGGACGGGGGGCGCAATTGCAAACTGCAAGAGGTACCTCTCTGGCGGTACTTTCTGTGTAATTAATGGTGATCTAATCACCAGTTTGAGGGTCGAAGAAATGCTAGATTTCCACAGAAGCAACGGAGGTATTGGAACCATTGCGCTGTGGGAGGTAGAGGACCCGTCTCGTTTCGGAGTGGCCGACTATAGGCAAGAAAGTGGGAAGATTATGAGATTCCAAGAGAAGCCTCCGATTGAGGAGGCGCACTCAAATCTCATTAATGCGGGGACTTACATCCTAGAGCCGGAGATTTTCAATCTAATGCCAATGGGAGCCCACAGCATAGAGAGGGACATCTACGAGGATCTGTCTGAAACTGGTGGACTGAATGGTTTCCCTTACGAGGGGTGGTTTGTGGATGCAGGCACTCCAGGTTCCTTCATCGAGGCGACTCAGGTTTGCATAGCCGAGTGCAAATTCGACAGCGGTTCGGTTAATGGCGATTCTTGGTTTGGCAAAGACTCTGAGAACCTAGGTCTTGTCTCTGGTAGTTCCGTGGGGCATTCGTCCGTTGTAGGGGAAGGGGCAACTGTCACGAACTCTGTAATTCTCGACGATGCTGAGGTAGGTGCTGGAAGTATTCTGGATGGGTGCCTTATTGGCAGAGGAGCAAGGATATCAGAAGGGGTCGAGATGAGTGGTAAAATTGTGGGCCACGACTCCCACGTGGGATGATTGGCAATGGCTGATGAATTCGGAGGAATCCAGTTCTCTGGAACTCTCAGACCATCTCAAGTCGCATCATCAAGCGTCATCAAGAAGGATCTAGGAGAAGGCTCGAAGGAACTGCTAATCGTCGCTCCACCGGGCTCCGGAAAGACGGTACTGGGACTATACGTCTGGTCAGACATAGTCAGGAAACCCACGCTCGTTCTCAGTCCGAACTCGGCAATTCAGGCGCAATGGATCGAGAGGGCGAAGGAGCTCTTCCACCTAGATGGGAGGGGGTCTGAGATTGGCACGGACCCGAAGAATCCTGGGATCCTGACTTCGCTAACGTACCAGTCGGTAACCCTGCCCAAGAGGGGAGGGGGGGATCTGGACGATTCAGCACAGGAGATGTGGATATCGAAACTGATGACTCCATCCGACTCCGGAGTGATAGAGGCGGACGATATGGAGAGCGCCATGGCATGGATCAATGATCTCGAGCAGAAGAACCCCGAGCATCACGCGGAGACCATGGGGCACTATCGGAAGAAGGTGAGGGACTCCCTGGCCGATCACGGCAATGCGCTATGGGTCCTTCACGAGTCAGCCAGGGAGAATCTGATGAAGCTCGCCGATGTTGGAGTGGGGCTGATCATTCTCGACGAGTGCCATCACCTAATGGATCACTGGGGCAAGG